>Ga0265299_10007118_pt1 | contig 10067 bp, 10 predicted proteins | sample AusTroGonzalo_MG_4_FD_193485 | JGI IMG/M metagenome (GOLD analysis project Ga0265299, IMG submission 193485) | Bovine rumen microbial communities from tropical cattle in Woodstock, Queensland, Australia - Gonzalo_02 | ecosystem: Host-associated > Mammals > Digestive system > Stomach > Rumen ...
TGAAACCGATGAGCAAGCAGCTTTCTTAGAAGAAGCTAGTTGTGGTCGTTTACAAGGCTATCTATACGGTAAGCCTCTTTCTTATGATGAACTATTAGAAAAGATTAAAAACGGCGAATACAATATTGCCGAAGAAAAGATTTATTAAAAGCGACCTTAATGGTCGTTTTTATTAGGAAGATTATTTCTTCTTCTTTTTATTTACCACGATAGCAATAACAACAGGTGCTACCACAACAGCAATGCCGGCGATAACCACCAATGTCACAAGTAGTGGCACTGTAGGATCAATGGCTACTTTGCCATACACTCCGCCGTTAGATGGTGTGTTTCTATTAGTTGAACCAATAGGAGAAGTATTTGGTTGCGTGCTAGTGGTTAATGGTCCAACGTTATAACCACCTTTATAGGTATTGTTCCTGCTACGGAAGAATGTGACTTTTTTAATCTCTAATTTATCTAACTCAAGTTCTTCAGTGGTTTCGATCTTATTGGCATCAGTATACCAATCAGAGAAGCCAAAACAGTAGTCTTTTTCTTTATAAGTAACATCAATAACTGTAGCGTAATAATAATCACCTTTACCAGTGGTTTCCGCACTGAAAGTATATACCTTGTCGCCTGTTTTTGTTAAAACTGGGTTTATACATGTCACGTTTTCATCCACATGCGTGAGAGCGTAAGTCTCAAAGCCAGTAAGATAGTCAGCGTTGATATTATAAGATAGTTCAGTGTAATAACGTGCTGTTGCTCCTGGTGCTAATCCTTGATTCTCAAATAATAAATCTATTGGCGTGCAAGTACATGCATAGCCAACGTCCCCTTGCATTAAACAACCATATATTGGTGTCATAGAAGAGCCCTCGCAAATGTATTTGTCCCCATTATTTGTTAAATCGAAATAAATGGTATTACCAGTTTGAGAAACGTTAGAGATGCTGACATCTCCATAGGTATCTGTAGCAGCAAATGGAGCAGGCATGTTTGCCATCAGTAGTGGCGCTAACATCAGTAATGGTGTATAGAGTAATCTTTTATTCATGATTTTGTCCTCGCCAATTAAGACGACTTAATCAATTAAAAACGCTAAAACTATTTTCTATTTTGATGTCGTGTTAATAAATATTTCATTTAAAGATGAAATACCTTATAATATTCCTGCGTCAATAAATAGTAGTAATTTTAAAAAACGAAAGGAATTATTTGCTATGCAACAAGTAAGTATTAGAAATAAGTGGATCTCTTTAAGAGGTGGTTCCACAGTTAAAGACATGGAAGAAAGAGATGTCTTCTATGTTAAAGGCAAATTCTGGACTGTCACTAGAAAGAAATTTGTCCAAGATATGCAAGGTAACTTACTCTACACAGTAAGAAACAAATTCTGGACCTTCTTTGTTAGAAAAGCTATGGTCTATGATAAAGATGGTAATCAAGTCGCTTTTATTAGAAAGAAATTCTGGTCTGTCCATGACCGTTATTTCATTCAATCTGATTTAGGCGAATTAGAAATTACTGGAAATATTTTAGGATTCGATTATCATATTATCCTTAACGGTAAAGAAATCGGACACGTTGCAAGAAAGATTTCTTTAAGAGATTCATTCGTCTTAACTTTAGAAGATGGCTATGATTTACCATTCTTCGTGGCCTTCGTGATCGCGATTGATAACATCACAGACCAAAGAAACCAAGACGCTTCAAGCAATTATTAAAATGGCAAGAGTAAAACGCTATTGTGGTAGCTATATCCTCGAAATAGAAGGGGATAAAATTAAGGAATACTGCGGCCGATATTTATATCAAATCGGTAGTGGTAAAGTGCAACAATACTGTGGACCTTATCTATACACTCTTAGCAGCGATAAGATTCAACGCTATTGTGGCTCCTATCTTTTAGAATTCGATGGTAAAAGAGTCAAACGCTACTGCGGTAACTATATTGCCGAAGTTGAAGGAAATAGAATCAAACAATACTGCGGTCCATATCTCTACGAGATAGAGGGCTTTGTCAGCAATGAGCAAATGATGGCGTTAATCGCAATCTTATTTGCCTAAAGGAATTATTATGAACAAATACATGAGAATGGCTATTAACGAAGCCAAAAAAGGCATTAGAAACGGACATGGTGGTCCTTTCGGTGCGGTGATTGTCAAAGACGGTGAGGTAATTGCTAAAGGACATAACCAAGTCGTTAAAAATAACGATCCAACTTGTCATGGTGAAATCATGGCAATCCATAAAGCCTGTAAAAAATTAGGCACTTTTGATTTAACTGGTTGTGAAATCTACACAACTGGTGAACCATGCCCAATGTGTATGGCCGCGATATTATGGGCCAACATTGAAAAGATTTACTATGGCTGCAATATCTTAGATACCGAAGAAATCGGTTTCAGAGATAAGAAATTCTACGAACAATTTGCGAATCGTGAACAATTCATCCATGAATTAGATAGAAAGCAATGTCTCAAATTATACGGTGAATATAAACGTATTAATAATAAGGTCAACTACTAATGAATAACTTTTTTAGCGATTTAGGTCGAGGCATTAAAAGCGTCTTTAAAGGACCTGCCTCAAAAGATAATTTATTTAATATCGATAATCGTGTTCCTTTAAAGAATGCGATACCTTTTGGTATTCAACATGTTCTCGCTATGTTTGCGGCGAACATCACTCCAATCATTATTGTCTTCTCCGTTCTTGGCTTATTAGGCACTGATTTTGCTATTTATTCAATGCTTGGCGCCTTATTTATGGCGGGTATTGGCACAATTATCCAATTATTCATCGGTGCGAGATTACCAATTGTTATTGGTACATCTTTCACATTTGTCCCTATCTTTATTACCATTGGTCTAAGTGCTGGTGGTGGCGAAAACGCCTACTATACCATCATGGGATCAATTATCGTTGGCGGTCTTTTCGCTACGATATTCTCTTTGTTTTATAGATGGTGGGGCAAAATCATTAAACCAATCGTTCCAGCCATTGTTGTTTTAGGCATTGGTTTATCATTATTAGCTAGTGGCGCGAATAGCTTCTTTGGTGGTACAAACGTTATTTCTCAAATCATTGAAACAGGTGAGACCGCTGCAGGAGTTGCCTATTACTGGTATATCATCGTGGCATTAGTCACAATCGTTGCCGCGTTATTATGGTCATTGTTAATTAAGGGTGTTTGGAAAAACATCAATATCATTGTTGGTATTGCGGTTGGCTATATCGTTAGTTGCTGTATTCCTGGTATGGTGGATTTCTCTGGTTTAGTCATTAATACAAACCAATTAATTGGTTCACACGGTATCTTTGATTTCCCACATTTCCTTAATATCACAAAACTACAATTTGCACCTGTTCCATGTATTCTCACATCTGTGTGCTTTATCTGCGCGATTATCGAAGCCATTGGTGATACAACCGCTTTAGCGGTCTCCGGCTTAAATAGAAATCCAACTCCACGTGAATTAGGTGGCGCTTTAGCCTTTGATGGTCTTAACTCAACGGTGGGTGCCTTATTTGGTGCTTTACCATTAACCACCTTCTCACAAAACGTTGGCATTGTTGCGCAAACAAAAGTTGTTAATCGTTTCACAATTTTCATCGGTGCGATGTTCTTACTTATCGCTAGCTTCTTCCCACCAATTGCCAACTTCATCTATTCCATCCCTGATGTTGTTATCGGTGGCACGATGGTTATCTTATTCGGTTCAATTGCTGTTATCGGTATGAAATCCATTTCTGAAATTGGTTGGACTGATAAGAATATCTTAATTACGGCGATTAGTGTCTGTCTTGGCTTTGGTATTACCATCGCTAACGTGACATTAAGTAGTGGTAATATGGCGGCTTCTTTAGATCTCTTTAAGAAGTTAGGTGTTGAATGGCTTGCGGACTTACTAAGTAACAATGTCTTAAATATGTTCGTCTTATCATTCATCCTCTCCTGGGCTTTACCAGAAGATATGCATATCTCCTTATTCCATAAGAAAGAACAGAAATAATCAAAATAAAATATACAAACGGACTAGGAATGTAACCTAGTCCTTTATTGTGCTTTTTAATACCAAGTGGTATTATCTTTCCATATGAAAATTGGAATTATTGGAGCGGGTGCTTCTGGCGCTTATCTAGCAATTAGAGTTAAGGAAAAGAATTCTTCTTTTGATGTCACTCTTATCGAAAGAAACGATAAGATTCTTAAGAAAGTTTTAGTCACAGGCAACGGCAGATGTAACTACGCGAATATGGGTGATTTAACTGGTAAATACAATAATGAGCTCGCTAATAAGTTACTTAATGAATTCAAACCTCAAGATATAGTGGCTGTCTTTGACAAGTACGGCATCCATCCAACATATCTAGATGAATTAGTCTTCCCAACCTCAATGAGCGCTCAAACGGTCGTTTTAATGCTAAACAAGAAGATTGAAGAACTAGGTATTAAAGTTAAAGTTAATGAAAGCGTTATTGATTATCAAAAGAAAGATGATAAGTTCTATGTCCAAACTAACGAAAGTCAATATGTCTTTGATAAGTTAGTGGTTTCCGCTGGTGGAAAGTCTTACCCACAGTTAGGCACAGATGGCGCTTTATTAGATATCTTAAAGAAGAAAGGCTATAAGATTGAAACCTTATCTCCTTCTTTAAGTCCAATTAAAACCAAAGAAAACACTAAGAGAATCTCTGGCCAAAGAGCGAAAGCCAAGGTCTCATTAGTGAAAGATGACAAAGTTATTTATGAAGAAGACGGTGAAGTCCTATTTAAGGATGATGGCTTAAGCGGCATTGTCGTCTTAAATATGTCTTCTTATATCAACCGTCTTAATGATCAAAAAGGCCTTAAGTTAGTTTTAGACTTAGCCCCTAATGCTAAAAGCATTAAACAAAATCAATATTACGAATATGTCGCCCCTAAAATCGCTGAGTACTTAATTTCTAACGATTTAAACATCCATCATTTATCATTCACCTTTAAAGATTTCTACGATTATAAAATCGCGGAAGTTAGTCATGGTGGTCTTTCTTTATCTGAAGTCAATGATTCCTTAGAATCAAAGAAAGAGAAAGGTCTATATTTCACTGGTGAAGTATTAGATATTGATGGCATGTGTGGTGGCTATAACTTAATGTTTGCATTCGCATCCGCTGAAAAAGTGAGTAAAGCTCTAGGAGAGTAGTATGTATCAAAAAGAATTTATTATTTCCAATAACGATGTCGATTATCGTTTCACCTTAAAACCTGCTAATCTATATCGTTTGTTTCAAGACGCAGCCTTAAAGGCGACAGAATCAGTCGGTTCTGATTCCATCTCTTTATCTAAAAGAGGTATTGACTGGGTCATTACTAGAATGGATGTGGAAATCACTAGATTACCACGCTGCAACGAAAAGATTACAGTGTGCACCTATCCTGGTAAAGATATGGCGATGCTATATCCACGTTTCTTCTATATCTTAGATGAAAATAAAAATGTTATCGTCAGAGCCTCATCTATTTGGGCGTTAATCGACGCTAAAACAAGAAAGGTTATTGTTGATAGAGATACAATCAATAAACTTCCACCTGAAACAAGTGAATATGAATTACCATTACCAAGTAAGATTGTGGCTAGTGAAGATAGTATTCAAATCGAAACAAGAAAGATTCACTATAGTGATTTAGACTTCAACTGTCATATGAACAATGTCCGTTATGTTGAATTATTAATGGACACTCATGACTTTGAATTCTATAAGACACATCGTCCAACTTTCATCTCTTTAAATTACATTAGAGAAATTAAAGAAAATGAGATGGTCACTGTCTACAGTGATAGAGGCAATCCAGAAACCATTGAAGTTAAAGTCGATGGTGGAACTTCTTTCTTAGGAAAGGTTACCTTCGTACAAGAATAAAAAAATAGAGCCAAACATTCGGCTCTATTTTTGTTATATCCTTTTTACTTTAAGACAACTTTATGGAAGGCTTTCTTGCCTTTCTTGATTTTGACTGGTTCCGCTAAATCGGCCTTAGTGATTCTTAAGTTAACATCACTAACTTTATTACCGTTAAGGGAGATACCACCTTGATCAATAAGTCTTCTAGCTTCACCCTTAGAAGCAGCTAATTTAGTTAAAACTAATAAGTCTAATAAACCGATATCGTTTTCAAGTTCGATTTCAGTTGTTGGCATATTAGCATCATCACCTTCACCAGAGAATAAAGCACGAGCGGCTTCTAATGCTTTTCTTGCTTCTTCTTCACCATGTACTAACTTAGTGATTTCAAAGGCTAAGATTTCTTTCTTTTCATTGATTCTTTCACCTGGCCAGTTAGCCATTTCTTCAATTTCTTCAATTGGTAAGAAAGTAATCATCTTTAAGCATTTATCAACGTCAGCGTCGTTAACATTTCTCCAGTATTGGAAGAATTCGTATGGAGATGTTTTATCTTTATCTAACCAAAGCGCACCGTTAACGGATTTACCCATCTTCTTGCCTTCACTATTAGTCAATAGTGGAATGGTTAACGCAAAAGCATCTTTACCAGTTTTCTTTCTGATGAGCTCAGTACCAGCGAGCATATTGCTCCATTGGTCATCACCACCAAATTCCATATTGCAGCCATAGTGTTCATGTAAGTAATAGAAGTCATAGGACTGCATAATCATGTAGTTGAATTCAAGGAATGTTAGACCTTTTTCCATTCTTTGCTTGTAGCATTCCGCTGTTAACATCTTGTTAACGGAGAAACAAGCACCGACATCTCTTAAAAGTTCAACGTATTTTAAACCTTTTAACCAATCAGCGTTATTTACACAAATGGCCTTATCTTCACCAAATTCAATGAAACGACCAATTTGTTCTTTGAATCTTGCGCAGTTATGAGCGATTTGTTCTTCTGTGAGCATTGCTCTCATATCTGTACGACCACTTGGGTCACCGACTAAACCAGTGCCGCCACCTAAGACGACGATTGGCTTATTACCGGCTAATTGAAGTCTCTTCATTAATACTAAGGTCATAAAATGACCTGCATGGAGAGAATCCGCTGTTGGGTCAAAACCAATATAGAATCTTGCGCCACCGTTATTAATGAGTTCTTTAATCTCAGCTTCGTCAGTGACTTGAGCAATTAAACCTCTTCTTTGTAATTCTTCGTAGATTTTCATTTTGAATATCTCCTTTTAGTAAAAAACCTCTATTCCAAAAAATGGAACAGAGGACGATTAATCGTGGTACCACCTCTATTTAGATAATTCTCACGAACTATCCCTTAGTGTGTCTTTGACACTTCGCTATTTCGGGCGAACCCGTCATTCCCTACTAAATGGTTCAGGAAGCAGCTCCAGAATGTATTCCCCTTAACTAGTCTATGGTCTTGCAGCAACCGGCCACTCTCTAGAAGACATTATTAAGCGTACTTGTTTCCTTCAACGCTTTACCTAGTGATTATATCAAACAGGTATCTTAAAATAAAGATACATTGTGAATGCCTAATTGATAATATCTATAATCTTATATAGAATATAAACACTGAGATATGGACAAGAAACAAAATAAACAACAAAAAGTACCAAAAGCAAAGCTATTCTCATTTAAATACATCCTTTACGATTTAGTGAAATGGTTTGGTTTTTGGCAAACAATGATCTGGTATCGTATTAAAAAGACATATGATGGTCCAGAAGCAAAAAAGAGAATCAAAGGTGGTGCGTTCATATCTTCTAACCATGTTGGCTTCTCTGATCCATTTATCCTACTAACAGCATTCTTATCAAGAAGATTACACTTCGTATTTATGTCTGAACTCATTAAGAATAAGTTCCAAGAATGGTGTTATAGAAATATCTTCCTTTCTTATCCAATCGATAGAGAAAAACCATCTTTAGCGACAATGAAGTTCTTAAGCCAATACGTCGCTAACGGTCATGTTCTTGGCTTATTCCCAGAAGGCCATATCAAAAGAGATGGTGAAGTAGATGCTTTTAAAGGTGGTATTGTCTTAATGGCGTATCTATCTGGTAAACCAATCATCCCTGTTTACCATCAAAAAAGAACTAGTATTTGGCATATGACTAGACTAGTAATTGGTAAACCGTTTGATGTTAAAGAAAAGATTGGTCCAGTAATGAATCAAGCTAAACTAAATGAAGTCGCTAATGAATTATATGAATATGAATTACATCTCCAAGAGATGTGTGAAGGTAAAAAGTAATGGCAATTCTATTTAAAAACGCTCGTATCTTAACCATGAAAGATGACCATATTTTCCAAGGAAATATCGTCGTCAAAGATAACCGTATTGCTTATATCGGAAACGATTATCAAGCCTACGCTCCTTTTGAACGTGAAATAGATTGTAACAATAACTTATTAATGCCAGGCTTTAAAAACCCTCATGCCCATAGTGGTATGGTCTTTGTTAGAGGCTTAGTGAAGAACGTTTCCTTACAGGAATGGCTCTTTAAATATATCTTCCCTAGAGAAGATCATCTCATCCCAGAAGATATCTATCATCTCAATAAAGTTGCTTACTTAGAATATGTTAATGGTGGTATCACCACAGTCTTTGAACATTATTTCTTCCCAGATTCATCTGCGAAAGCCTCTGAAGAATTTGGTATGCGTACCCTTTTATTGGGCACATATGACGTAAAGAAAACTAGTGTTGAAAAACTAGTGGAACGTGTTCATTACTATAACGATAGAAAAGATCCATTGGTGAGATTTGCGATTGGTTTCCACGCCGAATATACCGCTGATGAAGAGCTATTAAAAAAGACCAAAGAAGCTATTGATATTGCTAAAACTCCTTTCTTCACCCATATGAGTGAAACACAAAAAGAAGTTGATGAATGTGTCCAAAGACATGGCGCTACCCCAGCGGAATTCTTCTATAAGATGGGCTTATTTAACTATGGTGGAGGTGGCTATCACTGCAGTCATTTCACTGATGAAGAAGTGAAGATTTTTAAAGAAAACAATCTCACCATCGTCTCTTGTCCAGGTAGTAATAAACAATTAGCCTCAGGGGATGCTCCACTTAATAAATACTTCAAAGAAGGAGTAAGGATTGCCTTAGGTACAGATGGTCCTGCCAGTAATGATAGATTAGACATGTTCTATGAAATGCAATTAGCGGTATCAAATAACGGCTTCAGTGTTATCTCTCCATTTGAATATCTCAAGATGATTACTGTGAACGGCGCTATTGCGATGGATATCGATGCGGAATATCTCGAAGTTGGTAAACTAGCGGATATCATCATGCTTGATATGTCTAACTTAGAAGGTGATATCATCTCTAATATCGTTAATAAAGGTAGTGTTAACAACGTTAAACTCACTATGATTAATGGTAAGATTCTTTATGAAAATGGAAACTATTTCTTAAAAGAAAGTCTTGATGAAATCTATAAGAACGCTGATGAAGTCAAAAAACGCATTGAGTCAGAAATGAAAAAATAAATTGAAAATTAATTTTTCAGAGTAAAATAGTGGTATGGCATTAAAAAAGGGTTTTTGCACACATTGTAAAGGTGATGAAGATTTACGTATCTTTGATGTTAATAAAGATGCGGAGGTTTGTTATTGCCCTCATTGTATGGCGGCAATGCCTCCAAAAGAAGCCATCACTAATTATCAAAACCTAATTAAGAATTACCTTAAACATGCTTCTAAAGCTTTATTTGATTCGACACAATATTTAGAAGCCTATCAAACATTTGCCCATATCATTGATTTAAATGAATCCATCAAAGTGGCACACTTTGGTCGTATCATGTCGATGGTCCATTTATCTACCTTAAGAAAGAGTAAGATTGCATTTGCCCTTTCTCTTCACCGTCAAGAAGCACCTAAATGGTGCCACTATGCGGAAACAGTTGAAGAATACTATCATTTCTTACTTCTTTTACTTGATGCTTTAAATAGCTATCAAACACGTATCAAAAGAAGAATAACCACTCATAGTGGCATCTATTACGACATGGACTGTGTCATTCTCTATTTACAAAGAATCAAAGAAATCAGAGACTATAAAGACTTCGTTGCTCAAGAAGCCAAGTTCTTCGTGGATAAT
>Ga0265299_10007120_pt1 | contig 10066 bp, 8 predicted proteins | sample AusTroGonzalo_MG_4_FD_193485 | JGI IMG/M metagenome (GOLD analysis project Ga0265299, IMG submission 193485) | Bovine rumen microbial communities from tropical cattle in Woodstock, Queensland, Australia - Gonzalo_02 | ecosystem: Host-associated > Mammals > Digestive system > Stomach > Rumen ...
GAACTCGCGCAGGCCCTTCTCGGCGGTCTTCATCACGAGCTCGAAGTAGTCCTGCTCGCCGATGGCCAGCGTCAGACCGGGCAGGGCAATGAAGGTATCGCGGGCACGCGACTTGAACCACGGATAGCCTGCCAGCAGGTAGCGGTCGTCGTTGGGCTTGCGGTTATGGAACTGATGGGCGGCGGTGACCAGACTGTGATAGAAGTTGTCGCGGGGCACACGCAGGCTCAGCTCGTCGTCGAACATCTTGTTCAGCTGCGACGTCTTGGCTGCCGACGTGGAGGCGGCGAAGACGATGGACTCGCCCTTCTTGATGGGCATCTCGAAATAGCCGGGCACGTACAGGTCCTCGTTGGAGGCGTAGCCGCGCTCCTGCTCCTTCGGGTATTCTATGCCGCGATACCAGTCGGGCTGGAAGATAAACTCGTTCTTTTTCGAGAACTGCATGTAGAGGTCGGGATAGCCGGCATACATACAGGTCTTGATGCCATTGTCCACCAGCTGGTAGTCGCGGCTGGCCACGGAGTTCTCGTGTGTGAACTGGCGCACCGAGCGGAAGGCCAGGAACGGACGGAAACGAAGCGTCGTGGCCGAGTGGGCATCGACCAGCGTGTAGCGAATCAGCAAGCGGTCTTCGTAGGCACGGAAAATCGTCTCGCGTTTCAGTATGACGCCGCCCACACGATAGGTCGTCGTCGGCACCTGCGTCGCATCAAACTCACGGATGTACTTGTGTCCCTTGGGACTGAAATTGTTGCCCTGATACTTGTGGAGGCCCAAGTTGAATTCCGCACCATGCTGGATGACCGTACAGTCGAGCGACGACAAGAGCACATGGTTCTCATCGTCAATCTCAGGCACGGGTACGACCAGCAGTCCGTGGTACTTACGCGTGTTACAGTCGACAAGCGTCGACGCGCTGTAGGCACCACTTCGGTTTGTGCGGAGCAATTCGCGGCGAAGGCTCTCCTCGAGGTTCGTCATCACGGCTTTTTCAAAGCGTAAATTACTCATAGCTCCTATCTTAAGGTTATTATCTTAATTTGTTTGTCTTAGATTACGTCCCAAAGGTACGCATTTTCTCGCAGTCGGCAAAGCAATTAAGGAAATTTAATATTTTTTCTTTACAACAAGGCGTTTGCCGTTCGTATAATTATTCGTATCTTTGCAAGCAAAAGACAAACAACACGATGAAACACTACTTGAAACAACTCTGCCTGTCAGCTATCATTTGCCAGTTATCCGTTAGCCCCATAGCGGCACAAGTATGGTGTGCGGACCGCGGCGACGGCACGTACCAGAACCCCGTCATCAACGCCGACTACAGCGACCCCGACGTGTGCGTGGGAGCACCCCTGCCAGGCGCCGCCGGCGACGGCGAGGACTACTACATGACAGCCTCGTCGTTCCAGTGTACGCCCGGACTGCCCATCCTCCACTCGCGCGACCTCGTGAACTGGGACATCATTGGCTACGCCCTGGGGAATCTCTACGAGGGCGACGAGACGCTGCTGAAGCACTTCAGCGGCGCGCCACAGCACGGCAACGGCGTGTGGGCACCCTCCATCCGCTATCACGACGGCTGGTACTACATCTACTGGGGCGACCCTGACTTCGGCGTGTTCATGGTGAAGACACAGAACCCCGCCGGCGAGTGGACCAAGCCCCTGTGTGTCATCAAGGGACAGGGCTACATCGACACTACCCCACTCTGGGACGACGACGGCCGCTGCTATCTGGTGAACGCCTGGGCAAACTCGCGCGCTAAGTACGCCTCGGTGCTGACGGTACGCGAAATGTCGGCCGACGGCACACGGCCTGTAGGACAGCCGGTCATCGTGTTCGACGGCAACGGCACAGCCAACCGCACCTGCGAGGGACCGAAGTTCTACAAGCGCGACGGCTGGTACTGGATTATGTGTCCGGCGGGCGGCGTGCCCGAGGGCGTCCAACTGGCCATGCGCGCCAAGTCGCCCTACGGCCCGTACGAGTACAAGACGGTACTGAAGCAGGGCAAAACCGCGGTTAACGGCCCGCACCAGGGCGGCTGGGTACACACCAGGTTCGGCGAGGACTGGTTCCTCCACTTCCAGGACAAGGAGGCCTACGGCCGCGTGGTACACCTGCAGCCCGTGGACTGGTCGTCGGGCTGGCCCGTCATGGGCAAAAAGGGGGAGCCGGTGACGACGTACCGGAAGCCGAAAACCTCCCCCTGCCCCTCCCAAGGAGGGGTGTGCCTACCGGATTCTGATGCCCGCAGGCCCTCCTCCCCTTTGGGGAGGTCGGGAGAGGTCTCAAACGACGAATTTAACGGCACCAAACTGGGACTGCAATGGCAATGGCACGGCAACTACGACGAGAAGTTCGGCTGCGCCACCGCCTTCGGCACCTATCGCCTATATACCTACAAGACCTCCCACAACCTTTGGAAAGTTCCCAGCCTGCTGTTGCAGAAGACGCCTGCCGACGAGTTCACCGTCACCACAAAAATACGCTTCACGTCGAAAGCCGAGGGACAGACGGGCGGACTCATCATGATGGGGCTCGACTACTCGGCGCTGGTGGTAAGGCGCGTGGGCAAAGCGTTCCAACTGCTACAGCTGACCTGCCACGATGCCGACAAAGGCAAGCCGCAGACGGAGACCGTGCTGGCCACGCTGAAACCCACGGCTGAGGACAAGACCGACTACAAGCCGGGCATCCACATGGACATCTACCTGCGGCTCACGGTCAGCAATGCCAAGGCTGGCGCAGCACACGGCGGCAAACCCATAGTCAGCTTTGCCTACAGCCTCAACGGCAAGAAGTACGAGACATGCGGCGAGGCGTTCCAGATGAAACAGGGAAAATGGATAGGCGCAAAGTTCGGTTTCGTCAGCGTCGAGACCGACGCAAAAGCCGACCGCGGATGGCTGGATGCAGACTGGATTAGAGTGACGCCGTGAAAGTTTATGCAACGTACTTCCAACGACGAACATGATTTTATAAAATAATGTTAATTAGTTATACACACGCGCGTGTAACTCAGATAGTTTTAGTATCTTTGCAGCCAATTAACGGAAAAAACTGACAAAATGTCAAAAATATGATGGAAAAAGAGAAAGCAACGAAGCCGACAGCCATATTACTTTTGCACTGCCCTGACCAACAGGGCATCATTTCGGAGGTAACCAAGTTTATCACCGACAACAAAGGCAACATCGTCTACCTTGACCAGTACGTTGACAAGGTAGACGGTATGTTTTTCATGCGCATAGAGTGGGAACTCGACGGTTTCATCATCCCGCGCGACAAGATATACGACTATATCACCACGCTCTACGCACAGCGCTACCAGATGAAATTCTCGCTCTACTACAGCGACAAGCGTCCGCGCATGGCTATCTTCGTTTCGAAGATGAGCCACTGCCTCTACGACCTGCTGGCACGCTGGAAGGCGGGCGAGTTCAACTGCGACATTCCCTGCATCGTCAGTAACCACGAAGACCTGCGCTACGTGGCCGACCAGTTCGGCATACCCTACTACGTGTGGAGCATCAAGAAGGACCACTCGAACAAAGCCGAGGTGGAGAAGGCCGAGATGGAACTGCTGCAGAAAGAGGATATCTCGTTTATCGTGCTGGCACGCTACATGCAGATTATCAGCGACGACATGATTGCCGCCTATCCGCACCACATCATCAACATCCACCACTCGTTCCTGCCGGCCTTCATCGGCGCCAAGCCCTACCATCAGGCCTACGAGCGCGGCGTAAAGATTATCGGTGCCACAAGCCACTACGTGACGGCTGAGCTGGACGCCGGTCCCATCATCGAACAGGATGTGACGCGCATCACCCACAAGGACACACCCGAGAGCCTGGTGCTGAAAGGCAAGGACCTGGAGAAAATCGTGCTCTCGCACGCCGTGTCGAAGCACATCCAGCGCAAGATTCTTACCTATAAGAACAAGACGATAATATTCAGTTAGAAAGCCTACCCAAGCCCTCCCAAAGGGAGGGATGTTTAGATACATATTATGAACGTTGCAATCGTAAAATATAACGCAGGCAACATCTACTCGGTGGTCAACGCCCTGAAGCGAATGGGCATTGAGCCCATGCTGACCGACGATGCCGAGCAGCTGAAGAAGGCCGACAAGGTGCTGTTTCCCGGTCAGGGACATGCCGGCGAGGCGATGGAGTACCTGAAGGCACGACGCCTGGACGAGGTGATTCGCGACCTCAAGCAGCCCGTCTTCGGCATCTGCGTGGGACAGCAGTTGCTGTGTAAACACTCTGAAGAGGGTGACACCGACTGCATCGGTATCTTCGACGCCGAAGTGAAGCGCTTCCAGCCCGAGAAGCATGAGGACAAGGTGCCTTGCATGGGATGGCAAGACCTCACCCTAACCCTCTCCGAAGGCGAGGGAACCCCGAACCCGATATTCAAAGGCCTCTACAATCCGCAGGCACTCCCCTCCTTGGGAGGGGTCGAGGGAGGTTATGTGTATTTCGTCCACTCTTACTACGTTCCAGTGTGCGCCGACACCATCGCCACAGCCGACTACATCCTGCCCTACTCGGCATCGATGCACAAGGACAACTTCTACACCTGCCAGTTCCACCCCGAGAAGAGCGGCAAGGTGGGCGAGAAAATCTTGGAGAACTTTCTCCAGCTGACAACTGATAACAGATAATTGACAATGAAGATAGAACTGATACCCGCCATCGACATCATCGAAGGACAATGTGTACGTCTGACCAAGGGCGACTACGACCAGAAGAAGGTCTATGGTCAGCCGCTGGAGATGGCACAGGAGTTCGAGCGCATCGGCTATAAACGTCTGCACATGGTGGACCTCGACGGTGCCAAGTCAAAGCATATCGTCAACGACAACGTGCTCCGTAGCGTCACGACAGAAACGCAGCTCGTGGTCGACTTCGGCGGCGGCATCAAAACCGACGAGGACATTGAGAAAGCCTTTGCTGCCGGCGCAAGCATGGTGACGGTGGGCTCTATTGCCGTCACACAGCCCGACCTCTTCTTAGGTTGGCTCGACAAATACGGCGCCGAGCGCCTGATACTGGGAGCCGACGTGCGCAACGGGAAAATCAGCATCAACGGCTGGAAGGAGGACTCCACCGAGGACCTGCTGCCGTTCCTGAAGAAATATATCGAAGCTGGCGTGCGCAACGTGCTCTGCACGGAAATCTCGAAGGACGGCACCCTACAGGGCCCGGCCATCGACCTCTACAAGCGCGTCATGGACGCCTACCCCGATCTGCACCTGATTGCCAGCGGCGGCGTGTCGGGCATCGACGACATCGAGGCGCTCGACAAGGCCGGCATCCCTGCCGTGGTCTTCGGAAAGGCCATCTACGAAGGGCGCATCGACCTAAATGCGTTAATAAAAATGTAATCTTGTACGCCTTCTAAAAAAGTACTCATGTCATTAGCAAAACGAATCATACCCTGTCTGGACGTCAAGGACGGTGAGACCGTCAAGGGCACGAACTTCGTCAACCTGCGGAGTGCGGGCGACCCGGTGGAGCTGGGCAAAGCCTACTCTGAGCAAGGAGCCGACGAACTGTGCTTCCTGGACATCACAGCCAGCTTCGAGGGACGTAAGACATTCACGGAGATGGTCACCCGCGTGGCTGCCGAAATAAACATCCCATTCACCGTGGGCGGAGGCATCAACGAGCTGGCCGACGTGGAGCGTCTGCTCTATGCCGGCGCCGACAAGGTGAGCGTCAACAGCGCCGCCATCCGCCGTCCGGAACTGATAGACGAGATTACCAACCGCTTCGGTTCGCAGGTTTGCGTCTGCGCCATCGATGCAAGACTGGACGACGACGGCTGGCATTGCTACCTGAAAGGCGGACGTGAGCGGACGGAACGCGGACTGTTTGAGTGGGCCCACGAGGCTCAGGAGCGTGGCGCAGGCGAGATTCTGTTCACATCGATGAACCATGACGGCGTGAAGGAAGGCTATGCCAACGAGGCGCTGCGCCAGTTGGCCGACAACCTCTCGATACCCATCATCGCCAGCGGCGGCGCAGGCAAGAAGGAACACTTCCGCGACACCTTCATCGAAGGACACTCGGACGCAGCTCTCGCCGCCTCGGTCTTCCACTTCGGCGAGATTCCCATCCCCGAGCTGAAGCAATATCTGCATGCCGAGGGCATCAATGTGAGACTGTAAAAGTATAAATGTCAAATAGTGAAATCACGAAATCGGCAAATAGTCAAATAGTGAAATCGTCAAATAGTCAAATAGTAAGATGAAAATAGATTTTGAGAAGTGCGGCGGCCTGGTCCCCGCCATCATCCAAGATGCCCAGACACGCAAGGTGCTCATGCTGGGCTATATGAACGAGGAAGCCTACAACAAAACCCTCGAGACAAAGAAGGTAACCTTCTGGAGCCGCTCGCGCCAGACACTCTGGACGAAGGGCGAAACCAGCGGAAACTTCCTGCATCTGGTGGATATCAAGGTGGACTGCGACAACGACACGCTGCTCGTCCAGGCTAATCCCGACGGTCCCACCTGCCATACGGGTACCGACACCTGCTGGGGCGAGGAAAACAAGATGGATGATGTAAGATGTAAGAAGGAAGAGAACTCGCTGAGTTTCCTTACCGAGCTGCAGGACTTCATCGACAAGCGTTATCAGGAGATGCCCGAAGGCTCGTACACCACCAGCCTGTTTAAGAAGGGCATCAACAAGATAGCCCAGAAAGTGGGCGAAGAGGCACTGGAGACTGTCATCGAGGCCACCAACGGCACATCAGAGAACCTGGTGTATGAAGCCAGCGACATGCTGTATCACCTCATCGTCCTCCTCACCAGCAAAGGACTGCGTCTCGAGCAGATAGCCGACGAGCTGCACAAGCGCCACGATCCCAATTGGGACAAGCAGCGACGCGAAGCCAAGGCCGCAGGCACGATGGACTAACGGTCTTTACGTCAAAATGTCTAATAGCCAATAAAACGAATAGTCAATATGCTAATTGATTTCAAGAACGTCAATATACGCCACCTCGACGGCGAGTCCGCCCTGAAGAACGTCAACTTCCACGTGGCAGAGGGAGAGTTCGTATACCTGATTGGACGTGTGGGAGCAGGCAAGAGCTCGCTGTTGAAGACCATCTACTTCGAGATGGACATTGAGAGCGCCGTCAAGGCTGTCGTACTGGACCAGGACATCACCGAGCTGAACCGCAAGGATATTCCCGAGCTGCGCCGCCAGATGGGAATCATCTTCCAGGACTTCCAACTGCTGGGCGACCGCACCGTCTACCGTAACCTCTACTTCGTGCTGAAAGCCACGGGATGGAGAGACAAGGAGCGTATTGACAATCGCATTGACGAGGTGTTGCGCCAAGTAGGCATGGAGGACAAGAAAGAGCGCATGCCCCACGAGCTGTCGGGTGGCGAACAGCAGCGCATTGCCATCGCGCGGGCCCTGCTGAACAGTCCGAAGCTCATCGTGGCCGATGAGCCCACCGGCAATCTCGACCCCGAGACGGCTGACGCTATCATACAGCTGCTGCGCGAGATATCGCAGAGAGGAACAGCCGTTGTGCTGACCACCCACAACCGTCACCTGTTGGACCAGTATCCCGGCATCGTCTACCGTTGCGAGGAAGACGGACTGACAGAGGTGACAAACGACTACAACCAGCTGGTGTCTGACGAAGAATTTAAAGAATAACAAAATAAAAAGTAAGCTATGAAAGTAATGAAATTCGGCGGTACCTCAGTAGGCACCCCACAAAGAATGAAGGAGGTTACCGAGCTTGTCACCAAGTCGGGCGAGCCCGTGTTCGTAGTACTCTCGGCTATGTCGGGAACCACCAACTCGCTGGTGGAGATTTCTGACTATCTCTACAAGAAGAATGCCGACGGTGCCAACGAGGTCATCAACCGTCTGGAGTCGAAGTACATGAAGCATCTTGACGAACTGTACACCGACGAGGCTATCAAGCAGACAACCACCGACTTCCTGAAAGAGGAGTTCAACTACCTCCGCTCGTTCACCAAGGAGATTTTCACATCCTTCGAGGAGAAGACCATTGTGGCCCAGGGTGAGATGATGTCGACAAACATGGTGGTGAACTACATGAAGCAGCAGGGCATCAAAGCCACGCTGCTCAACGCCCTCGACTTCATGCGTACCGACAAGAACGCCGAACCAGACCCCGTCTATATCAAGGAGAAACTGGCTGCCATCATGCAGGAGAACGAAGGCCAGCAAGTATATATCACCCAGGGCTTTATCTGCCGCAATGCCTACGGCGAGGTGGACAACCTGCAGCGCGGCGGCTCTGACTACACAGCATCACTCATCGGTGCCGCTATCGGTGCCGAGGAGATTCAGATCTGGACCGACATCGACGGCATGCACAATAACGACCCGCGTGTCGTGGACAAGACACAGCCCGTACACCAGCTGCAGTTCGAAGAGGCTGCCGAGCTCGCCTACTTCGGCGCAAAGATTCTGCACCCGACATGTGTGCAGCCCGCCAAGTATGCCGGCATCCCCGTGCGCCTGCTGAACACCATGGACCCCGAGGCTGAGGGTACGACCATTTCAAACCAGACGGAATACGGCAAAATCAAGGCTGTCGCTGCCAAGGACAACATCATCGCCATCAAAATCAAGTCGAGCCGCATGCTGCTGGCTACAGGTTTCCTGCGTAAGGTTTTCGAGATCTTCGAGAGCTATCAGACACCTATCGACATGGTGTGCACCTCTGAGGTCGGCGTCTCTATGTCTATCGACAACAGCGCTCACCTCGGCGAGATTGTCGACGAGCTGAAGAAGTACGGCACCGTCACCGTCGATACCGGCATGTGTATCATCTGTGTCGTCGGCGACCTTGACTGGTCGAACATCGGCTTCGAGACACGCGTGATGGACGCTCTGAAGAATATCCCCGTACGCATGATCAGCTACGGTGGCTCGAACTACAACATCTCGTTCCTCATCAAGGAAGAGGACAAGAAGCGTGCCCTGCAGAGCTTGAGCGACAACCTGTTTAATGAATAATGTACAACGTGGTTTAGCCACGCTGACATAAAAGAGAGAAAAGATGAAAGGCAAATTCCCTGTAGAGAGGTTCCAAAACATCAGGACACCTTTCTACTACTACGACACAGACTTACTAAGACAGACACTTCAGGCCATCAACGACGAGGCTGGAAAACACGAGGGATGGCACGTGCACTATGCCATCAAGGCGAATGCGAACCCCACCCTGCTGCGCATCATCCGTGCTGCAGGATTAGGTGCCGACTGCGTCAGCGGCGGCGAGATTGAGGCATGCATCCAAGCTGGATTCCCCAGTTCGAAAATCGTCTATGCCGGCGTTGGCAAGAGCGACTGGGAAATCAACCTCGGACTCGACAACGACATCTTCTGCTTCAACGTCGAGAGCATTCCCGAACTGGAGGTCATCAACGAGTTGGCAGCTGCCAAAGGAAAGGTAGCACGCGTGGCCTTCCGACTGAACCCCAATGTCGGAGCCCATACCCACGCCAACATAACCACCGGCTTGGCAGAAAACAAGTTTGGCATCGCCATGCGCGACATGGTGCCCGTCATTGAGCATGCCCAACAGCTCAAGAACACGCAGGTTGTAGGCCTGCACTTCCACATCGGCAGCCAGATTCTCGACATGGGCGACTTCCAGGCACTCTGCAACCGCATCAACGAGCTGCAGGACGAGTTGGAGCGTCACCACATCACAGTTGAGCATATCAACGTGGGCGGCGGACTGGGTATCGACTACGAGCACCCCAACCGTGTACCCATACCCGACTTCAAAGCCTACTTCGACACCTACGCCCGTCACCTGCGCCTGCGCCCCGGCCAGACGCTTCACTTTGAACTGGGACGTGCCGTCGTGGCACAGTGTGGCTCCCTCATCGCGCGTACATTATATATCAAGGAAGGTGCCACAAAGAAGTTCGCCATCGTCGATGCCGGTTTTACCGACCTCATCCGTCCCGCCCTCTATCAGGCCTACCACAAAATTGAGAATATCAGCAGCGAGGAACCGGCAGAAGCCTACGACG
>Ga0265299_10007125_pt1 | contig 10062 bp, 3 predicted proteins | sample AusTroGonzalo_MG_4_FD_193485 | JGI IMG/M metagenome (GOLD analysis project Ga0265299, IMG submission 193485) | Bovine rumen microbial communities from tropical cattle in Woodstock, Queensland, Australia - Gonzalo_02 | ecosystem: Host-associated > Mammals > Digestive system > Stomach > Rumen ...
GCAAACTTAGAGTCCCCAATTTTTCACAATGGAACAGAAGTTCAGCAACAAATGAAGCAGCAAACCACATTATCATATCTTTCCATGCTGCTGGCGTGCGTGCTGTTGCTCGGTACGCTATCCTCCTGTCGTGGCAGCTATCCCAAGGAATTAGTCCAGGCCGACAGCCTCTTGTTGCGTGGTAAATATGATGATGTGGACAGTCTTTTGGCCGTCTATGACGCCAATGCCAGCACCCACAAGTCCGTGCAGATGTATCGACAGCTGCTGCAGATGGGGCGTATGTTCGTCGATGAAGAGCTGACCGACAGCCATTTTTCTATAGTTGACAGCCTCTGCCGCTATTATGACCATTGGTACACCCCCAATGAATACGCCCAGTCGCTCTGTTTCCTGGGCGAAATATATAGAGTCAGCGGTGATAATCCTTCAGCTCTTGATGCTTTCCTGAAAGGCGTCAAGGTTTCCGAGGACTGTGGCAATAGCTATGCGCAAGCTTGGAGTTGTCAAAAAATAGGTGATATCTACTTCGAACAAAGAATGTTGGATGACTGTACGTTTTATTATAGGAAATACTACGATATAGCTGTTAGCCACTATGATACCCTTCGAATGGCGTTAGCAGCAGACCGCATGGGAAAGGCGTATACTATATTAAACAAAGTAGATAGTACCGTCTACTATTATAAAAAAGCGTTAGATTTGGCTCAGTACACGGCCCATCCAGAAAACATTATTCCTTATAGCAAATACTCGTTAAGTGATATTTACATACAAATAGAAGAGTACGACAAAGCCAAGTCGCTGATGCCTCGTGATTCCTTAAACGATGCCAATTGGGCTTATTGGCATTTAGGGCAAAACAACACGGATTCAGCCATCTGCTATTTCCAGAGATTCCATTCTCGTTATGGGCTTCCTGCACACAGGTCGGCATTTCATTATCTGGCATTATTAGAAGAAAGCAGGGGTAATACTGCCAAGGCGCTATCCTATTATAAGGCATTGCCTGCTATTGAGGACTCCATTAGAGCCCAATCCCAAGTTGAAGAAACCAGAAGAGTCAATGCGCAATTCAATGTTAACCTCGTCAAAAAGGAACGAGACGAGATGACTCACCGAAGCAATGTCTTGCAGAGCATTCTATTGTTTGTCTTCCTATTTGTTGCGTTGGGAATCGCCATTGGATACTATGCATGGAAATACTATCGTCAGAAAAAGGATGCAGAGCTGGCTCACGAGAGACTTCTTCGCCAAGAAGAAGAGAAGATGCGCAGGCAAAGCGTCAGCCAGATAGAAGAAAACAAGAGAAAGATTGCCGAACTGGAGCAACAGTTGGTAGAAGCCCGCCAGCGAAATGATGTGGAAGCTGCCGACCGAATCATGCTGGATGCAGAATTACTGACGGCAGAGAACCGTAACATCGAGGCCACTCAGCGGCGTAGAGAGTTTGCACTGAAAGAATTTCAAAAGACAGATTTATATTTTCGCCTCAAGTTTCACGCTGGCGAAGAGCAATGTCACCTGTCAGAAGCAGAATGGCAACAGTTGGCAAGCTATCTTGATGATATCTACGATGACTTTACCCATCGCCTTCTTGCCATCGTAAGTTTATCAGACACCGAACTGAGAGCGTGCTATCTTCTTAAATTGGAGGTTTCTCCTACCGTTATGGCTGCCCTACTATTCAAAAGCAAGCAAGCTATTAGCATGATTCGAAAGCGCCTTTACAAGAAAATCACCCATAAGGAAGGTACGCCCAAGCAGTTTGATGAGTTCATTGTGAACTTCTAAATTATTCTTTTCTTCACCTTTTTCTTTGCAAAAGTCCACTAATCGCATTTGTGAACTTTTTGTGAACTCGTTTCATTGCTTTTTCATTTTTTTACTTTGACCTTTGCAGCCGAAATTCAAGTAATCACAGAGTAAAATTAGTAAAAAGTAAGATTATGAAAAAGAGTATTTTTTTGTTTTTTTCCGTTTTGACGGCTATGTTTGTTCAAGGTAAAAACCACACGATTGTAGTTAGAACAGACCATGCTATGCCAAAAGGCAGCACTGAGGTTAAAGTTGACCCAACGGGAAATGGTGAAGTCCTAACTATTACTCCAGCTGATGATGTAACCACCATCACCGTGACAGTCAAGGATATGTTTGGCGAGGTGATTGCCGAGGGCGATGTTCCCGCCACGATGGAAGGAGTCTATGAAGTGACTACACCTGAGACAACCGAGGGTAACGTTATCGAAGTCAGCGATGACAACGGCGTGGTGTATTCAGAGATAGAATAAGAGAGTATTTAGGATGTATAAAATGAACAAATATTTGTTACTATTTTGGGGATTGACACTAACTTTGGGTGTCAATTCCCAAAATCTGCTAAGTAAAGATGATATCGGCTTTAGAGCCGGTGATTTTGAAAGGAGAAGCATCGCGTATTTTGACCCAGGAAATAGTGGCTCCAATTGTCTATGGGATTTCTCTGATTTAGATATTGCAGGGAAAACTCAAACTATTGTTCAGACCATTGATAGTTTGGGACAAATGACAGTTACTGACAACAAACAGATGACCTACTATGAGATGCGAGGCGATAGTCTGTTAGAGATAGGTCATGAAACACCATTAAAGGAAATGTCGTATTACAAAACACCTTGCAGCATGAAATATCCTATGGCTTTAGGCGATTCCATCTCTAAAACGTTTGAAGGATTCGGTGTCTATTGCGGAGATCATTACTATAAAGAAAAAGGTGTTTGTAATGTCATTGTAGATGGAATTGGCGATATTATCCTCTCTGAAACAGATACCTTGAGAAACGCACTCCGGGTTTATAAGCTCCGCTCATATTCCATAGCAATGGACATGGAGCCGTTAAAGCTAGATTCTTCGGAGTTGAAACAGGTTATTGAAGAAAGATACGAGTGGTACGTTAAAGGATTCAACAAGCCTGTATTAGAAACTATTACTTGTAGCAGTTATTCCAATCTCTCGCCTTTAGGAACAACTCAGTACGCAATTTGCAATCTTCCGGACTTTTCAATGCTTGATTTAGAGAACCATCAGTTAGGCAATAGCAATAATGAGAGTAACAGCAATGACAATAATAATGATGAAGATGGGCAAAATTCACAACAAGACGTTATTCACTACAGTGTGAATGTAAATGGAAACCATGTTAATATAGAATATGCTCTTGATGCCGATGCGAATATTACGATGCTATTAGCCAATAACATGGGTATGCTTTTTATGAGTAATCACTTTTCGCAAGGAGCAGGCGAAGGATACCATGCCGGCTTCGACATTGGAAGTCTAAGACCCGGTGTATATGTGCTATACATTAATGTCAACGGAAAAGTCTATAATGAGAAGATAAGAAAATAATACTATTCAGGATCCAAACACACATATTATAATAATGAGAACTAGTAACTATTTGCTTGCAAATGAAATAAGATTTGCACTGCTGATGATTTGCGTTTTTATCAGCAACTCCATCTGGGGACAAATAAGAGAAGTCAGGAATGTTCCCACCCCGGAAGTTTCCAACTTGGGAACCTTCGGAAGCATCCCTGTCGGCCATTATACAGGAACGCCCAACATCTCCGTTCCACTGTATACAATGACGGTGGGCAAGATGAGTATCCCCATTCAGGCAATGTATCACACCGCGAATGTAAAACCACATATTCCACCAACGTGCCTGGGTATAGGATGGGCTTTGTCTGCTGGCGGCTATATTTCAAGAAGCGTAAAAGGATGTCAGGATGAGAAGCAAACTTACTCGAGCCAGGCGGGTTTTTATAATAACTATAATAAACTAGAGGTTATTGACGCAAGTCCAAATCAAGCTCAACAACTACAGCAATTCACCCATTTATCTGGCAATGACTGGTATGAATTATCCGCAGATGAATTCTCTTTTAACTTTAATGGTTATAGCGGCATCTTCTTTATGGATAAGGAGGGGCAATGGAGAGTGATATCTGATGACAACATCAAGGTGGAATTCAACCAAGGAAATGGATTCATTGACATAGATACTTTGAAAGCCAGATTAAAACAACGTTATAAATATAACAACAACAGCATTTTATCTAGTTACAATTCCAGTTTGAATCAGAGATTCTTTGATAAATTCACGTTGATAACGCCTGATGGCACACGCTATGAGTTTGGAGGCGGTAATGCCACAGAATACAGCGTTCCTTATTATAATCAGGTAAATGGTGATATTATAGCTACATGCTGGCGTCTGTCAAAAATCACCACTACAGACCAAAGAGTAGTCACCTTCGAATATGCAGCAGACTCTTTCATGTGCGACATACATTATGCGCCTCAGAGAATAACATATTATCAAGCCTCTGCCTCTGCCGGTGAAGAACAGAATTCTGGCCGTACGGGATATTCTGGTTTTTTAATGATGCCGTCTCGTCTTACAAAGATTTACAGTGATGACGAATCTATCTGCTTTAATTATATCCGAAACAGCAATTATGGACAACTATTCTTACATAACTCCAAATGTCTATATTGGATTGACAACGGAACTTATTTTGATGAGAATTCTCGTTATATGTATGGAGGTTTGTCTGGATATCTTAATGCGAACAGATTCTCACTTTTTTTGGGAGTTAGTCCATTGTCTTCGACAGATAACATACAAGAAGCTATAGCAGAGAAAATAACTCAAGACTATTTACAGAGCATAACGATAAGGAAAGCAAATGTCAAGATTCAGAATATTGATTTCGTCTTTAATACGATAGTAGGCAGGAAGTTACTTTCAGCTATTCGCTTCTATCAGCAAGAGTCATTCATCAATGTGGATGATGAGATTGTTGACCCATTGCTGCCGTCTGGCAACATGTTAACTTCAATGTATTCCAACAATCTCCAAGAGCCATTTGTTCATAATAGTGAAATACTTCCTGATAATCCTATTGAAATGGGGGGAAGCGCGAAAGAATACGAATACGGATTTGATTATTATTTGAATGGGAATCAAGATGAACTGTGGCCAAACAGGATTCCATTAACCTATACAGATTCTTGGGGGTATTATTCCAGAAGTGGCTCAAATTCCAAGAATCATGGAGAATGGGCTTATTCCAAGAACTACTCGTCCAGTGAGATAGGAATAAGGCCTGCTTCAATCTCAACGACAAAAGATTTTGTTCTTAAAAGTATCATATATCCAACTGGTGGAAAGACAGTCTTTGACTATGAACTAAACGATTATTCTAAAGAGTTCAATTTAAAAACATATTCTTTGAATGAAGTATCTGGCGAATCTGGTGGTCTCCGTGTAACATCTATAAAGAACTATGATGCATCAGGTTCTGCGCTTTATTCGAAAAACTATATCTATAAAGAAAATGGCAAAAGCACAGGCGTGTCTAAAGGTGCCCCGTGTTTTCATGATCGATTCTATTTCAATATTGACAAAACAGATTTTATCGATTTCTTTTCCTTTGATGACATCAATCCCTATCCAATGAATTTCAATACTCCGTCAGTAGGATATTCAACGGTATACGAGGAACTAAGAGACAAAAACGGAAACCTACTTTCAAGCACGAAGTATCAGTATACCAATTATGATACAGATATCAATCAAAAGTCTCATAAAGACACATGTGCAACCTATACAGCTAATGTATATGATACTTATGTAAGTGCAGCCTTTACTAGTCTGGCTTTCGAAAGGGGTAAATTAGTATCAAAGGAAGTCATGGACGACCAGGGTCACGTCATAGAGAAGACAACTTTTAACTACGTCCGCTCTTCTGGAGCCCCTTGTTCAACGGTCGCACAAGAATGGCATTTGGATTGTTATAACAATTTGTTTGCTTTCTCATACATGTATAAGACCTATACCAACAGATATTTGGTCTCGGTTAACAAGAGGGAAGAGACTATGAGCAATGGCAAATACATTACTGAGCAGCGATACGAATACAACAACTACGGTTTACCCGCTAAGAAAACCATCATATCCAACAATGGAGAAAGGCATGAGACATCCTATAGTTATAACACAGACTATCAAGGCAGCAAGAATATAATACTCCCTGCAGAAGTTGAAGAAAGGAAAGGCAACGGAATAAGCAATATCGTTTATCACTATGACGATTCAAACATGGGTGTCCCCTATGTGTCAAAACAGGAATCACTGTGGTCGTATGCAAATTATGGCAGTTCTCCATTTAAAGTCCGGACAGACTATACCGTTGACAGAGTCGACCAATACGGCAATCCGATTATATGGAACCAACAAGGGGTGAAGACCGTTATGGTATTGTCGTTTAAAGGCCAGAGGCTTATTGCCTCCATCCAAAAAGCCAGTTGCGATGAGGTTGTAGCCGCTTTAGGTAAGAACCCTGAAGAATATTCAGCCCTAAACAATACGACTTTATCTCTGGACTTCCTTCGTACGGCGCTCCCGAATGCTTTGGTCTATACTTATCAATATGATAACAGGCTAAACCTTATCAGTAAAACCGACCCCAATGGGCTTATTCATACTTATACTTATGACTCATTAAACAGGCTAACTTCTGAGTATCGAAAGTATAACAATAAAACGGAGTTACTGAAGACGTATCAATATAAATACAAGACAAAATAACAATGGATAAAAGAATGAATTTACATTATTTATATTCCTTCCTTTGCCTGACATTTACCATGTTCGTAGTTCCTGGCAATGTAAAGGCACAAGAGAGTGCCAATTACATCCTTACAGAAACAAGGATATCATCCCGAAACTCTAACATGATGAAGAATTATCAATTCTTCGATGACCTTGGTAGAGAAACCCTAAAGGCGACAAACGGCATAAGCAACAACGGGGAATTTACATATTCCCTTCAGGAAATCAGCGGGGAACAACTTGTTACAAAGAGTTGGCTTCCTGTAGTAGGCAGCACAACTGTTGATGGTTTAGACGTAAACGAAATCAGTTCGTTAGCTTCAGACCAGTATGAAGATGATGGGGCGTTTGAAAACTTGGAGTATGACGCTTTAGGACGTTTAAAACAAGTATGCAAAGCTGGAGATTCTTGGAAGAGCCGGCCAGCCACCGTTTCATACTTAACCAACTCCCCCGGTGATGTAAAGAAATACAAGGTTGTATTCAGCTCCTTTACGCTTGAGGATGACGGCTATTACAATGGCGGAACCTTATCTGGCACTTGCCACACAAATGAGGACGGGATAAAGGTTACCGTCTATACTGACGCATTTGGAAAGAAAATATTGGAGCGTCGGGGGACGAACAATGACACTTATTATGTCTATGACGACTTTGGCAGACTGACATACGTCTTGATGCCCGAATACCAGAACAACAATGATTTGGACTATTATTCTTTCCAATACCGACACGACGCAAACGGCAACCTCGTCAAGAAAAAGTTGCCGGGATGCGAGCCTATAGAATATCTTTACGACAATTGCGACCGATGCATTTCCGTACAGGATGGGGAACTGAGGGAAAAGGGGCTTTACAGATTCATGTTATATGACGGTATAGGGCGTCTGGTCATACAGGGATTGTCCTCAACTTGCCCCGACCCATATAATAACTGGATAGTTAATTATTCCAGTAGCTCTAATAGTATTGAGCACACTGGCTACGATGTGGCCGAGGGTACCAGTTTAAGGTCTCCAGTCCTGCCCCCACCTACAGAACCTCAATTGTATTCTTGTTTAAATCTGACAATAGAAGCCTTGGAGGTTGTTAACTATTACGATGACTATAGTTTTCTGAATGGCTCTAATGGTGATGCCTTTTCCGGCCTCACTCTAACAAACACCCCCAATGCGAAGGGGCTGCTCACTGGTACCTTAGTAAAGGCCTCAGATGGGGAAACATTAGCGCAGCTTAACATCTACGATTCAAAGGGGAATCTGATAGAGACCCAAGTGAGAGGTCTTGACGACAATGTCATCAAGACAGAAAACACTTATACTTATACCAACAAGGTCTCTACATCCAAAGTTACTGTCAATTATCCGGGCAGAAAGTCTGTCGTCCATCATATAACGAACGGCTATCATCCGAAAAACAACCGTCTGGCAGAAATCACTTATCAAGCCCGTATTGACACCGTCTCTACCGACGAATGCAAAATCACCTACAATTACGACCAGTTAGGACGCATCTACAAAATCAACCGACCGATTAAGAACGTAAATGGCAAGTTATTGTTTGAGTATGACATTCACGGCTGGATAGACAACATCAGCAGCAATTCTTTTAAAGAACAGCTTCACTATAATGATGGTGATGGAACGCCATTGTTCAGCGGTAATATCAGCAGTGTATCATGGAGTAACGGAAGCACACCCAACAGGGGCTATAAATATACCTATGATTCGTTGAACCGACTGGTAAATGCCGAGTATGGTGAGAATCATTTCTCCACTGGCAACGGGAACTTCAACGAAAGTGTCAGTTACGATAGCAATGGCAACATCAAGACTCTTGTGCGCAACGGTCAGATACAAGGCAATACTTATGGAGCTATTGATAATCTGGAAATCAGCTATGACGGTAATCAGCCATACGCAGTGAATGAAAAAGCCTCTCCTGTGCTGTATTCATATTCGCTGGACGTCAAAGACAGTTCAATAGATATCCGATATAACAGCAACGGTTCTCTGGTCAATGACGGGACGCGCGGTATCACTAACATCGCCTACGACGACAACAACAACCCCGTCAGGATACAGTTTGACAATGGCAATGTGACAAAATACATCTATTCTGCCACAGGTCAGAAACTAAGGGCGATACATTATACTGCGATGGATAATATCCATATCGACACAGGATGCGACTACGAAGATATTGAAGACGACTATCTGGCGGTGGATTCCACGGATTATCTTTGTGGCGGCATGATACTCTATACGAATGCCAAGCCTTCCAAAATACTCTTTGACGGAGGGTATATTGATGTTAGCTATGTGAAGAGAAATGCGCAAAGACCTCGCAGGACGTCAGGAATGACCGATGAGGAATACTTGACTATATTAGAGCGCTGGAGAGCCTATATTGCAGAAAGGACGACATTGGGCTATCGTTTCTACAACAAAGACCATCTCGGCAACATCCGTGAGGTCATTGACGAGGATGGTGACGTCTGCCAGAAAACAGATTACTATCCCTTCGGTACGCCGTTTTCCACTGAGACTTATGCAATAAATGCAGCATATCAGCCGTTTAAGTATAACGGAAAAGAATTTGATATGATGCACGGTCTGAACACATACGACTATGGCGCCCGCCAGTACTACCCTTTGTTTGCCCAATGGGACAGAATTGACCCGCTGTGTGAGAAGTATTATCATGTCAGCCCGTATGTGTATTGCTTGAATAACCCCGTGAAGTTTGTAGATCCTGACGGGAAAAGACCAAAAGCATCTGAGGCGGCATTAATGGCTGCATATGCGTACAAAGATAACATACAAGCAATGGAGCAATACGCCATACAATTAGCAAAAAGTGGATGGATAGTGTCGGATTATGAAACTTCTATTCAAAAAGATTACACAAGTTTTAATCAGAATGGCTTGCAATCAACATTATTCCAACGTACTGATAAAAAAGGGGTTACAGAATATGCGTATGTATATGCTGGCACTAATTCTATTGAAGATGCATTTGAAGATGTTGCGCAACTTGCAGGTGCTGCACCTCAATATCATACAGCTATTTATAATGCAAGAACATTATCTAATGAGTTAGGGGATAAAGAATTAACATTTGTAGGTCACTCGCTTGGAGGCGGAGAAGCTATTGCCTCAAGTATGGCTACAGGTAGAGCTGCTATAACATTCAATCCTGCTGCGGTTAGTGGATTAACCAAACTATTTGAAGGATTAAATAAAGTTCCTAATGTAGTGAATTATCGTGCTATAGGATCAAAAATTGGCTTAGGGAATATCAGAATTGGAGGTGACATACTGAACAATATCCAAGAAAAGTTTGGGCTTTCTCTTCCAGGAAAGACAATTGGAATTACAACTGGTTTTTTCCCCACCCAT
>Ga0265299_10007128_pt1 | contig 10060 bp, 6 predicted proteins | sample AusTroGonzalo_MG_4_FD_193485 | JGI IMG/M metagenome (GOLD analysis project Ga0265299, IMG submission 193485) | Bovine rumen microbial communities from tropical cattle in Woodstock, Queensland, Australia - Gonzalo_02 | ecosystem: Host-associated > Mammals > Digestive system > Stomach > Rumen ...
CTGACCATAGTAATATATGTCAGACTTTTGGCTTACCATCTGCATGAGGTACTCGTTGTCGCGATTGACGAAGATAGGACAGTCGTGGCTAATGAGGAAGTCATAGAGTTCGCCTTTCGTCTTGCAGACACCCTCAAAAGAGCCAAAGCCCTGCAGGTGGGCACGTCCTACGTTGGTGATGAGGCCACAGGTGGGTTCTGCTGTCTCTACCAACGTCTTGATGTCACCAGGATGCGAAGCACCCATTTCCACGACGGCAATATCGTGTTCGTCAGAAAGGCGGAACAACGTTTTAGGCACACCCACGTCGTTGTTGAAGTTGCCCTCAGTCGCCATCACGCTATAACATTCTGCCAACACGGCACGAATCAATTCCTTGGTCGTCGTCTTGCCATTGGTGCCTGTAATGCCGATGATGGGTATGTTAAACTGTCTGCGATGCTCGCGAGCCAAGTCCTTGAAGGTCTGCAGGCAATCGTCTACCTTTAAGAGGTGAGAGGTGAGAGGTGAGAGGTGAGAGGTTTCTATATCCTCATCGACTATTGCGTAGCTGCAACCTTTCTCCAATGCCTGAAGAGCAAATTGGTTACCATTAAACGATTCGCCTTTGAGGGCTAAAAAGATGCTACCCTCAGGACAGTCACGAGAGTCCGTAGTAATCTGCGGATGCTGTTCATACAGCTGGTATAATTCTTTAATAGTCATATTGTGTATTTCGTTTACTTTAGTTTCATCGTTCGCCAGGAGGCTTGCAGAGATGGCGAAGGGATGGCGGTTGGGGTCTGGCGTTTGTTGTTGATGACTACCGACTGGCGCTTTACCTGCTTGGTGACGTTGTCTGTCAGCGTTCCCAAGTCTGCATCACCTTGTGAAGCCTGCAGCTCTTTCAGCAGGCAATAGGTGAAGAGGCCGTGATGCTTCTCCTCCAACTGATGAGCCGTCTCGTCGCCTTGGGCAGCAGAGAACACCAACATATTACCCTGCGGTTTGTCTTCCTTCACCTTAATGGCGACACCACGGGCCGATGTCAGCATTTCGTCTTCGCGCTTGGCACCACTGAAGCAGGCGTCGAGGAACACAATGGCCGACTTTAGTTTTAGGGCAGCTATCTCCTGATAGAGTTTGGCCAGACTGTAGCCCGTAGAGGTGATACTGGCTGCATCGCCATCGATAGGCAGCAGATAGGCCGTTGCCTGTTTGTCGTCAGGGAATCCGTGACCAGCATAATAGAAGATAATGCTCGCCTCACCATCGTAGGCTTCAGAAACGGACTTCATCTTCTCCACGGCCATGATGATGCTTCCGAAGGTGGCATCCTCATACATGTTGATGTTTTTCTCTGGGATGCCCAACGTCTTCTGACAGTATTCGCGAAACATCCTTCCGTCGTTCAGCGAGTAAGGCACAGGTGCATCGGGATAGTTCTCGTTGGCAACGATAAAGGCAAAAGTCGTCTCCGCCTGCTTCTTGGCAACAGGAATGTTCTTATCGACATCTGAGTCGGGCTTGGGATAGCGGCTGAAAACGGGACCACCAGCCTTGCCCTTGTTCAGAGAAGCAACATCCACCTTGATTTTTGTTGCATCCTTCAGTGGATTCTTCAGCATCTTGACCTCACCGTCCTGCTTCACCATGGCTACATCGCCTGTAAAAGCTACGGCATCGTCGTAGATACAAGGAATGACCTCCTTTCCATGGGCATAATAGCCCCATTTGCCGTTCTTGTAAACAGAGAAGATATCATCTGCATCCCATTTGATACCAGCATAGAGGCCACAAGGTATGATTTCTTTCCCATCATAAGAAAAGGCTCCCCACGAATTGCCATCATTAACCCATATTCTCACTGCAATATATTGCGGATCGAAAACAATTCCATTGTACTTGCAAGGAATTATTTCTCTGTTTTCCTGCAGTGACCATACGCCATCAAGATTCCGGTCAAAATACGTTGTGCTTTTTTCGTTTTCGATGCTTACTTTCACAAGTTGACCATGCGTCTCGCGAAAACTCCCCATAGCATATTGGGCAGGAATAACCAACTGTCCCGTTCTGGTAGCAAGTCCGAATCCAGAAGCTTCCATCTTCAACATATCACGCTGATGGTTTTCATCTTCTATAAGGCGCTCCACCGCAATATAATCGTCCTCCCGCTTATAATACATATAATATTTCCCTTGTGGGAAAATAATCTTTCCTTGCTCGTTGACCAATCCATACGTTTTGTCATCGAAATCCATCTTGAAAAATCCGAATCTTGCTTCCTTGTCCCAGGAAGTAGTTGCATAGATAGGTTGTACTACCCAACGGTTATTGGCATCCACAAAACCCATTTTGCGGTTACTGCCATTGGCTGCAGCCACAATCTGCGAGACCGCCGACAAGGTGAAGGCAGCGAATGCTAAAGATAAGATAATCCGTTTCATCCCTATTCAAATTTAATGTTCTGCCACTTCTGCTCCATTTCCGTCGAGACAGTCTGTTGGGGAGTCTGCCTCTGGTCAAACAGCTTCAAGACTTCCTTGCGCGTCCATTTGGAAGCGTTGTCTATCAGTTCCTTCAAAGTACCATTCCCCTTCGTCTGTTGCAACTGCTGCAAGAGTGCGAAGGTAAAGAGTCCGTGTCCATAGTCCTTGCTGGCGTATGCCGTTTCGTCATTCATGCTACTGGTGCAGATAACAGTTTTGCCCTGTGGCGCAATACGTTTAGGAGCAATCCTTACCCCACGGGCAGCAGCCAACATCTTGCCGTTGCGGTCCACATTCGAGAAGGGTGCATCTATCACGGCCAGCGTATAGGTGGTATTCATGTCGTTTAGCACCTTTTGCAGACTAGCGACACTGTAGCCTGTCGATTTCAGCGTCTCCAACGAGCCGTCGGCAGGAATCAGGTATCGCTCCTTGCTCTGCGTGTCTGTTGCCCCCAAACCAGCGAAGTAGAAGATGATTTTCGCGTCACCCTCATAGACCTCTGCTATCTCCTTCATCTTGTTCATCGCACCAACGATATTGCCGTAGGTGGCATCCTCATAGTAACGCACATTCTTCTCTGGCACACCCAAGGTCTTCTTACAATACTCCGCAAACACCTTTCCGTCGTTGATGGCATAGTCTGCACCCTTTAGGTGTGCATAGTTCTCGTTGGCAATGACGAAGGCGAACAGGTTCTCGTCACTCTTACTCGTCTCAGGCACGTTGCCGTCAACCTCCTTGCCCAGTTTGCCACCGGCAGGCTTTTGTTTCAGCGGATTATGCAGCACCGAGGTCACACCATTCTTGGTAACCTGCGCCATCCCTTCGTTGAAGGCTGTCACGTAATCGTACTGCGCAGGAATCACCTCCTTGCCGTCTTCGTCCATAAAGCCCCACTTTCCTCCGTTTATCTGGGGGATGCCTTCCCTTGAACTGTTCTTGAAGGAAACAAACTGACCGCCTACGCAGAACGGTATCAGTCCTTCGTTCTCAATATAACATTCACAGTCAGCATCCCATTTCACCTTTCTGTCACCAATAAACGTATATTTAAACGGTGTGACAAAGGCTCTCTTCTTGATGTCGTATAAGGCATAGCTGCCACCCGTGGGCCTGCGATATTGCATATAGCCTCCTCCCTTCGTTACTATATATAGCTTTCCCATCCATCCGATGTAGGTATATTCGTCTGGCGATAGAATTTCCTTGCCCTGTTTGTCGATAAGACCTGCTCCGTTCTTAGTATCTACCTGACAATAATCTTGCTTCATCAACTGGTAGAAGCTGATGTCCTTATACTTCAAGGGCGTAATCAGTTTCTGCTGACGGGTGTCATAAATACCTAACTGATCGATATTACCTACCACAAACATGCCATCGACGCACTCCGTTTCACGAGCCACCTCAAACTGACAAGGCACTATCTCCTTTCTCGCACGGGCATCGTAGATACCCATTTTCCCATTCCTCACGGCAAAATGGTATCCGCTCCATCGACCAAATACATCGCATGCCCCACTTATCTGTTGGTATTTATAAGGACATACCACATTGCCGGCAGCGTCTAGTATGCCATACATCACCCAGAAGTGTTGCTCGCTAAACTTCGAGTCTATCTTATATTTTTCCCGCTTCTGCTGAGGCTGCTGTCCCATAGCAACCATCGCAACGACGAGCAACGTTGTCAGTAATAGGAGTCTTGTCTTCATACGTTGTCAGGATTTACTTGAGTTTCATGGTTCGCCAGGAGGTAGTTAACGAGGGGGCAGTATTGACTACTGGTGTTTGTATCTTGTTGTTCTTTTCAAACGATTCGCGCTTTACCTCCTTCGTCAGGTAGTCCGACAAGTCGCCTAAGGTCAGCAGACCTTTGCTTTCCTGCAGCTTCTTTAATAAATAATAGGTGAACATGCCGTGCTGTTGCGACTTCATGGAGAAGGCCGTCTCGTCGCCCTGTGCTGCCGTGAATACCACCATGTTGCCTTGCGGTGCTATGGCTTTCGTCTTGATGGCGACGCCACGTGCTGAGGCCAGCATGTCGCCCTCGCGCTTGCCGCCATTGAAGCAGGCATCCAGGAAGACGGTGATGCGCTCAGAGGGGATGGCTCCCAATTCCTGATACAGTCTGCTCAGCGGATAGGCCGATTCGATATCGCCGCTCATGCCGTCCACAGGCAACAGGTAGGCTGTCTTGCTGGCCTCATCAGGGATTCCGTGCCCGGCATAATAGAAGATAGCCCTGCCTTTACCATTGGTCACCTCCATCGCCTTGGCCAGCCAGCGCACAGCAGTACGGATTTTGTTCAGTCCAGCATTCTCAATGTAGTTGATTTGTTTCTCAGGCACACCAAAGGTGCGCTGTACATATTCCTTGAATACCTGGGCATCGTGGCCGGCAAACGGTACCGTCACGTCCTCCGCATATTTTTCGTTGCCGATAATCACGGCAAAGGTGTTCATATCGTATTGTTCAGCTACGGGGATGTTCTTGTCAACACTCTCGTCTGCGGCCTGTTGTGCCATGAGTTGCTTGTTGATGCGCTGCAGATAGATTTTGGCACTCTTATGGTTTTTGTCCTTTGCCAAGACCTGCTCCACCAGTTCTTTGGCTTTCTGAAAGTCTCGCGGCACCGCACTGCCCGAATAATATTTAATGGCCAACTGCATCATTCCTCTGGCGTTACCTTGGGCAGCAGCCTTTTGGCACCATTCCAACGACTTCTTCTCGTCCATGGCTACCCCATTACCCACCTCATAACAATGGCTCAGGTTAGCCTGTGCGATGGCATGCCCCTGCTCTGCCGCCTTTTGAAACCAATAGAAAGCTTTCTCGTTGTCTTCAAAGACGCCAAGGGCTTCATCATAGCAGAAACCTAGGCTGTTTTGAGCAGAGTCCAATCCCATCTCTGCCGCCTTCTTGTAGAGTTCAAAGGCTAATTTCAGATTCTTCTCTACCCCTTTTCCTTTCTCATACTTCTTGCCTTTCCGGTAAAGTTTGATAGCTTCCTCCCGACTGCCAGGTGTCACTTGCTGCTGCGGCTGCACTTGCTGTTGAGGCTGCACCTGTTGTTGAGGCTGCACCTGTTGTTGAGGCTGCACCTGTTGTTGTGGCGTCACTTGCTGTTGTGGCTGCACTTGTTCTTGCGTTTGTGCCTGTTGTGGAACTCGCTTTCGCCTCTGGGCCTGCGCCGTCAGGACGAAGGCCAACACCAATAAGAGTAATATGGTTCTCTGTTTCATCGCTGCTGTTATTTTAATGATAATCCTCGCCATGTGTTCTGCAGACCGGCAGAAGGCACAATGGTGGGAGTTTGTACTTTATTGTTCTCTACAAACGACTGGCGCTTGACTTCTGTTGCCAGGTAGTCGCCCAGTTCGCCCAGGGTGGCATTGCCTTGCGTTTCCTGCATCTTCTTCAGCAGGTAGTAGGTGAACATGCCATGCTTCTGCGACTTAAAGGGGTAGGCGGTCTCGTCACCTTGGGCAGCCGTGAAGACCACCATCTTGCCTTGCGGTGCTGTTTCCTTCACCTTGATGGCGACACCACGGGCTGAGGCCATCATGTCGCCTTCACGCTTGGCACCACTGAAGCAGGCATCGAGGAATACGGTGACGCGCTCTGCCGGCAGGGCGCTCAACTCCTTATAGAGACGGTTCAGCGGATAGGCCGACTCCACGTCGCTGCCGATGCCGTCAACAGGCAGCAGATAGGCCTCCTTGTTGGCCTCGTCAGGAATGCCGTGACCAGCATAGTACAGGATGATTTTTCCCTGTCCGCTCTGTGCCTCCATCGCGTCCTTCAGCCATCTCACGGCACTGCGTATCTTGTTCAGTCCGGCATTATTCATGAAGCGGATATGATTCTCAGGAACACCCAACGTTTGCTGCACATAGTCCTTGAAGACCTTGGCATCGTTTTCTGCAAAAGGTACCGCCGCCTCACTCTCATAGAGTTCGTTGCCAATGATGACAGCATAGGTGCGCATGTCCTTCACGCTGCTTTGCGGTATGTTTTCATCCACATTTGCCATAGCGCCTTTCGTTGGCAGCGCAGGCAGCTTCTCCTCTGCAGGAGCGGTTTTTTGTTTGGCTTGTGCCAAGAGCATCTCCTCTTTCCTCTTCTTAGCCTTCTCCAGCCAGGCCACTGCAGACTTATTGCCATTGGCGACAGCCTTCTCAAACCAATACAGGGCTTGGTCGTTATCTTGCTTGGTGCCTTCTCCATTATAATAGCACTTGCCCAAAAGCCATTGCACCGATCCCATCAGCTCGCCTTCTACCCCATGACTCACACCTTTTTTAAACCAGTAGAAGGCTTGCTCATCATCCTGTTCGACCTCCGTTCCGTTCATATAGAAAACGCCGATCAATCCTTCCGCTGCTGCCAGCCATGCAATGAAGTCCGGATGTGGATGCTCTGCTGCCTTACGAAACAGCCAAAGGGCTTTCTTGTTGTCTTCTATTTCCTTAACAGTATAATAGTTAACTCCCAACATGGTGAGTAGGCGGACATTGAATCTTCCCTCTTGGGCATATTTGTATCCTACCTCCATGAAGTGCTTGAATTCTTCATTGTTGGCAAATCTCTGATATGCCTTCATCCCGCCTCTTTTGACTTGTATCATCCATATCAGAGCGGTCTCGTGTCCTTGTTCAGCGGCCTTTTGCGCCCACGCAAACATTTCATCTTCGCCACAAAAACTTTGAGACACTTCATACAGCGCATTTGCATCGCCCTGGTTGGCCGCAGCAATATTCTGGTCATATTTCTGCTGGTCACAAATCCTTCCAGAAGCTTGCCGCAATGCCTCGTCAACCGTCGCCGTATAGCCGCTGTCGGTCAGCGCCTTGACTCTGTTTTTAGTCCATTCTGTACGTTCCTTTGACAATTCGCCTTTGGCCAGCGCCTCACGATAATAGAACAGGGCTTTGCCCGGGTCTTTGGAGACACCTTTACCTTCATCGTAAAATATCCCTGCGTTGCGCAAGGCGTCACTCTCACCCCGTGCCGCAGCCTTGACATACCAATTCAACGCTTCGGTATAGCTCTGCTCTACACCGTTTCCGCATTCGTATAAATAGCCTATCCAGTTCTGGGCTTGGGCTGCTCCTTGGTCAGCAGCCTTTTTATACCAGTAGAACGCCAGCTTGTCATCTTTTGCAATACCCTGCCCCTGGTAATATAAATACCCTAAGTTGTATTGCGCATTTACGTAGCCATGTTCTGCCGCTCTGCGAATCCAATAGAAGGCCTGATTCAAGTCCTTGGCTACACCCTCACCATTTTCATAACAGACACCTAAAAGACACTCAGCCTCAGCATACCCTTGTTCTGCCGATTTCTTATACCAATAGAATGCCTGGACGTCATCCTTCTCTACTCCCATTCCACGTTTATAACAACGGCCAAGATAGTATTGTCCCTCCTTGTCTCCCTGGTCTGCCGCTTTACGAGACCAGAAGAAGGCTTTTTTCTGGTCTTCGTCAACTTCTTTTCCCTCTTGATAGGCATAACCAACCTGCGCTTGCGCTCTTGCATCCCCCGCCTCGGCCTTCTTGAGTTTATCGGCAAAGGTGCCCTGTCCTACGACAGTCGTCGCAACAGCCAGCAGCGTTGTCAGTATAATCAGTCTTGTCTTCATACGTTGTCAGTATTTTCATTCTTCAAATTCTTAGTATATAACCACAGGGCAATGCCCAGCACGAAGAGGATGGCAAAGAGGATGAGCTTCTGCACCTTCTGGTTGGCCTCAAACGACATGTAGAGCCACCCCACATCCAGCAGGAAGATGGCGATGCCGCCACACAGACAGACGGCGCCGGCCCTGATTTTGTTGATGAGCGGCGCACCCTCCTGACCTTGGAACACCTCTCGGAAGATGGCGCCCGTGACGACGACGGCGCTGAGGGCACAGCTTGCCAGCACGAGATACCACAGCAGCTGACGCTCCTCGCGCTCCTTTTCTTGCTGTTCTAAACGGGCCATCTGGTTGCGCACCTTCATAATCTGCGTCTTCGAGCTGTCCGACATGTAGCTCATATAGATGGAGTCGAGGTTCATATCCCCCTCCTGCGCCCTCATTCCCAAGGGCACCAGCATCAGTAAAAGTATCAAGAGTAGGTTCTTCATCAGTATATATTGTAATTTGTTCTATTCTTCATTTTGTATAAACCCTATTCTGCGTCTATGTTTTTGATGAGGCTCTTTGGATTGAAGTTCTGCGAGAGCTGTACTAATTGCATCAAGTTGTGTGCGTGTACTTTCGTTGATGTCGTTCTGATCATGAAGAATATCTTCTATGTCGAGTTTAAGTTCTTCAAAGTCCTTACGCAATTGGGCAACGTCAGCAGAAGCCTCACGTTGGGGCAGTGCTGCAGCCATTCGTCTTATAGCAACAAAGGCGCGCATGATAGAAATATTTACATCTATGGCTATGTCGCTTGTCAGAATGCCAGAAAGCATTGCAAGTCCTTGTTCTGTAAAAGCATAGGGAAGTTTGCGAGTGCCACCCCAACTTGATGTTCCATTTTGGAATATCAAATCATTCCTTAGTTTCTCAAATTCGTTTTTGGTCAGTTGGAACATGAAATCAGGCGGAAACCTTCTAATGTTTCGTTTTACTGCTTTGTTCAGGTTTCCTGTTGTAACATGATAAAGTTCGGCCAAGTCGCGATCCAGCATTACGCGCTGACCTCGAATCTCATATATTTTATTTTGAATCGTCTGAATATTATTCATAGTCTTGCTGTATAGTTTGATGCTTTACTTCAGTTTCATGTTTCGCCACGAGCCCTGCAAGGCTGCAGAGACATTAACTGTAGGTGTCTGCATTTTGTTGTTTTCTACAAACGATTCTCGCTTGACTTCGTTTGTCAAATAGTTGCTCAGTTCGCCTAATGTGACGTTACCGTTGGTGTCTTGCAACTTCTTCAATAGATAATAGGTGAACATGCCGTGCTGTTGTGACTTGAATGGATAGGCTGTCTCGTCACCTTGAGCGGCAGCAAACACGATGACCCTGCCTTGCGGCGTCATGGGTTTTACTTTGATGGCAACACCTCGTGCTGATGCCATCATATCACCCTCACGCTTGGTGCCGCTAAAACAGGCATCAAGGAATACCATTGTTCGCTGTGCAGGCATCTTGCTCAGTTCGCTATAAAGGCGTTGCAGCGAATAACCAGACTCCGTATCCCCTCCTATGCCATCTATTGGCAACAGGTAAGCAGTCTTGTTGGCTTCGTCAGGAATGCCGTGACCAGCATAGTAGAAGATGGCTTTACCCTGTCCGTTGCATACCTCCATAGCCTGTTTCAGCCATCGGATGGTGATACGAAGGTCGTTCAATCCGCCATTTACCACATATTTTATTTGTCTCTCTGGTACACCCAACGTTTTCTGTACATACTCCTTAAATACTTTTGCGTCATTCTCTGCGTAAGGAACATTTGCCTCGTTCTTGTATTGCTCGTTGCCAATAATGACGGCAAAGGTATTCCTGTCAGTGTCACTATTCACAAAAATGTTTTTGTCAACATCTGCTGTCGTTTGGTGAATGGGTTGCGTCTGTTGGATAGTAGTCGTTTTT
>Ga0265299_10007132_pt1 | contig 10056 bp, 8 predicted proteins | sample AusTroGonzalo_MG_4_FD_193485 | JGI IMG/M metagenome (GOLD analysis project Ga0265299, IMG submission 193485) | Bovine rumen microbial communities from tropical cattle in Woodstock, Queensland, Australia - Gonzalo_02 | ecosystem: Host-associated > Mammals > Digestive system > Stomach > Rumen ...
ATATGGCCCGTGCTTACTGTGATGCTTTCCAGACAACCCCTGAGGATAAAGGCTGGGGCATGAAGAGTGTCAACGCCATGGTTAAGCACTGGTATGGCTACGGCGCACAGGAGGGAGGACGCGACTCTCACTTTGCATCGGGCAAGTATGCCGTTTATCCCGGCAACAACCTGGCCATGCACAAACGCTCGTTTGTAGAGGGTGCCTTTAAGCTTGAAGGTGGTACCGAGATGGCATCGGCCGTTATGCCTATATATAGTATATTGTGGAATCAGGATCCATCGGGCCAGAACGTTGGTGGCAGCTACAGCAAGTGGCTCATACAGCAACAGCTGCGCGACGAGGCTAAGTTTGAGGGCGTGGCATGTACCGACTGGGGAATAACAAAGGATATAAAGGTGCTCGACAGTCCTATAGGTGGCAAGCCTTGGGGCGTAGAGCAGCTTAACGAGGCTGAGCGTCATTACAAGATACTGCAGGCAGGCGTCGACCAGTTTGGTGGTAACAACGAGATAGGCCCAGTGCTCGAGGCCTACAACATGTGGAGCAAGGAGCAGGGCGAAGAGAGTGCACGCCAGCGTTTTGAACTGTCGGCACGCCGACTGCTGCTAAACGTGTTCCGCGTGGGACTGTTTGAGAATCCTTATCTTGACCCAGCTGAATCAAAGGAGTTTGTAGGCAATCCCGAGTTTATGAAGGAGGGCTATGAGGCACAGCTCAAATCAATTGTCATGCTTAAGAACCACGATAACAAGGTGCTGCCTGTAAAGAACCGCATGAAGGTGTATGTTCCCAAGCGCCACTTCCCTGCCATTCCAGGTTTGTGGGGAGGCATATCTGAGGAGAAGACAGTAGAGCCTATCGACCTCGCCTTGGTACAGAGATACTTCGATGTGGTAGAGAATCCAGAGCAGGCCGACTTTGCCATCTGTCTTATTCAGGAGCCCAGCACAGGCATCGGCTATAGCACCGAAGATGTTAAGAAGGGCGGTAACGGATATATGCCTTTCAGTCTGCAATACGACGACTATACTGCCAAGGATGCACGTGCCGTAAGCATAGCCGGTGGCGACCCGATGGAGAAGACCACCAACCGCAGCTTCCGCGGCAAGACCGTAAAGGCTTACAACCGCGACGATATGGTGATGGTTGTAGATACAAAGAAGCTGATGGGCAATAAACCCGTTGTAGTAATAATAGAGACTGGTCGTCCGGTTGTTCTTACAGAGATTGAGCCCTCGGCCGATGCCATACTGATATCGTTCAAGGTACAGCATCAGGCACTGCTCGACATCATCAGCGGCAAGGCAGAGCCATCAGCACTTATGCCTATGCAGATGCCAGCCGACATGAAGACAGTAGAGGAACAGCAGGAAGACGTTCCACGCGACATGCGTTGCTATAAGGATGCCGACGGGAACACCTACGACTTTGCCTTCGGCTTGAACTGGAAGGGAATAATCAACGACCCCCGCGTAGAGAGATATAAGTAAATATCACAGATAAACAGTGGAATCCAACGAACACCACACCGCCCGGCAGTCTTTATGGGAGTGCCGGGCGGGGTGTTTTTATTCATTATTCCCTAAGAATGCTATTCGTTTCAATGGGAGCATGTTTTTATCTTCATCGCTCATCTTGTCGTAATACTCTTGCCACATCTCAATAAACTCATCGCCATCTATCAAACGGATAAACTTATCACCACTTGTGGCGGCATGTTTCGCATCAGTTGAATAAGTACCTGATGTAACAAACAGAGCAATGTCACCAGCCTTTAATATACCAAGTAATGCACGTACATCAGCAGCACCTGTAGCAGTATCTGGTTTATGTTTTACCTGAACCTTGATACGTGGAGTCTTTGCACCCAATGGGTCGGTATATGCCACGATGTCTATACCACCATCCTTACCACGAGGAGCAACCGACTGGATATAATACCCCATAGCCTTTAGTAGTGATGCTACCAAGTCTTGGAACTCATATGGATTCTTGCTTTTAAGATACTCACGGATGCCATTTGCAGCTCGCTCTTCAAGTGTTTCTAACTCTATCATGGTTTCCTTGGCAGGATCGTTCTCTTCTTCTGGTTGAGCAACAGGTTTTTCATCAGTTGTCTGTTCCTTGCCACGATACCAAGCCTTATATCGCTGCCATGCCTCGTCGCGTAGTTTCTCAGCTCCAAGTTTCAATGCTTCTTCACCTTCGGGAGTGATGGTCCAACTTCCTTTCTTTTTAATAAGGTATCCCGCACGCACGTAATCAACCGATGTAAAGTGCATTATGCTCTGCCAGCGTATATTGCCAGTATTCTCTAATATACTTTTCTCCCAAGCTGATAGCTCAATATTCTTTTCTACTTCCTGCATCAGAATACGTATTGGCATTGAACCGCCGTTTTTCTGCAAAATAGTCATTGCAGCATACATAGTCTTTGCAGACGTTACATAAGATTTCGATTTAGCTTTCATAATCGTTATTTGGTTTTATTTGTAAGATCTTGGTATAGTTTGAACAGCTCGGCTACGCATTGGCTTTCGGTCATGGTCTTGACGTCGAAGCCGTAGGCTTGCATCACGGCGCGGTCGTTGTCTTGGTGGGCCTTGCGCAGTTCAACAGGCATGGTCAGTTCGTCGTAGAGGTCGGCCAGTGATGAGTCGGGATACTTGGCCCTGGCATCAAGTATTGCTTGGGCCGTCTGTTCTATTTTGGCCTTTTGAGCTTCTGTTGGTGTTGGCCAGGGGAAGTTGTTGTAAACAACTGTATTTGAATAGTTATATCGCATTTCTAATCTGCCACAAGTTGCTCTCATCCATGCCATGTGCACATTGCTTGAAATAACACCAAAGTGAAATAATGTAGCATCTTGCATATAATATATCTTATTACCAGGAATTATTTCCTTATTAAGGAAATCAATAGGTACATATTTTCTTTTTTCAGATGATACTGTTGGAAAACCAATATAATTACTTAGTGGTTCTCTTATCTCATCAAACAGTGTTGGAGTGTCAGCTTTAATACGCGTAGCTGCCTTTGTGCTTTTTAATCTAAAATCACGTACACGTGCAACCCTTTCTAAAATCTGGGAACATCGATGCAATTCTGATGGGTTTGCATTCAAAAGCCATATGCAATAACGTGGTTTACGCATTAAGAAGTCTTTTCCCATCATAAATGGACGAATAAATTCAGCAGATATTGGCTCCTTGGATATCATTTCATTTTTTTCATCCTCTGTTAAAATGAAATTACCATCATCTGTAGGTTGACAGCCGCGAATAAATGGAGGTACATCACACAGAGGCTTAGATTTTTTCTCTATGAAAACCGTTGGCGCATTAAGGAGATAACCATTGATATTATCAGTATTTATATATTGTGAATCATTTAAATAGATTATCTTTTCTTTTTTACTATTACAAGAGCTGAATCCTATAATAACACAATGAACATGGGCTTTTAGGCTGGCTTCACTATCCCATCTAAACGTACGATAGGCGAAATCAAAGTGAATGCCAAACTTCTCAAACATAGGTTTCCATATTGCCGTTACCTGTTCTCCTTGTGTTATGGAATTAGTTGAAACCAAAGCACAACGAGCATTGGTATTTTGAATTAATTGAGAAGCCTTGTAGTACCAGCCTGATACATAGTCAATGTTTTTTCCAAAGCCCTTCATCAATTCTTTTAAATCTTCTTTCTGATTTTTGCTTTGATAAGCGTATCCCACAAACGGCGGGTTACCTATTATATAATTAAGGTGGTCTTTGGGCACTACACTCTCCCAATCTATGCGGAGAGCGTTGCCTTCGTGGATGTTGGTATAGCTCTTTAGGGGCAGGAAGTCCATTTCCTGCTGGATAATGCGTTCTGTCTCTGCCAGCATCTGCGCCTCACTTATCCATAGAGCTGTGGTGGCTACGGTCACAGCAAAGTCATTAATCTCAATGCCATAGAACTGCTGTATACTAACCTTGATTGGGTTGATGAACGCTCCCATCATGGTCTGACCGTGATAACGCTCACGGATAACCTCATTCTCCAGTCTGCGTAATGACAGATAAGTCTCAGTAAGGAAGTTACCTGAGCCACAGGCAGGATCAAGAAATGTTAGCGATGCAAGCTTTTCCTGATATGCATCGAGTTTCTTTACTCGCTGTTTTTCCACCTTTTCCTCGAGGATAGTATCCAACTCACTACGCAGGTCGTTCAAAAACAATGGATCAATAACCTTGTGAATATTCTCAATCGAGGTATAGTGCATACCACCACTACGACGCGTTTCAGGATTCAGTGTGCTCTCAAACACAGCACCAAAAATAGTTGGAGATATCTCACTCCAATCAAAATCCAAGCTGGCATTCTGGAGTAATGTGTCCTTTAACTCTTCGGTAAACTGCGGTATCTCAATCTCCTCTTCAAACAGTCCGCCGTTGGTATATGGGAATGCCGCCAGTTCTTCTTGCAGATATCTGCTTCGTTTCTCTTGTGGAGTATTCAGAACTTCGAATAAATCACGCAGAGCTCTTCGTAAATCTTTTGCCTCGTAGGTTACAAGGAAATCGTGGAATTGATCGTGTTTGAATATCTCTGCATCCTCGGCATATAAACAAAACACTATGCGAACACACAGAATGTTTAGCCATCGTAATGCTTCGGGCGACGAATCATCGTATTGTTTAAGCAAGGCATCATAAATTCTTCCAACGATCTTTCCAGCATCCATTGATACCTGCATCTCTTTTGAAAGATGCTCGTTCTTAGCATCAACAAGGAACTGTAATCGATAGTATTCTTTGCCAAGGTTTGCAAGCAATATCTGTTCAGGCTCGCCATTAGGCTGCTCCATATCATAAACCAGGAACTCAGCGAAGTTGCAGGTAACAATCCAACGCGGACGATCGGAATATGATAATTCTGCTGAATAACGTTTAGCTTGTTGGAATGGATTCAATATTGAGCCATCGCTCTGCTTGATGCCCTTACGCAAATCCTTATCAATAGACTTCTGCTCTATCAACACCTTGGTTGATGGTATATGGCAATCAATGAAGTTGGTGTTATCAACCTTTACTTGCTCCTCGTAGCGGATAAAAGTGCTTGGATTCTCGATGCCGAATACCTCTGTAAGCAACTCAGTCCAGAATACCTGCGAGTCGCCTTTCTCATATCCTCTACCTTTCCACCGCTCAGCAAATGCTGCAGCGGCAATAGCCTGTTGCTTGTCTGATTTCATCAATAGCACTGCTGTTAGTGCACTGCTGACTTATCGGGATTTGCTACGGGCTATAACTAAGGGACCTCAAGACACAGAAAAAGCGTGAACCGCCTTATCTATGTCTTGAGGCCCTAGGAAAGCCCGAATTACCAGATAAGTCATGTCCACGCCAATCGACGCAGACATCAGTGACTAATCATCGGTAATTCTAATCTGTGAAATTTCCTAGGTTTCAAGACATACCGAATAATCAGCTAATGCTGTTATATTTTTACCCTCAAAAGTCACACCGGCCCTCCACTGAGGTATGTGCCAGTGATCGATTGCAAAGGTAGGAACTTTTGGGGAAATAAGCAAATAAAACCATGGATTTTTGTAAAACGGCCCTGAAATAGGACTCTTTTTTTATTGTTTTATTTGATTTCTATTGGAAATCAAGCATATTGATTTGGCAGTTTGGAGAAAACCAGATACTTTTGCAATATAAAAACATAAATTGATAATAAAGAAATGAATTACAAGCAACCAGGGCCTATTAGTTGGGCTGTATTCCTTAAGATGGGTGCATTAAATGAAAACTCACCTAACTCATCATCTCATACTTATATAACTTTATAAGAATTGAGATTAATTTTATTGATAATATATTTACAAACAATTTATTATTTTATGAGTTACACAAAAGAAAGGAGCAAAACTCCTTTAGACCAGGCTTGGCCCCAATTCAAGAGGGATATCTTGAAGAAAATATATAAGATCAGCCCAGCTACGTACACTTTGGTGCGTGATAATCACAGTCAACACTTTACGCATATAGACTTTAATTTTGAGATAATCTCAAAAGAGCGCATCTACATGATAATAGCAGAAATCAGCTTCAACAGTTACGCCAATAGAAATCTAAAACAACTATGTTGGTTGTTGGCTAAATCAACTAACTTAGGAGCTAATAAAGATATCAAAATCAGTACTAATACTATTTACAGAAAAGTTCATAAGAAAAAGAAATATCTAAAACAAATAGACAATGGAAATTTCATTATTACAACACAACAAGGACACCTGCCCGCGCACAGTAACGTTGGAGCAGGTTGTGGAGTTAATCAGAACTGGTAACAACCTTGCCATGCCAATATGCTCGGTATCAGCCATATTAGAAGGTGGATTCCGACAGAAGGATACAATAAAGATGACAGGCCTATCGTCAGTAAGTTATACCGTACAAGAGACCAGCAGTGTAGCGGAGCTCCGCGAGGAGGCGCGTGCCGACCCGCATACACTGCTACTCTTCGGCACGGCCGACACTCTGAACATCATATTCAGCTATGAGTTGGACCGTGAGTTTGACCTGCACCAACAGAAGCTTTTCTACCCCAAAGCCTATGACCTTGGCTGCGATTACTACGACAAACTTATGGGTATGAAAACCGATCGCACCGCCAAGGGGCGCATGGTACAGCTAACACATGATAGCAATGTTTACTACAATACCTATGCTGAGCCATTCTTCGTCTGGGAGATTAAGGAGGCGAACCAAGCCAAACGCGAAGGGCGCAAACAGCGGAGCAATCCAAGAGAGCGTAAACCTAACTGGCAGGAGCTATATGCTAACGTACAAGATATACAGGCATATCTTGATGCCAACATACAACTGAGGCGTAATGTAATTACCCGTCGCGTAGAATATCGCAAACCCAACAGTTCAGCAGAATGGAAACCTATAGACGACTGTGTGGTAAACTCGCTCTGGACCAAGATGTCGGCAGAAAAGCAGGTAAGAGTGCAGGATATTTTCCGGGTAATTGAATCAGACTATGTTGAACCCTTCAACCCCTTTACACATTACTTGCGGAATCTGAACCCATGGAATGGCTGCCCAGCAATAGAGGTACTTTCGATGAGCGTTACGGTTAAGGGCGGCAAGAAGAAACAGGAACTATTCCATGAGTGCCTACGACGGTGGCTTGTTGGCATGGTGGCAGGATGGGTTGACGAAGAGGTGGTAAACCACGAGATACTGGTGCTGATAGGCGATCAGGGCTCGTATAAAACCACATGGTTTCAACATCTGCTACCACCTGAACTGCGAGATTATTTCTATACGAAAAGTAATGCCAGCCGCATGAATCGCGATGACCTGCTGACACTAACCCAATATGCACTTATATGTTGTGAAGAGCTCGACACTATGCGCCCGCAAGAGCTGAACCAACTAAAGGCAGCAGTAACGATGAAGACCGTTGACGAACGAGCTGCATATGCACACTATCATGAGCATAGAGCACATATAGCATCGTTCTGTGGCACAGGTAATAACGCGCAGTTTCTGAACGATCCTACAGGAAATCGTCGCTGGCTACCATTCGAGGTAGAATATATAATCGATCCGCGAGATAACGAGCCTATGTGGGATGCGGTATATGCAGAGGCTTACCACCTGTATCGCACAGGTTTCCAATACTGGTTTACCCGTGGAGAGATAGCTGAACTGAGCAAACATAACGAGGCCTTTGAAGCCCCGAAGCAGGAATTAGAACTTATTCGTGAGATATTCCGTCAACCTGGCCCTGGCGAAAAAGGAGAGTTTATTACCCGTACAGGCATCATGCAGGCAATAGGCTGGAATCCTGCTCTGCGTCTTAACATCAACAATATTGGCCCGGCCATGAAGGAACTGGGCTTTCCTCGTGTGCGCACTGGAAGTGAGCGAGGTTACCGAGTGTGTCGTTACAATGAGATGGAAAAATGTGAACATAAGTATGCAAAAGCAGTTGTTGCCAAGGACGAAAATGATCCTGAAAATGACAACGATGACATCATCTTCTAAGAAAACCTCACGCGTACGTGCAGGAACTCTTCTACTAAAATACTTCTTGCACGTACGCGAGGATATATAAAAATCACTGTCATTTGTGTCACTAAAGTAATATGTTTATCAACCAAAATAAAAAAGTTATGTTTAAGATTAAAGCCTACGGCAAATCTGAATTTGCTTGGATTATGTTTCCTAAAATGCGCGACCCTAAAGCTGCACAAGACAAGTTACTACGCTGGATTAAAAGAGACCCGCGATTCCACAAGAAGATTCTAAAACTTGCCACCACCAAGGATGATAACATCTACAACAAGGAACAGATAGAATTAATGATTGACAAATGGGGCGAGCCTGGAGAATACGATGACTTTTAGTTTATTACGTCACATGACTGCACTTGGCGAGTTCTGACGCGGAATGCCGTCACTACCCCTTGGCAAATGTTGTATCTTTGTATCCGGTAAGCAAGCCATTGAGATGGTTTTAATACCTCACTCAGAAGTCTTGAACAACTCGTTCAGATTATCTCCATACCCCCATAGGGATTATCTGGACACACAGAAAAGACTATCCGGATAGCACGCAGAGACTATCTGAGTGACTCAAAGATGACTCGGCTGCCAAAACTCTAAATTCTAAATTTTTAATTCTTAATTTCAACTATGAGTCAGAAGTTTATTAAGCTAAAGAACAACAACCCGTTGAACAAGGCGTTTGGCAAGTTTTATGCCACTGCAGTTTATGACAATCATTTTGTAGGTACCGACGAGATTGCGGACTTCATCCAGCGTCAGGCATCGGTGAAGAAGAGCGACATCAAGGCTGTGCTCCAGGAACTGGGCGAGGCAATGAAGCATTTCTTCGAGATGGGACAGAAAATCAAGCTGGAGGGTATCGGAATCCTGAAGGTTGGTTTCTCAAGTATCGGTGTAACCAAGGCCGAGGACTGCGGTGCATCAACCATCACCACCCGTCGCGTGCTGTTCCAGCCTGAGACCGAACGTGTGGTTGTAGGTCAGACAAGGAAGAGCGATGGCACCGTAAAGCAGAAGTATGTTACTGCCATCAGTCTGCTTAAGGATGTGGTGTTTGAGGAGACTCACGATAACTCGATGAAAGTGGAGAGCGAGAATCCTTCGTCTTCTAACGGCAATGGCGGTAATCAGTCTAATACGCCAATAAGCAGCGACGACCCAGGCGAAGGCGATTAAACGCCGCTCCACCCTGTCATCTCGACTAAGCGTAGCGCATGGAGAGATCTCATAGATCTCCAAAGGAGATTTCTCGACTACGCTCGAAATGACAGAGGGGGTGGATGACAATTTTGTTAATGATATAATTAAGAACGAATGATTAGAGTGAAGTGGACTGCGGTTGCTAAGGTCCTTAAACTTACGGCAACGATTATTACTACAATTGTAACAACACTGGCAGTACAGTCATGCGGAGCATTACTTTAATAGTGATACACTGTTCGGCAGTGAAACCAGACCAGCTAAGCTCGGCCGCTCAGATTGACTCGTGGCACCGAAAAGACCGACATTACAAGTTCGGCATCGGTTACCACTACGTTATCCGTCGTAACGGAGATATTGAGCCTGGCCGCCCAGAATGGATGATTGGTGCACACTGCTTGAACCACAACAAGTACTCCATAGGAGTATGCTATGAGGGCGGACTCGACGCCCGCGGTCAACCAGCCGATACTCGTACTGACGAGCAGAAGGCTGCCATGAGAAAGCTGCTTGAGAGGCTACATAGGGATTATCCTAAAGCAGTGATTGTAGGGCATCGCGACCTGAGTCACGACCGAGATTGTCCATGTATCGCAAATGTAGCAAGAGAGTACGCTGATCTTCAGCCATAAATGAAAAAGCCCCGGGGAAATAAATCCTCGAGGCTTTTCTTTTAAAAAAGACGGCGGCTTCCTACTCTCCCGCATTGCATTGCAGTACCATCGGCGCAGGTGGGCTTAACTTCTCTGTTCGGAATGGGAAGAGGTGGGACCCCACTGCAA
>Ga0265299_10007133_pt1 | contig 10056 bp, 11 predicted proteins | sample AusTroGonzalo_MG_4_FD_193485 | JGI IMG/M metagenome (GOLD analysis project Ga0265299, IMG submission 193485) | Bovine rumen microbial communities from tropical cattle in Woodstock, Queensland, Australia - Gonzalo_02 | ecosystem: Host-associated > Mammals > Digestive system > Stomach > Rumen ...
TGCTCTTATAAAAGAAATCCTTATCATAAGTATTGTTCACTACCGTAGTGTCAATACCAGTTTTGTCAAGAATGTTCTTTCTCAATGCCTCAGAAACCACCAGTTGCTTATCCAGATAGGGATAGGTTTCGATAGCCTGTTGTCTGAGTTCTTCATTAATATCCTCCTTACCCATTTCGCTCCAATGTTCCATTCCTACGGCGGGAATACCGTATCTTCTTTTGATTTCGAGTGCCCGTCTGCAATACCTGAGATAGTGTCCGTAAACAAGATCAGGCATGCCTTCTTCCTTTATCACTCTTCTAAAAAGATGAAGAAACAAGGCTTCAACCAATGTATATTGTAATCGCGGGGATTTTTTCTTTAATATTTCAGCCCAATGAACGCCAGCGTAAAAACAATATACGATGACCCCTTCTTTCAGTTCTCTTGTGATCCCCAGCTTTTTGGAATGAGGCTCGGAGCGCAAATCAAGATACAAAGTAACAACCTGATGTCCTAACTTGCTTATGGCAACGGCTTGGTCCCGCTGAACAATTCCCCATTGCGGTTGTTGTTCTGATGGCCAGCCTGTGGAAAAAATAAAAATCTTCATATATGTTGGGTTGCTAATATTCTCTCGAACATTTTTTGAAGCATCATACTCTTCGTCACTTTAGGTTTCCATCCCGTTTGAGTCTCCAATGTTGTACAGTCCATACATGTGGCAAACTCAATGCCCGAATCCATTATAGTAATATCAGTGGGAGCATGCCCCATGGACTTCCATACCTCGTTGGCAGACTGGGCATAATCAAGAATGGAATACTGCACGCCAGGGCCAAGGTTATAAACTTCTTTCCTTTGTTCCATAGGAAGTTGCATAATGGCCATAATACCCTCTACGGCATCAGACACATCCATAATAGAGGCGTATTGGCGTGGCGCTGTTATCGTTATTTCTTTGTGGGCAATCACACTTTCAACGAAGAAATCCAGAAATTTGGCATTTGCACTTAAACTGGCCATGCGGATATTTGTGAAGTGTTTCCTGCAACCGACTTTCAGCATGTTTTCAACAGCCCATTTGGCAAGGCCGTATGTTGTACTCGGGCCAACGGTGCCTTCTTCGGTTACTTTCTCGCCAGCTTTAAGTCTTTGATACAGACCTTGGGTGGAAATATTCAAAATGGAGTCGATGTCCCGATGATTCACCAACTCGATGATTTTTCTAGTAAAGTCTATCGAAGAGGTTAACCCTGGCAGATTGTCTCCTCTTGAAAATGCTGCGTGGATAAGTGTATCCACATGACCGAAATCGATAGAAAACAGTTCTGTATAAGGATAGACAACTATATTGTCCCCCGAGGGTAACAGGTTTGATTTGTCTCCGGTGCGCCCCAAAATGGCAATCACTTGTATGTCGGTATTGTCAAGCAGTTTGGCAATAAGGTTTGACCCCAAGCACCCGGAAGCCCCCGTTATTAGAACTGTTTTCATAAGCTATTTCATTTTGGGAATTATTCGTTTTGCAATAACTACTGATTGATGAATCCTTTCGCATCAAACTTATAGCAAAGCTCATTTCCTTTGTCATCCAAAACCTGAACTGAGTTATTGATGGTCTCCACATCACGAATCAATTGTTCCTTGGTGTCGCAAACCAACACAAATCTCAGCACAATCTGACGCAAGGTGTGCCCATCAGGAGTAACATCGCCCTCATGATACCTATATTCCTTGCCAATAATCGAAGGCACTTTGCTTTTTATTTCTTTAAACCCAATAATCTTCCCCACAGTTCCTCCTTTGGAGACAAAAGAAGTCACACAGCAAGACTTGCCTCTAAGAAAAGGATCGTCCTTTGTTATATCATAGTCCATGACCTTGCCCAACAAAGCATGATCAACAAAGTTATTCATGAAGCTAATCCCGTTGACTTCCTTGATAATGCGGTATGGAGCTTCTCCAGCGCACCTTAGACCCGCTTCAAAAATTGAGAACTCGTTCTTCTGTCGATTATACAATCCCTGAACAAATAACACGCCAGTATTTAGATTCAGTGACTTACACAAATTCTTTACATTATCATTAATCTGCTTTATGTACTCGTTGATGAAATTGGAAGGATAAACTCGAGCAATGGGAACGGTAATTATATCCCCTTCATGAACGGCAATGGGTGCCCGGTTATCAATGCAAGACAAAGATACATTGCCGTTTACAATTGTATAATGTGCTGCAAACTCTTCACCTTCAAAAAAAGCCTCAATAATAATCTGTTTTTTCTTGGAATGGCTGATAGCTGTTGGAATGGCATTGACTAAACTTTCCTCATCCTTGCAAATCGTAATACCGACAGAAGCACTTGCATCTACGGGTTTCACCACAACCGGATAATGTATGGCCTTTATAACATCTTCCGGGACAGTACTTCCTGCAAAATATGTTTTTGGACAAGGGATGTTATATTTTATGCATAACTCCTTAAAACTTGCTTTGTTTTCAATCAAGTCCCATTGTTCGTGTGTGCAATAGTAAGGAAAACCAAAATAATTGCATAGTTCCATGGCTTTCAGCATATTAAACTCACTGATGCCAGCAAACACTCCATCTATTCGGTTTTTCTTAATGTATTCTTTTAATTTATCTATGTCAGCAGTGCTGATTAAGACATTCTCATCAGCAAATCGCTTTCCAATAGACTTTTCAACGGGAAGGTCGTCTGCCAGAATGGTAATAGCACCATTCTCTTTAGCATATCTAATGATGTCCAATATTCCTACATTGGATCCTAACAACAACAATTTTTTTCCTTCAAACTTCATATTTTATATTATTGCAGATTAATGATAACATATTGATTTGTTTTTCAACAACACGCATCCTATTGACGGACACATCGCTCATGATTTGACCAAACCAAAACGATTAACAATTTTTGAAACTGTCTTCAAATGCTTGAAATAGAAGCGGAACAAAAGATAAGGAAAAGGAGAGATTAGAATGAGATAAGACAACCTGTTAAATGGCCCTGTTATATTCCTCAAATTCATGTTATTGTCACGATATAGTTTTTTTAGCCATTTAAGGAATTGTTTTTTTTCTTTTTTGCTTATCACCTCAGATAGCAGTCCACTCCTCAGAAAGCCCATTGTGAGTGAAATATAACTTATCAGAAATATGATTCCAGCTAGTAATGGTTGGTTTTTATGACAAGATTCAAATTCGTTTTTGGTTTCAATAACGGACTCAATTATCATTTTGAAATCCTTGAGAAATCTATTGTCTCTTCTATTAAAGTTTGTAATTCCTGTTGGATTATCGGTCCAATTATAAGTGATTTTCTGGATGAAACTAACACCTTGAGCATACAATACAGTCTTGAAAACAAACAATACACTTTCATGTTTCCTATAATTGGTAGAACAATAAATATTGTGTAATCGCAAAAAATCCAAACGGAATAAACTGTTCCATTGTGCTAAATTAAAATAGCCTTTTATATATTTCTCTATATAGGAAGAGTATGCAAAATCCCCTTTGATGGTATCATCTGGAAAGTGCTTTATGGTAATAACATTCCCTTTACAATCAATTTTTCTAAATGAGCCGCGAACAACCTCAGCATCAGTCTCTTCCATCCTCTTGCTAAACAAAGATAATGTACCTGGTTCGATAGTGTCATCGCCATCGATAAAGAAAATGGCATCTCCACAGGCTTCGTCGATAGATATATTGCGAACCTTGCAGAGTCCTAAATTTGTTTCATTGACAATGAGACGGATATTCCTTTCAGGGTGCCTTTCTATTATTTTTTTTAAGACATCTACACTATGGTCGGTGCTGTGGTCGTCAACAATAAGGATTTCAACATTTTGATAATCTTGAAAGATAACAGATTCAAGACATGTTGCAATCTTGTCCTCCAAATTGTAACATGCTATGGCAACTGTAATTTTAATCATATTGTTTTATACCAAATTATTCTATACCCTTATTTTTCAAAATCTTAACAATATCCTCGAAGCTTTTCATCTCACCAATCTCCTCGGGCTCCAACGAAACATCAAAATCGGTCTCGAGTTCAACCACAAGGTTCAACTGGCCCATAGAATCCCACTTTTCGCAGGTAGATTGGGAACAGGTGCAGTCAACAGATTCTAGTTCAAAGACGGTTTTCAGGATTTCAAGAATTTTTTCTTCCATTCTTTATAAGAGCTTTATGTGATAATATTTTTCAATTTCCAAATCGGCGGTGTTCAGGTCGAGCACATAGCTCTTACTGCCGTCGTCATATTTTGCAACGCAAGTGAAGCCGCTATAATCATAAAAGTCGGCAACTTGGGCATTTTTAGTGGTGGGCAGGTAGGAAGCCTTTACTGTAGTAACACCACTCTCTTTCAACAATGCCATAATTCTTTTGATGAAAGCCTTCTCAATGCCCTTGCCAAGGATTCGGCAACTGAGCAGGAAGGTGTCGATTTCATCACCATTGATCATAATGCAGCCCGTGATGCCATTGTCGCCAAAACGGTCGGCAACACTGATGCACCATATCTTCCAGCCATTAACGAGAAAGCTTTTCAGGTCGGCATCTGTATAACGCTTGGTGGTAAGATTAAACTGGTTGGTCTTCTGAGTCATCTGCGCAATACGAGGAATATTGAACTCATTGGCAGCTTCAATGGCAATTTGTATGTCTAAGCTTTCCAAAAAAGATTCGAAGTCAGTAAAAGAGTGTTGCGCTTGGACACGGGCGGCATTAGCCTTGTATTGCTCGGTCTTCTTTTTGTCCTCTTCAGTGATGGAATATACCTTGAAATAATCCTCTACCACCTTTTTGAAGAACACAGGCAGTTCGTATGGTTGGGCAGGAAATTCCGGCACCGCCACTGTAGGCAGCATCTGCTTAATCAGTTCGCGTTCAGTGGGGTTATCGTCAATGAACACAAAGCTATCCAAACCAAGGTTAAGCTCATTAGCCAGTTCCTTGATGTTGGTAGCTTTGTCTGTCCAGTTGATGCGATAAGCCGCAAAATGCTCTTTTTTCAATACCATGAAGGGATTCTTGTCCCAAGCCTCAAGCACATCGGCTTCGTTGTTCTTGGAACAGACAGTGAGGATAATACCTGATTTTGACAATTGCAACAGCGACTTCTGGAAGAAGGCGAAAGCTTTGCCAGGGTAGTCGCCACCAATCTTGATACCGTTGATACCATCCTCTCCAAGCACTCCCCCCCATAGGGTATTATCCAAATCCAATACAATACATTTCTTGCGCTTCAGAGCTAAGCTATCCAATTTGCGTTGCCACCAAGCCTGAAAGTCCTTCGTCAATTTGGGATTGATTCCCATCTGGCTGATGAAGTAGAACTTCCAATCGATGAGGTCGGACACTGGATAATGTCGGGTGAACTCCGAATAGTCAATCACTTTCAGATTGTTATGTCTCTTCTCAGCTTCAAAAAGGGATGCGTTATACTGCTCGATAGCGGTGCGCACCATATAGTCGTCGTCAGTGAAAGGTAAAGCGTAAATGTCCTCCATGGTGAGGGCAACCACCGTTTTGTTGGTGTCGACCTGTGCGAGCAAATAGTTAAACTTCTGTTGATACCCCTGTATTTCCTCTACAGAGGTCTCACGGCTATAGCCCATCGGAGCCTGGTAGAACCAGACGTAACCTTTGGCATCGACCGGAATGAAAGAGATGTCGTCGTAGCCCGAAAAAATGTACTCCTTCGGGAAGAAACGCTCTACAGTGTTATTTCTGAATACGAACACTGGATTATTTAATTATGTTTGCTGGGACTTCAACCAGCTCGATTAGCCCCACGTTTTTATTAAAAAGGAAGCACACCCTGCTACCGCAGAAAGCCACGGCCACAGCAGGTCTGCTTACCATAATATATCTCTGTTTTTTCAACTCCGTCGTAGCATTCTCAATGTTGTCAACCACATAGCAACAATGATAGGGTGAGACCCCAACCTTTTCAAGGGTCTTGTTGATGGGTGACTTTTCATCCACTGGAGCCAATAACTCCATTGTTGGCATCCCTTCTTTGGTGAGCCAGCAGATGTTGACGTTCTGGATGGGGTCGAAAATCGATGCTGATCGATGGTAGCCGCCTTGCTCATACACTAAGGCCGTTGCGTCAATCTCCTTGACGGCGACCCCAATGTGGTGGAATTTGAAATCAGGTAACATTAATCAGTATTCAATTATTGGACTAATCTTGCAGCCTTTCATTGTAACCTTGGCCACGCCCCACGAGAGGCCTGCACCGAAGCCGACCATCACAACCTGATTACTGTCGCTCAATTTATCGTGAAGTTCGCTCACTATGGTAAGTGGTACACTGGTTGAGGATGTGTTGCCATAACGGTCGATGCAGTAAGGCACACGCTCAGGATTGAATTTCAGTTTCTTCACAAAGAAGTCGGTCATAAAGCGGTTGGCCTGGTGAAACACCAACCAGTCGATGTCGTCGAGTGTTGTGCCTGTAATTTCGGTTATCTCCTTGATAGTCTTGGGCACACGCTTCATGGCAAAGTTAAACACATCCATACCGTCCATATACACTTCCAATCCATTGTGGATGTCGCCATTGGTGTTTTTCTCTTTCACCAACGATTCGGCTTTGATAGGATTACGCATACCATCGCGAATAATTACCGCATCATGACCAGAGCCATCACTACGAAGGATAAATGTTGAGTCGCCAAAGTCGCCTTTCTCTACCAAAGTGGCGGTAGCAGCATCTCCGTACAGTGGCCAGTCCACCTTGTCGTAGCGATTCACTATCTTCGAGAAAGTTTCACCATCGAGAAGTAGCACCCGTTTCACATCGGGCAGCGAAGCGTAGGCGTATGCAGTTGAGAGAGCAAACACATAACCCGAGCAACCCAACGACAAGTCCATAGCTAAGGTGTCGATTGACAAACCCAAGCGGTCTTGCAGTATGGGAGCTGTGGCAGGGATGCGGTAGTCGGCAGTCTGGCTCATAAACAACAACACGTCGATGCTGGCAGGATCAATATTGTTGTCCTCCATCAGTTTTACCGCTGCCTTGTAAGCCAAATCGCTGGCACACACATCGGCATCGGCAATACGACGCTCTCGCACACCAATGCTGTCGATGGTTTTTTGGATTTCCTCTTCGGGAATCAGATAGCCGAGGTCTTTATTATAAACCACGCCCTGTGGCACACAGGCTGACATGGCACGGATACCCACATTGTTGTATCTTATTGTTGCCATAGTTTTATTTTACAATAACGTACTTCCTCCATCCATTTTGATAATACTACCAGTAACCCATTTGCTTGCATCACTCAAAAGATAAATGACTGCGAAAGCAATATCTTCAGGCTTACCGTAACCCAAAGGATATTTCGCTTCATCTTTTTCAATATCTTCTTTCGACAAGGACCCGAGTGTATTTATGAGTTCGGTCTGAACCATCATGGCCATAATGGAGTTGGCACGTGCCTTTCGGGCAGACAACTCTGTGGCGATTGTTCGCATAAAGGAATTAACAGCACCCTTAGATGCCGCGTAAATACCCAATCCTGGGGTAACCACCTCAGCACCGTATGAACTCATATAGACCAAAGAGGCACCGGCTTGAATCTTTTTCTTTTTCACAAGCCATTTAGTAAGCAACATGGGCGACTTGATATTGATGCTGAAAACACGTTCTATCTTCTCTTCGTCAATAAATTTGGCAGGAGTAGTATCGGTTACACCAGCACAGAAAAACACACCGTTAAGCGGCGGCAGTTGCTCCATCAGAGCCTCCATAGTCGAATTCTCTGTCATGTCACCGGCAAATGTCAAATGACCTTCCCCTTCAAGATTCGCCAAAGTTTCGTTCAATCTCTCCTTGTTACGACCCGTAATAATAAGTGTTGCTCCCATCTTTGAGCACTCAATGGCGGTTCTACGTCCTATTCCCGAGGAGGCTCCAGTAATAAGAATTGTTTTTCCTTCTAATGAGTATGGATTATACATAAAATTATATTTCAATTAAATCTGGGACAACAATATGATTGGTTTCAAAATACACCGAGCCCCATGAAAGGCCAACACCGAAAGCACAGCCAATGCTTTTTTGGTATGAGTTTCTCAGGGCATCCTGACGTTCTGTTACCATTGTCACAGGAATAGTGGCGCATGAACTGTTGGCAAACTTCTTCATGGAATAGGGCACTTTCTGCTCTGGCAATTTGAGTTTTTTGCGAACAGTTTCATTCAACTGCATATTGGCTTGATGAAAGTAATAATTATCCACCTGTTCCATATCAATTCCATAGCGTTCGCAAAGCCCCTTAACGCTCTTTGGAGCCTTTGAAATAGCGAAGGAAAACACTGTCATGCCATCCAATTGGGTATGCATCGGGGTTAACACTTTGCCATCACCATAGTCAACGAATTCAAGGCTTTTCGCTGTTGGTGGATTGCGATAACCACCGTCAGTGATAATAATAGCTTCATACCCGCTTCCATCTGTTGCCAAATGGAATTTCATGCCTAAGGATGTTTCATCATAAACGAGTGCCGTACAGGTTCCAGCATCGCCAAAAAGCGGATATGAGGTCTTGTCTTTATAAGATTGTGTCCGAGAAGCAAGGTCGCCACAAAGCAAAAGAGCTTTGCGAACGGAGCCGTTGCTCACCAAACTTGCAACCGAGCTCATACCATAAACCCAGCCTGAGCAACCTAAGGAAACATCAAAAGCGAGACATTCTTTTGACAAGCCCAGTTTGTCCTGGAGCAGACACGCTGTTGCCGGTAGGATATAATCGGGGGTTTGGGAAACAAATACAAGTGCCTCTATTTCGTCTTTTTGCCATCCAAGTTCAGCGATAAGCTTTTCAGCTGCTGCTTGGCACAAATCGGAAGAGCAAACACCATCGGGAACAACTCTCTTCTCTTCAATACCTGTTGTAGTGATGAGTTTTTCACGCTCAGCATCAGGTATCAAAGGCAAAGTCCAATTGCTCTCAATTTGTTGAGGCACACAAGCCGAAACACCAGCAACGCATACTGCCGGGTATGAGAGATAAGCCATTATTCAAGCTATTATTCAACCTTTGATTTTACAATATTGAACAAATCCTCCACTGTGATGGCACTGCGCATGTCGTCACCCTTGAGTTGCACATCATATTCCTCGTCAACCATAGCAATGATGCTGAGGGCGATTAACGATGACCATTCTTCCAGATTACGAAATATGGTATTAGCACTTAACGTATTAACATCAGTTTCATCAAATACGTCTTTGAAATGATTGATAAAATCTTGAATTTCCATGGTTAGTTATTTGATTAAATATTTTTATCCATTTAGTAACAAAACCATCATCCAACAGGATGTTTTTTGAACTCTGTATTTGTCTTTATTATTCTGGAAATAATCTTTTTTAATTTGTATTCTCCATTTTGCTTATGCTGAAAATACTCTTCTTTTAATAGGGATGAATAAATAACATTATTAAATTTATTATTCTTATATACAGATTGTCTTGCCACGCCTTCAATTGTTTCAAACATTGCAATCGCCATACTACGACTTGCTGTTTGGTCTTCTAAACAAAGACCATATATGCGATTATAGTCTAGTACTTCAAAGACATACTCATATAGGAATAACACGCATTCTATCCAGGTGAGCCCATCCCTATACTTTTCATCCCCAATTAGAACACTGTGCATACAAGCGCTTTTATTTATCGAATCAATTTTCGAGAGACTAATCCACCCCACGATCCTCTTTTCATCATCATTTGTACAAACCGCCCAAAATCTGAATGATTTGTGCTCGCCCATACATCCATGCACCCAATTGACGGCTTCTTCATAAGTGAATGGATGGTATTGCCCTACTGTTAAACGATTTAATTTCTCATCATTTTTGCAACGATAAATAAAATCAACATCTCGTTCTTCGAAATCTCTGAATAAAACTGTCTGTGCCATGAATAAAATATACTTTGTTGTTTATTTCTGATTTTTTGTGTATATTCATGATAGAAATCCAACGATTCCTCAATGTTTTTCAGCATTTGTGGT
>Ga0265299_10007137_pt1 | contig 10052 bp, 7 predicted proteins | sample AusTroGonzalo_MG_4_FD_193485 | JGI IMG/M metagenome (GOLD analysis project Ga0265299, IMG submission 193485) | Bovine rumen microbial communities from tropical cattle in Woodstock, Queensland, Australia - Gonzalo_02 | ecosystem: Host-associated > Mammals > Digestive system > Stomach > Rumen ...
CGGAACAGGAAGCAGCAGTTGGATGTACTAACCTGTAGCAACGAGCACTTATGGTGCACACCCTTCTTAAAACTTGGACGCGTCTCAGTGTCGAAACCCAGCACCGGCTGCGAGAGCAAATAGTCTACTGCCCTCTCTGCCTCGGTGGCTGACAAAACCACAACTATGCGTCCGGGGAAATTTACCGTCGGAAAGGTGGCAATCGTCTTCTTATCTACCTTATTTTGTATCAACTTTTTCATTTCTGCGTGCAAAATTATAAAAAAAATCCCGATTTATGATGAAATCTGATTTTTTTCAGCTACTTTTGCACGAAAATATCATAAACTGTATGAAGAAGGTTAAGAAAAAGACTTCAAACAACGAAAACAAAGAGCGCCTAAGTTTCATCTTGGGAGCCATCTTTTTCGGTATTTCTATTTATCTGTGCTTTGCATTCGTGTCTTACTTCAGTACTGGTGCTGCCGACCAGACTCTGATAGAAGAGCCACGCGATGGCGAGGTACTTAACGAACACCATGAGTTTGAAAACACGTGCGGCAGTCTAGGCGCCTATGCAGCATGGTTCTTTATCAAGCGCTGTTTCGGATTGCCAGCATTCCTTTTGCCGCTTCTGCTGGCTGTGGTAGGCATTCACCTTATGAAGGCTTATCGTGTAAACCTGCTCAAGTGGACACTCTCTATAGCCCTGCTGCTGATATGGGCATCGGTAGCGTTGGCCACATTCCTGCAGCCGATCTTTGCCAACCAGAGTTACAGTCCTGGTGGCGATCACGGTATGTACATCAGTCGTAGCATAGGCAATCTGGTGGGAGCACCAGGTCTTACGGCATTATTGATACTCATCGCTGTGGCATTCCTAACTTACTTCAGCGCAGCCACCGTCATGTTTATCCGCAAGATGCTTAACCCTGCCATCTATTATAATAAGGTAAAGTTCACCGTAAACAGACCAGGCGAAGCTGAGCCCGATAACTACGAGGAAGAGGAAGAACCACTGGTATTCGACGATCCTGCCACTCAGACTGTCGAGTTCAAGGACAACGGCGAAGCCGTAGTTATCGACGAGGGTTATCAGAACGAAGACAGTAACGTTAAACCCGGATTCTTCAGCAGTTTAAAGAAGAAAAAGAAGGAGCCCGAGGTAAAGTCTGAAGAGACAGAGAAACCTGCCGAAAGTGATATAGAAATGGACATCGAGGTAGCCAAGGGCGACACTGAGACTGCCGATAAGAAGACTGTGGCAGAAGACATCGAGAACATGGAGCCATACGACCCCAAGCGTGATCTTGAACACTACCACTACCCCACACTCGACCTTCTGAAGAAGTACGATAACGACGGCAAACCATATATCGATATGGCCGAGCAGACAGCCAACAAGAATCGCATCGTAGACGTTCTGCGTACCTTCGGTGTAGAAATTTCCAGCATCAAGGCTACCGTTGGTCCTACCATCACTCTCTACGAAATCACTTTGGCACAGGGCGTACGTATCCAGAAGATCAAGAATCTTGAGGATGATATCGCACTCAGTCTGTCGGCCCTCGGCATACGTATCATCGCCCCAATGCCTGGTAAGGGTACTGTGGGTATCGAGGTACCTAACGCTAAGCCGTCAACTGTTTCGATGGAGTCGATACTTAACTCTAAGAAGTTCCAGGAGTCTAAGATGGAGCTGCCTTGCGCCATCGGTAAGACCATCACCAACGAGGTGTTTATGTTCGATCTGGCTAAGGCTCCACACCTGCTCGTGGCTGGTGCTACTGGTCAAGGTAAGTCGGTAGGACTTAACGCTATCATCACCTCATTATTATATAAGAAGCACCCAGCCGAGCTTAAGATTGTGCTGGTTGACCCAAAGAAGGTAGAGTTCAGCTTCTATGAGCCGATAGCTAACCACTTCCTGGCTAAGGTGCCCGATGAGGAGGCCGATCCAATCATCACCGATGTAACCAAGGTGGTACGCACACTCAACTCGCTGTGTAAGGAGATGGACACACGCTACGACCTGCTTAAGTCGGCCCGCGCACACAACATCAAGGAGTACAACCAGAAGTTCATTGCCCGCCAACTTAATCCTAACAACGGTCACCGATTCCTGCCATACATCGTAGTGGTAATCGATGAGTTTGGCGACCTGATTATGACTGCAGGCAAGGAGGTTGAGTTGCCAATAGCACGTATCGCCCAGCTGGCCCGCGCCGTGGGTATCCACATGATCATCGCCACTCAGCGCCCAACTACCAATATCATCACCGGTACTATCAAGGCCAACTTCCCAAGCCGTATCGCATTCAAAGTTTCGGCCGGTATCGACTCTAAGACCATCCTCGACCGCACAGGTGCTCAGCAGCTTATCGGTCGTGGTGATATGCTGGCACTCGTGGGCGGCTCTGAGCCAGAGCGTGTACAGTGCGCATTCGTTGATACTCCTGAGGTTGAGCGCATCAACGAGTACATCAGCGACCAGCAGAGTTATGGCGCACCGTTCGAACTGCCAGAGCCCGATATGCCAGAGGCTGATATGGGCGACGGTGGCGATAGAGATGTGGATATGACCCATCTCGACCCGCTGTTCGACGATGCTGCCCGCCTGATCGTAATGAACCAGAGTGGTTCTACTTCGCTCATCCAGCGTAAGTTTGCCATCGGCTACAACCGTGCAGGTCGTCTGATGGACCAGCTCGAGAAGGCAGGTGTGGTAGGTGCCGCCATGGGTTCTAAGCCCCGCGAGGTACTGATACAGGATGAGAATAGTTTGAATAATCTTTTAAGCAATTTACGATAATGAAAAGAATAGGTATTATTATGGTCGCAGCGCTTATGAGCATGGGCTCATTTGCTCAGTCGGCCAAAGCGGTGCTCGACAAGGCTGCCGGCACCATCACCGCTCAGAGCGGAGTGAAAGCAAACTTCAAGATGACCACAGCCAACGGTAGCACCAGCGGCACTATAGCCATCAAGGGTAAGAAATTCTACGCCACCACCCCACAGGCTAAAGTGTGGTTCGACGGCAAGACACAGTGGACGTATCTTAAGAACAATGATGAGGTAAACGTAAGCAATCCCACCGAAGCACAGCTTCAGGCCATCAATCCTTACAACTTCATCAATCTGTATAAGCACGGCTACTCCTATACGATGAATACAGCCGGCAACGACTACGTTATCCATCTGACGGCCAGCAATGCCGATCGCAAAATCAAGGAACTGTTCATCTCGGTCAACAAGAAGACCTACCAGCCCAAGCAGGTAAAGATGCTACAGGGCAAGAAGTGGACTACCTTCGACATCAACAGCATCAAGAAGGAGAGCATCCCCGACAGCCAGTTCCGTTTTAATGCAAAAGATTTCCCCCAAGCAGAAGTAATAGATTTAAGATAAAACTAAATAAGCAATGAACAAATTTCAACTGTATCGTCTTCTTCGTAAGAACACTAACCTTAGCTATAAGCGCAGCCCGGCGTTCGAACAAAACAAGTGGGCTAAGGGATTAATCTATTTTGGTGCCATCATGTTCGGCTTCTACCTGGTAATGTACGGATGCCTTATCGGTCTGGGTGCCGATGGTACTGCCGGCAAGATGATTGGCGCCGCTACCGTATATATGGCCATCGACTTCCTGCTGCGATTCATCGTACAGACAACTCCTGGCATGATGGTTAAGCCATATATCCTGCAGCCGATATCACGCTATACCGCCATCGAATGTTTCCTTGTGGGCGAACATATAAGCGGTTACAATTTCCTGTGGCTATGTATGTTTGTACCTTACGGCATCATATTGCTGTTTGCAGGTGAGAGTTTCGGTCCGGTATTCTATGAGGTCGTTGCTTGTCTGGTGCTCATGATCCTCAACAGCCAGATATACCTCTTCTTCCGCACACTCATCAATCGCACCGTACTTTGGATCATCCCGGGACTGGCATTCTACGCCCTACCCTTCAGCCCAGTGCTGTTCAATCTAAACCACAAGGCCGAAACACTCGATAAGGCATTCGATGCATACGTAGCCGTTGGCATGTCGTGGTACTTCCTGCCGATAGTGCTGGCCATCATCTGTGGTCTGTTCTTCGTCAACCGCTATTTCCAGTTTAAATATGTGTACGAGGAGATTTCTAAAAAGACCGAGAAGGAACTTAAGCACGTGTCGCAGTTCACATTCTTCGAGCGCTTCGGTCTGGTGGGAGAATACCTCAAGATTGAGCTCAAGTCTAATATCCGCAACAAGACCATGCGCACCCGTTGCATCTTCAGCCTGGTAGCGGTGATAGCATTCTCGCTGATAGTAGCCTACACGCCTATCTACGACAACGAGCTGATGCAGAACTTCTGGTGTATGTACTGCTTTGCCATCTATGGAGCCACCGCTCTTATCAAGATTATGGGTCAGGAGGGCAACTATATCGAACTGCTGATGATGCACCGCGAAAACATTATCGCCCTGCTCCAGGCCAAGTTCTATTTCTACAGTTCTATACTCATCATTCCGTTTGTAATCATGCTGCCCGCAGTGTTTGCCGGCAAGTACACCATACTTATGCTGTTTGCCTACATGCTGCTCACAGCCGGATTCCTGCACTTTGTGATATTCCAGTTGGCTGTATACAACAAGCAGACCATCCCCTTGCAGCTTAAGGTTACCGCCAAGGGTAATTTCGAGAACGGCATACAGTTAGTCATCGAGCTCTTTGCATTCTTCGGTCCGATACTTATCACCGGTCTGGGATATCTGCTTGTAGGTCTCACCTATACATATATTATATTATGTATTATCGGTTTAGCATTCATTGCGACCCACCATCTTTGGATTGGCAATATTTACAACCGAATGATGAAAAGAAGGTATGAAAACATCGAAGGATTCATAAATACACGTGATTTTTAGAAGAATTTGCTGTTTTTTGAAAGAAAATCGCAAAAAAGTTTGGTGGTTTCAAAAAATAGTCGTACCTTTGCACCCGCAATTCAGCAAGAGAGCTGATTTAAAGCTAAAAATGATGCACCCGTAGCTCAGTTGGTAGAGCACCTGACTCTTAATCAGGGTGTCCAGAGTTCGAGCCTCTGCGGGTGTACATTTAGCAAGAAAAAAGGCCCTAAAAAGCCACCAAAATTTTGATGCACCCGTAGCTCAGTTGGTAGAGCACCTGACTCTTAATCAGGGTGTCCAGAGTTCGACCCTCTGCGGGTGTACTGAACTTAAAAAAGGTAGACGTTTTGTCTACCTTTTTTCTTTATTTACTCATCGCTGCCGGGATAGTCTACCCAATCGCATTCGTCGTCATCCCATTGCACCGGTTTCCAGCCCTTTGCCTTGGTGGTTTCTACCTGACTCTTGGTCATCACATTTCCCTCCTTATCTGCCTCTTCGGTAAAATCTACCACAGCAAGATCGAAATAGGTAGGTGTATCGTTCAGCGGCAGACTGCTAATCAGATTGTCCATATTCTGCCCGCTAATCTTATTATGATAGCAATGCAGCAGCTCTAATTGCTGACAAGCCGAAACATCGAGCTGAGTCATTCCATTGCCCGAGCAATACATCTCTTCCAACCATATATTGTTAGAAAGATCGATCGAGGCAATCTGGTTGCGTTCAAAATCCAACTGCACCAAAGCCGTGTTCTTCGAAACGTCGAGCTGTGTAAGCTTATTATCATAGCAATCCAGATATACTAATTCTGTGTTATTCGAAATATCCAGCTCGGTTAGCTCGTTATTTTCACAATACAGCGTATCCAGCAATACATTATTCGCGATATTGAGCTTTGTTATTTTGCAGTTACTACAGTCTAGGTACGTCAATTTAGTATTCCTCGACATGTCGAGCTCGGTGATTTCATTAAAAAAGCAAAATAGCTTTTTCAGATCCGTGAAGTACTCAATACCCTTCAGACTTTTAATAGAATCAATACCCAGAAAAAGTCTTTTGGTGTTTTTGATTTCTTCGTCAGTCAGAATGCCGTCTTTTGCAAAATCGAAATATTCTATCAGATAATTGCGGAATGCAGGATCGGGAAAGTTAGTCTCGTCGATAGCTATTCCCGCAGGCAATACGGGATTGTCGCTGTAGGCCGTACACGCAGTAAACACACTTGCGCCGCAAATCAGGATGGCGGCTAGCATCCAATTCTTGTTAAACAAGCGACCAAAGGTCGAGCGCAGAATCTTTTTCATACTTATGTCTTTGGGTTAATAATCTCGAATTTATAACGTTTACTTAAAAGTACACCTATTTATAAGGCGTTTTAGGTTTCTGTTGCAAAGATACAAATTATCCTGTATAATTTGCAATTTCTTCTAAAAATTTGTGTTAATCGGTATCAAAAAAGTGGGTTCGATAATACAGTTAAGAGTATGGTTCTCTTCATATTATATTCGAATTACTCGTCGTTTTTCAGTTTCTTTGTGATATGTTTTGATAGTTTCAGGTTTAATTGGTTGTAAACCTGTTTGTCATCCGTTACTTCTATCTTCATTAGATAATTGTCACCCTTCTTATCTACATACGTCCACCCGCGCTTAGACATGTAGTTAAGCAAGTCAGCATCATTCTTAAACTTGAGTTTCTTTCCATCATCATCCATCAGCTTTGCCCAATTTCTATCATCAGGATAGCTTATCTCGCCATCCCATCCTAGCACGCGCACATAACAATAGTAGTCATATGGCTTAGCCGATCCGTTCACTCGCTGCCCACTTACAGATAAAGTGGAGCAAAGCATTAATAATAAAAACAATTGTTTCATACCTTGACAAATTAGAGTAATAATAACTGCTGCAAAATTATATCATTTCTATCAATACAGAAAAAGGAAATCCCTAATTTTCATTGGGGATTTCCCTATAATAATTCATACTAAGTATCACTTCCCCATACTCTTTCTGAGGCGCAGAATGCGGCGGACGCTTTGGTTGATGCGATCCTCGGTGATGGTGCCGTTGTCTATGGCTGACATTACGGCTTCGAAGGCTACTATGTAGTTGCTTGGGTCTAGCACTATATCTACGCCGGCCAAAATACTACCAACTGCGGCCTCGGCAGTGCTATACTGATTGGTGATGGCACCCATGCTGATGGCATCGGTCACTATGATATTCTGATAACCCAACTCGCCACGCAACTTATCCTGAAGAATTATCGACGACATAGTAGATGGTACATCAGCGCCCGTAACGTTGGGCACAGATATGTGGGCAGTCATTATCAGCTGGCAGCCCCACTCTATTCCAGCACGGAATGTCACCATCTCGCACTGCAGCATCTCGGCCCACGTCTTCATCGTCTGTGCATAACCATAGTGTGTGTCGGCCTTTGTGTCGCCATGTCCAGGAAAATGCTTTATGCATCCAGTAATACCGGCATCCTTCAGTCCCTGCAGATAGTTGGTCACCATCGGTGCAGCCACAGCGGGATCACCGCTAAACGCACGTGGACCTATAACAATATTTTCCGGGTTGGTATTTACATCAGCCACAGGGGCAAAGTCGATATCAAATCCATACTGCTGCAGATATGTGCCGATGGTATTGCCGCACTCGTAGGCATTAACCGGGTCGCCTGTATTACCGATAGCCTCCATCGACTCGTATTTCTTCACATCAAAGTTTGGGTTGTTGGCTATACGCGCCACACGTCCGCCCTCCTCGTCGATACACAACAGAGGACTGCCGTTAAGCGCTCTTATCTGGCCAATAAACGATGCCAGTTGTGTCTCGTCGTTGATATTCCACGCATAGAGTATCACTCCGCCCACAGGATAGTCGTCGCACAGCGCCTTCATGCGGTTGTTAACCTCACGCAGTTCCAGTGGCATCAGTTCGGTATGCGATGTCCAGTGTATAGTGGTGTCAAGTGCCTCTGGGCGCACATAGAACATCTGTCCTACCTTTTCGCGCAGAGTCATCTGTGCCAACTGTTCCTCCACATCGTCGGCAGGCGGCACTACAGGGTTATCATCGTTAGTACAGGCAGCCAGTGTGATACCGCAAAATAGGATAGCGGTCTTCATCCATGATTTAGTTGATTTCATTTTTACGAAGTACTTTTATTAGATTATTTACTGATTAGTCAAGAATGTGATATATGGAATGATACCTACAAAATCGAATACATCCATGATATCCTTATTACAGTTCACGAATACTATCTCGGGGCTATCGCCCAGAAACTTCTTACAGTATAATATCACTCTGATTCCACTACTCGAAATGTATGTCAGGTTTGTGGCATCAAACACCACCTTCTTCACATCCTGACCCTTGTATAAGTCTATCTCGGCCGTAAGTGCCGGAGCATTAACCACCGACAGGTTCTCGCCCAGCACTACAGTAAGCACAGAGCCATCCTTTTTCACTACATAATCATTTTCCATATATGTCAGTTATTACAGTTTTACAAGCGGATAAGCCAATATCACAGCAGCCACACCAGTGATGGTTACGATGATGGTAAGTGGTATGCCGATGCGCATATAGTCGGCGAATCGGTAGCCTCCCGGGCCATATACCAGCATATTAGGCGACGCTGCGATAGGCGTAGAATACGACGCGTTGGCGGCTATCATCAGTGAAAGCAGGAATGGAGCAGGTTCGTAACCTATCTGCACAGCGGCCTGATACATTATCGGAAAGAACATCGCAGTTACAGCCACATTCTCTACAAACTGGGTTATCAGCATAGCTGCCAAGCACACGCCAAGCATTATCATTATGGGATGAGTTCCCACCAGGCTTATCACACCTATAGCTATCTTCTGCGCTATTCCCGTCTTAGCTATCGCCATGCCAAGCACGATAGATCCGGCCAGACTCATCAGTGCACGCCAGCTGATAGAGTCCATAGCCTGATTGATGGTACAGCAGCGGAATACCAGCATGGCCAGAGCAGCCAGCACCGTGCCTTGTAGCAGCGATACCACATTCAGTGCTGTCAGCACCATCATGGCCGTCATTATCAGCGACGAGACTATGGTGTTAGGACCTATCTTAACCACCTCTTGGAATTCGGTGAACTGCAACATCGACGACAGGTTGCTGGCATAGGTGTTAGTCTTGAGCGGACACTCAAATAGCAATGTGTCGCCTGCCTGCAGTACTACCTCTCTAGGTGCAGCATCGATACGTTTGCCGCGACGCGCTACAGCCACCAGAATCACGTTGTTGTCGCGTTCTATCGTGCTGTCGCCGATGGTTTCACCTATCAGTTTACTATAGAAGTTTACATAAGCCACGCGCAGTTCGTAGTTGTTGTTTATCTCTTTCATCGAACGAATTGGGTGGTCGGATACCACCAGGTTGTGAGTATCCTTCAGCTCAAGTATTTCGTCTATCTGACCAGTGTACAACAGTCGGTCGCCACCCATCAAAAACTCATCCTCGCTCAGGAATGACGGATCGTGGTCGAAGTGATGTATAGCTATCAGGTTACCACCTTTCACATGGAAGAGTCCTGCCTCGCCCAGCGTCTTACATATGTTTGGATTGTCGGATGGCACTCTCAGCTCCACAGTGTAGTCGTTTGCTGCCTCGAATGCCTCCTCTGGAGCCTTGCGATCTGGCAGCCATCTACGCATGATGATGATAAACACCACACCTACCACCAGACACAGTGCTCCGGGCACCAGAATAGAGAACATGTTCATCGTCCTGCCTGTGGCACTCTCGTACATGTCGGCCACCACGATGTTGGTCGACGTACCTATCAGCGTACATACACCACCCATCTGTACAGCATATACCATCGGCAGAAACAGCTTCGATGGCGCTATGCTTAGTTTTCTGGCCCATCGTTTCAGCACATTGCCGAATAGTACGGTCAGCATCGTGTTGCTCATAAAGGCACTCATCACCGAAACAGGCACCATCATGCGCAACAGGGCCGACTGAAAACGTCCGGGCAGTCCGAACACATGCTTCAGCATCCATTGCAGCACGCCAGTATAGCGCAGTCCGGCCATTACTACTGCCAACACACCCGTAACAACCACCGTACCCGCACTGAATCCGGAGCACGTCTCCTTGGCATCGAGCACGCCTGTTACAAACAG
>Ga0265299_10007138_pt1 | contig 10052 bp, 11 predicted proteins | sample AusTroGonzalo_MG_4_FD_193485 | JGI IMG/M metagenome (GOLD analysis project Ga0265299, IMG submission 193485) | Bovine rumen microbial communities from tropical cattle in Woodstock, Queensland, Australia - Gonzalo_02 | ecosystem: Host-associated > Mammals > Digestive system > Stomach > Rumen ...
GAGGACAACTACGGCGTGATAACCGCCGCCCAGACGAAGGCGCTTGGCGTTTCTCGCCAGAACCTTGCCGCAATGGAGCGGCGGGGCGATCTGACGAGGCTTTGCCAAGGTGTCTACCAGGTTAGACATCATGTCATTGGTCCTAATGACACCTATGCTGTAGGTGTGGCGATGGTCGGCGATACTGCATATCTTCGTGGAGCGTCTGTCATCGCCATGCTGAATCTTGTGCCTACTGATCCGGGCGTTCTATACGTGGGGTCTGAAAAGCGCGTGAGACGCCGCTTGCCAAAAGGCTTTCGCGTGAAGGACAGGGCCTGCTGTGAAACGACGGAGTACGAAGGTTGCGAAGGAATCCGCTGCCAGCGGCTGGCCGACGCCTTGAGAACGGCACGCGATGAAGGCGCGATAGAGGCCGACAGGATCGCTGATGCGGCGAACGCCGCAAACGAGAAAGGATTGCTTACCGATGAAGAATGCGCCCAATTCCAAGGTTAACCTTGACCGCGCGATACAGCGCTTTGCCGGCGATGTCGCAAGGGAGCGGGAACTGCGCAACCTCATGGCAAACGCCATCGTCGCCCAGATGATAGGTGATGGCGTGGTCAAGGGCGGGACTGGGCTCAAGTTCCGCTATGGCGAAAGGATGAGCAGGGTGACGCTGGATCTCGACACGGCATGGAAAACGGATTTGGATGGCTTTCTCAAAGGTCTTAAGTCCAGACTTGCTGAAGGCTGGAGCGGGTTTTCTGGCGAGATACACATCCTTCGTCCCGCAAGCCCGAAGGCGATTCCCTTCGATTATGTCATGCAGCCGTGCGACGTGAAATTGAAGTATCTTGGTCGCCCTTGGTACACCGTGCAGCTTGAGATCGGACACAATGAAATTGGAGATGCCGACGAGTGTGAGATGGTCGATGTTCCTGATAGTCTCGCCGAACTGTTTGGCTTCCTCTCTCTTCCGAAGCCTTCTCCAATTCCGGCGATGCGCCTTGAGTACCAGATAGCCCAGAAGCTACACGGCGCGACTGCGCCGTCCAGCAAACGAGCACACGACTTGATAGATCTTCAGCTGATAATGTCAAACGGCGATATAGATCTTAGCCGAACCGCAGCCCTGTGTCGCAAGCTCTTCAAGTATCGCAAGGTTCACTCTTGGCCACCAACGGTGTTGAAGGGTGAAATGTGGGAGCAGGCATATGCATATCAGAAGCGCGATCTTGACGTCCTGCCTACAGTGGACGAGGCCGTCGCTTGGGCGAACAATCTAATAGCGAAGCTAGACATGGCATGAGGAGTAAACTTGGAACATGATTTGTGCGCCAATTCTCCACTACACACGGAGGACAAAGTGTGCGGCCGGTCGCGCAGTCTGGCAAAAATTTGGTATAATAGTGGCTAAAGCAATGTTGAGTACATACGAAGCGCAACCGCGCACAGCGACCAACGGAGGAACTAGAAATGGCAGTTGACTTGGCTCAGAAGGCGCAGAACTTCACGAACCGCGGCAGGCAGGCCCTGGAGTCCGGCAGGTACGAGCTGGCCATGGACATGCTCATGGAGGCGGTCTCGGCCGCGCCGGACGTCCTGGAGACGCGCAAGCTGCTGAGGGCGGCGCAGATCGCGAACTTCAAGACGAACGGCAAGGCTGGCTTCGGCGCGAAGCTCGGCTACATGATGGCGCGGCAGAAGATCATGGGCCTCGTCAAGAAGGGCCAGGGCGCCGAGGCGATGGCCGAGGCCGAGAAGCTCCTCTGCCAGAACCCGCTGGACCCCGACAACATCGAGGCGGCGGTGAAGGCGGCGGAGGCGGCCGGCAAGACGGACCACGCCGCGATCACGATCGAGGCGGCCTACGAGTGCAGCAACAAGGACCCGGCGCTGCTCGAGCGCGTCGCGACCTACTACCAGATGGCGAAGAACTGGTCCAAGGCGCGCGACGCGTACCAGAAGCTCTCCGAGATCAAGCCGGGCGACCAGCGCGTCATGCAGCTGCTCAAGAACACCGAGGCCCAGGCGACGATGAACGCCGGGTGGGAGCAGACCGCCGGCAAGAAGGGCGGCTTCCAGGCGCTCATCGCGAACAAGGAGCAGGCCAAGAAGCTCGACCAGGCGAACAAGGCCGTCATCACCGGCGACGACGCCGAGGCCCTCATCCAGGAGAAGATCGCCCAGATCGAGAAGGAGCCGAAGAACATGAACTTCAGGCGCGCGCTCGCGCGCCTCTACATCCAGAACAAGCGCTACGCGGAGGCGATCGAGTGCCTGCAGTCGGCCATCGAGTCCGCCGGCGTGATGGACCCGGAGCTGGACCGCATGCTCTCGCAGACCACGATCCAGTACTACGACCAGCAGATCGACCTGCTCGTCCAGAACGGGCAGAACGACGAGGCCGAGCAGATGAAGGCCGACCGCGACCAGTTCGTGTTCGACGACCTCGCCGCCCGCGTGGAGCGCTACCCGAACGACCTCCACCTCAGGTACGAGCTGGGCGTGCAGTACTTCACCTACGGCTACTACGACGAGGCCCTGGAGCACCTCCAGCTCGCGCAGAAGAGCCCGAAGGACAGGCTGTGGGCGCTCTACTACCTCGCCATGTGCTTCCTCGCCAAGGAGCAGACCGACATGGCCGTCATGCAGCTCGAGACGGCGCGCGACGCCATCCCGACCATGGACGAGCTCAAGAAGAAGGTCGTCTACCAGCTCGGCCTCTGCGCCGAGGGCGCGGGAGACCTGGAGAAGGCGTACCAGTACTACAAGGACGTCTATTCCACCGACGTCGGCTTCGAGGACCTCGGCGAGCGCATGATGGCGGTGTCGCAGGCTCTCAAGCAGAGGTAAATCCTCCGCGCACCGGGTTGACGGACCGGGGCCAAAAATAGTATACTATGCGCTCATTCCATCTGGATCGGGCTAAAACCGACTGCCCGAACGGCGAGGAATGACCCAAAAAGGAACAGAAAAATGCCTAAGATGAAAACAAAGAAGTGCGCGACCAAGCGCATCAAAACGTCGGCGTCAGGCAAGATCTTGCGCTCCCAGGGCGGCAAGAAGCACCTGAACAACGGCAAGACCCGCGCGCGCAAGCGCAGCCTCCGCGGACTCGCGGTGGTTGCCAGCGAGAAGGTGACCAAGACTATGCAGCGCATGCTGCAGGGCAACTAAGCAACAAGGAGGGACTAGAAAATGCGCGCAACAAATGCACCCGCTTCCCGCGAACGCCGCCGCCGCCGCCTGGAACTCGCCAAGGGTTTCTACGGGGCGCGTTCCAAGCTCTTCCGCACCGCGACCGAGGCCGTCGACCGCGCGATGCGCCTCTCGACCGAGCACCGCAAGCTCCGCAAGCGCGACTTCCGCCAGCTGTGGATCGCCCGCGTGAACGCCGCGGCCCGCGCCGAGGGAATCAGCTATTCCAAGCTTGTCGCCGGGCTCACCAAGGCCGGCGTCGCGCTCAACCGCAAGATGCTGAGCGAAATCGCCATCCAGGATCCCGCCGGGTTCAAGACGATCGTCGAGATCGCCAAGAACGCCTGATCCCGTCCGGACGGAAAAACGGGGCCGCGGCAGTTGCGCCGCGGCTCTTTTTTTTATATAATACCGATAAATAAAGGAGGGCATTCCAATGGCCGACAACGAAACAGATACGTTTGAGAGGCAGGATTCGGACGGCGCGGAGATCCGCGACACCGACATCGTGTTCGACTGTCCGCACTGCGGCAAGAACCTTGTCATAGACTACCGCGGCGCAGGGCTCGAGATCAACTGCTCGAAGTGCGGCGAGCGCGTCCTGGTCCCGATTCCGGACGGCATGGAGCTTACCGACCTCGACCTCGACCCGGGCGAGATACTCAAGCAGCTTTTCGCGACCCGCCGCAACTACCAGAAGGCCGACCTCCGCGTCCAGTCCCTCAAGGTCCGCCTCAGGCAGATACAGGAGGCCCTCGAAGCCGTCCAGGCCGTGATCACCGAAGGGTTGGCCGAAGCGTGAGCGCGAAGTCCGTCTTTGTAAACGCGCTTACGTTCCTACGCGTACCCCTCATCTTCGCCTGGCTTGCGTGCGCGGTCTTGCAGGAGTTCGTCGGCGGCTTCTGGCTCGCGTTCGCCGCGTTCGCCTCGATGATGCTGTCGGGGCTTACGGACGCGATGGACGGCGCGCTTGCGCGCAGGTGGAACGTGGTCTCCCAGCTCGGCAAGATGGCCGACCCGCTGATGGACAAGGTCTTCTACGCGGTCGCGTTCCCCGCGCTCGCGTGGCAGGCCGCGCGCCAGGGCCAGGAGGCCCACTCGGTCGTCCTGCTCGTCTTCACGATCCTCTACATCATACGCGACCTGTGGGTCACGTTCATGCGCTCGATCGGCGCCATGTTCGGCGCGAACGTGGCCGCGATGAGGCTCGGCAAGGTCCGCACGGCGCTGTCGTTCCCGACGGCGGGCCTTGTCTACAGCTACCTCGTGCTTCACCGCGAGATCCCCGCGCAGTGGGATTCGTGGTGGCTCTTCGCGTGCTACTGCGTGGAGGGCGCGATGGTCGCGCTCAACCTGCTCAGCACCGTCACCTACACCCGCACGTATGCGCCTTACCTGAAAAAGGCACTTGAACGCAAATGACATTTGTGAGATAATATCAGCAACAACCAATCCTCTGAAAGGAAACAAAATGAAAAAGATGACCAATGGTTTCACCCTCGTCGAGCTTCTTGTCGTTATCGGCATCCTCGGCATCCTAATGGGCGCCCTCTTCCCGACGATCTCGTCCGCCATGCTGACGGCGAACGCCAACGCCATGGCGATCCGCGGGCGCAACCTCTTCGTCGGCATCACCCAGGCCAACACCGAGCGCGAGGCGCAGGGCCTCACCAGCGCATGGCCGAAGTCCAACGAGCAGAAGAGCGACGACTCCGACGACATCGCCGGCGAGGTCTTCTCCGACGCCGCGAAGTACTTCACGAAGCTCTTCGACATGGGCAACTACGGCACGCCCGACTGGCAGCCCTACATCCCCGGCGTCGACCTCGGCGTCCTCTCCGGCGGCGGCGTTACGGCCTACACCACCGGCTCCGAGCTCAAGGGCAACAACGTCGCGTGGTGCGTCGCCTCCGGCCTTGCCGACGAGATGGAGGACATCGTCCCCGTGCTGATCACGCGCAATGCGCAGATCGACCAGCTCCCGACCTCCAGCGGCGCGCACGACATGTCCTCCGACAAGAACGAGATCAAGATCGGCAAGACCAACGGCGGCGAGTCCGACACGCCCTTCGGCAACAAGGCGTTCGTCGTCATCCGCAAGGGCGGAGCCTCCGGCGTCGTCAAGGCCCGGTACAACAAGCTCTACCAGGTCTACAACCGCCAGAGCTTCGTCATCCCGTCGGGCACGACCTTCACCTACCTCAAGACCGGCGCAAGTAATTGATAGCAAGGGTCGCCATAGACCTGTCGCTCGACCGGCTCTTCGACTACGAGGTGCCGGAAGGGCTCGAGGGGAAGCTGGCCGTCGGCCAGCTTCTTTCTGTTCCTTTCGGGCACCGCGACGCGCGCGCGTTCGCGATGGAGGTCGGGTCTGCCCGCGAGGGGGGATTCGCCCTCAAGCGCGTGAAGGCGATCGTCGACGAGACGCCGTTCTTCTCCCCCTCGCTCCTGAAGCTCGTCCGCCAGATCGCCGCGTACACCGCGTCGCCGATCGAGAGCGTCCTCAGGGCGGCCGTGCCGGCCGCCGTCTCGCGTCCGGGCGCGCGCGCCCGCGAGCAGGTGTTCGTGGAGCCCGCGCTCGCGCCCTGCGCCGTGGAGCTCACCAAGAGGCAGCGCTGGCTCTACGACAACATCGTCCGCCTCGGCGGCGGGTGGATGCAGCAGCTCTGCCGCGAGCTCGGCACGACGGCGGCGAGCCTCAGGGCGCTCGGACAGCTCGGGCTCGTCGCCGTCGCTCCGCGGCAAAGGCGCCGCGACCCCCTCGGCTCCCGGAAGTTCCTTCCCTCGAAGCCGCTTGCGCTCAACGAGGGGCAGTCCGCCGCGCTCGCCGCGATCCTCGCCATGAAGCCGCGCGGGGAGGGCGGACCCGGCGCGCTGCTTCTGCACGGCGTGACCGGGTCCGGCAAGACCGAGGTCTACCTGCAGGCGATCGCGGCGGAACTCGAGGCCGGGCGCGGCGCGATCGTGATGGTCCCGGAGATCGCGCTCACCCCGCAGACAGTCCAGCGCTTCGCGTCCCGCTTCGGCGGTTGCGTCGCCGTGCTGCACTCGGCCCTCTCGGACGGGGAGCGCTACGACGAGTGGCACAGGATCAGGAGCGGCGAGGCGCGCGTCGTGATAGGTCCGCGCAGCGCCGTCTTCGCGCCTGTCAGGAACCTCGGGCTCGTCGTCGTGGACGAGGAGCACGAGACGAGCTACAAGCAGGAGGAGACGCCGCGCTACAACGCGCGCGACGTCGCCGTGATGCGCGGCGCAATCGAGGGCGCGAAGGTCGTCCTCGGCTCGGCTACGCCGTCACTCGAGACGTGGGCGAACGTGCAGAGGGGGAAGTACGCTCTCGCCGCGATGCCCGCGCGCGCCGGCATGGGGCGCCTCCCCGCCGTGAACATAGTGGACATGGAGGAGGAGGGGCGCGGCGGCGCGATCTTCTCGCGGCGGCTCCTGGACGCCGTCGGCGCGAGGCTCGACCGCGCGGAGCAGACGATGCTCTTCCTCAACCGCCGCGGCTTCTCGCGCTCCGTCGTGTGCGGCGCGTGCGGACACGTCCTCGCGTGCCCGGACTGCAGCATGGCGTACACATACCACAGGGCGGACTCCTGCTGCCGCTGCCACATATGCGGCGGGTGGATCCCCGTGCCGGAGGCGTGCCCCGCATGCGGCGCGAAGGCGCTTTCCTACCAGGGCGTGGGCACGCAGCGCGCCGAGGCCGCGCTCGCCAAGATATTCCCGCATGCGCGGATACTCAGGATGGACGCGGACTCGACCAGCCGCAAGAACTCCCACGACGACATCCTCGGCGCGTTCCGGCGCCACGAGGCCGACATCCTCATAGGCACGCAGATGATCGCGAAAGGACTCGACTTCCCCAACGTGACGCTCGTCGGCGTCGTCAACGCGGACAGCTCGCTCAACATGCCGGACTTCCGCGCCGGCGAGCGGACGTACCAGCTTCTCTCGCAGGTCGCGGGGCGCGCGGGCAGGTCCGAGCTGCCGGGCGAGGTGTTCATCCAGACGCGCGACCCTTCGTCCCCCGTCATCCGCGCGGCGGCCCGCGGCGATTTCGCCGCGTTCGCCGAGGAGGAGATGTCCGTCCGCCGGGAGCTAGGATTCCCGCCGTTCTGCCACCTTTCGGCGGTCTGCATGGCGAGCCGCGACATGAAGCTCGTCGCGAACTGGGCCTCGATGTACTCGCAGTCGCTGGGCAAGGTCGATGGACTTGACGTGGGCGAGGCGACGCCGAGCGCGATAGAGAAGGCGGACGGATGGTACCGCTGGCAGATTGTCCTCAGGTCGAAGTCCGTCGCGCTCACCGTCAGGGCGTGGCGCTGGATATGCGCCGCGAGGCCCGCCCCAAAGGAGCTCAAGGCCGTCCTCGACGTGGACGCGTTCAGCCTCATGTGATATAATTTCACCATATGTCGCAGGAATGGAACATAAGGTCGCGCGGACACGTGTGCAGCATCTGCCAGAAGCCCCTGGTGGACCGCGCGCCGGTCGTCAGCGCTCTCAGGGAGACACCCGGCGGATACGACCGCTTCGACTGCCACCCGGAGTGCTGGAAGGTCGGCGAAAGGGACTGGGAGCCGTTTTCCCAGTGGGACGGCGTGTACCTCGCGCCGAAGAAGGAGGAGAAGAAGGAGCCCCTCAAGAAGGAGGACGCGGGCGAGCTTCTCCGCAAGCTGATGACTCTCGACGACCCGGCGATGAAGAACGTCGTCTACGTGCTCGCCGTGATGCTAGAGCGCTCGAAGATCCTCGTGGAGCGAGACGCCAGGGACCTCGAGGACGGCACGATCCGCCGCGTCTACGAGGACCGCAAGAACGGCGACACGTTCGTCATCCTCGACCCTCGCATAAGGCTCGAGAACCTCGGCGAGGTCCAGCAGCAGGTCGTGGCCCTCCTGTCCGGCACGAAGACCCTCGGCGAGGTCGCCGGCGAGGCGGACAACGCAGGGTCCGAGGCGGACGGCGGCGGCGAAGCTGCGGACAAAGGCGGGGACGATTTGGTATAATAGTCTGCAAATACGCAATCGGAGGCGGAAATGAAGAAAATCATCGGACTGGTTGTCAGCCTGACCGCGATTTCAGCGGTCTGCGCAGGCGTTCTCGCGTACATAGACGGCGTCACGCGCGCGCCCATAGCGGCGACGAAGGAGAAGAACACCCTTCGCGCGGCCGAGGAGGTGATGCCGCAGGGCGTCGCCGAGGTGAAGGCCGAGGCCTGGTCCGACGAGGAGAGGAAGATACCGTCGGTCTTCGTCGGCAGGGACTCGTCCGGCAAGGTCGTCGGCTACGCCGCGACCGGCCTCGACCCCAACGGCTACGGCGGCGACATCGAGCTCATGGTCGGGTTCGAGTCCGACAGGAAGACCGTCGTCTGCTACCGCAAGCTCGCGGCCGCCGAGACGCCCGGCCTCGGCATGAAGCTCGTTGCCCCCGAGTTCTCCGGTCAGTTCCGCGGCAAGGACGGCACGTCCCTCAAGGTCAGGAAGGACGGCGGCGACGTCGAGGCTATCACCGCCGCGACGATAACCTCCCGCTCCGTCTGCGGCGCGATAGCCGCCGCCGCCAGGAAGCTCGAATCCCTCTGACATCCCGCGTAAAAGCAATGATCGACACTAAGGTCAACCTTGGCGGACTCGAGATGGCGACGCCCGTCGCCACCGCGAGCGGAACGTTCGGCTACGGCACGGAATACCTGGGCGCGCTCGACTACTCCAAGCTCGGCGCGGTCACCGCGAAGGGCATAAGGGCCGAGGCGTGGCCCGGCAACGCCATGCCTCGCCACGCAGAGGTGCCCGGCGGGCTCGTGAACGCCATCGGGCTTCAGGGCACGGGCGTGGACCACTTCCTCAAGTTCACCGTCCCCTGGTACGCGCAGAACGCAAAGGTCCCGCTGATCGCCAACATCTGGGGCGGCTCCGTCGATGAGTACGCCGATGTCGCGCGCCGCATCACGGAGGCCGCGCTTCCTTCCGTCGGCGCGCTGGAGATGAACGTGAGCTGCCCGAACGTCAAGTCCGGCGGGCATACCTTCGGGCAGGACCCCAAGGTCCTCTTCGAGGTCGTGTCCGCGGTGCGGAAGGCGACTACGCTGCCCCTCTTCGTCAAGCTCGCGCCAAACGTCCCGTCCGTCGTCCCCTACGTCAGGGCGTGCGAGGAAGCCGGCGCGGACGCGCTTTCGATGATCAACACGATCCCCGCGATGGTGATAGACGTAGAGCGCCGCAGGCCGGTCCTCGCGAACAGGACGGGCGGGCTCTCGGGCCGCGGCATCCACCCGGCGGCGGTGAAGCTCGTCTACGACGCGCACAACGCGACGAAGCTGCCGATCCTCGCGATGGGCGGCGTCTACGAGGCGAAGGACGCGATAGAGTTTCTCCTCGCCGGCGCGACGGCCGTCGCCGTCGGCACGGCGACTTTCTCCGACCCGTCCGTCGCGGCGAAGGTGCTGGACGGCATCGTGGACTACTGCGAGCGCCACGGCTTCGGCGCCGTGCGGGACCTCACCGGGGCGCTAGAGGCGTAGTGCCCGTCGAAGATGCTCAAGGTGGACATCATAAGCGTGCAGCCCCGGATGTTCAGGGGCTTCCTCGAGGAGAGCATAGTCTCGCGCGCCGCCAAGAAGGGCCTCTGCGAGGTCAACATCGTGGATTTGCGCGAGTACGGCGAGGGCCGCTGGCGCAAGGTTGACGACAGGCCGTACGGAGGCGGGCCCGGCATGCTGATGAAGTGTGGGCCCTGGTTCGCCGCGGTCGAGGCGTGCCTTGCGCGCAGTAACGGAACGCGCCCTGCGCGCGTCGTGATGACCTCGCCCGCAGGGCGGCGATTCACCCAGCGCGACGCGGAGGAGCTGTCCGCCGAGG
>Ga0265299_10007140_pt1 | contig 10050 bp, 8 predicted proteins | sample AusTroGonzalo_MG_4_FD_193485 | JGI IMG/M metagenome (GOLD analysis project Ga0265299, IMG submission 193485) | Bovine rumen microbial communities from tropical cattle in Woodstock, Queensland, Australia - Gonzalo_02 | ecosystem: Host-associated > Mammals > Digestive system > Stomach > Rumen ...
TCGATGACGACGAACTTAACAAAGACTGGGAATGCTCTGGCTTCACGAACGCAGGAAACTGGTTCCGCCACGAGACGCTCTTCAACCAGATCTACGACGTGATCAACAAGTATCCTGGCGCGAACACGTGCGAGAAGGTCGAGGCGTACTTGAAGGACTGCGGCCTTACCGATAGTGACATCGCAATGCTGAGGGCGATTATTCTCGAATGAAAGTGGACAGGCGATCGTTTTTTGCTGGTGCGGCCGCGCTTGGCGCGACTGCGCCGCTTGGCGGACTTGCCGATGAAGCGCAAGGCGCATCGTCCGCCATTCGCGCTAATAGTTTCTTCGCTCGCCGCAAGTACGACCATGTTGTCGTTGGTGGCGGCTTTGCAGGAGTTGCCGCCGCTCTCGCCTCGGCGCGCGCTGGTGCGAAGACGTGCATTCTCGAGCGCACGAATGTTCTCGGCGGACTTTCGACGCAAGGGCACATCATCGTCTTTATGCCGCTTTGCGATGGATACGGCAGGCAAGTCACTTTCGGAATTCCCGAGGAACTGCTACGTCTCCCGATGAAGTATTCCGCCGCGAAGCCGAATGGCGCATGGGTCGACAAGAAGGGCACGAAGGCAGAGCTTTCCGCCGCTCGTTACGAACTCGTGTTCGACCCGGGGCCGATGATGCTTGGACTTGAGCGTGCGCTTGTTGACGCTGGCGTTGACATCTTCTACGACTGTTCGGCGGACTATGTCATCAGGTCGGGCACTCGCCTCGCGGAGCTTATAGCCCGTTGTGGCGTACATCGTTTCTTGTTTGCCGCGAACGCGTTTACCGACGCGACTGGCTCTGCGACTCTTGCGTGGCTTTGCGGCGCGTCGACTGTCGGCGGGCGTGCAGGAAACATACCGTGCGGCTGGTACTATGCAGTCGACAGCGAGCGTCACGTTTCACTTCGCTGCGGCGCGGGGAAGACGATGAGGAAGCTCGACTCCGCCGCGGCGCGCGACTATGCGGGCGATGATCCGGACGAACACTCGCGCCACGCAATCGCGTCGCGCCGCGCGATTCTGCTCGACATCGAGGAGGAGAACAAACGCCGCGCCGCGCTTGGGCAGGAGCCGCTTCATATCTTTTCGATTCCGACTTATCCTACGCTTCTCAAGCTCGCGCGTGTCGCAGGCGATGGTGCGTCTGGCGCTGTAGTCGGCATCTTCTCTGACTGGCGCAGGAAAGGACCTGTCTATCCGCTTCGCTTCGGGCAGCTTCTCGTGCCGGGCGTTTCCAATCTTCTGACAGCAGGGCGCTGCATCGCATGTGCCGACGAGATGTGGGATGTCGTCAGGTGTCTCCCCGCGTGTTGCGTTTCGGGGCAGGCGGCTGGAACTGCCGCGGCGCTTCTCGCAAAGGGCGGCTCCTTCGAGTCGCTCGATGGTGAGGAACTTCGCAAGCGGCTCGTCGCGTCTGGTGTGCGGCTTGATGCCGAACTCCTAAAGCCCGACCCCGAGTGGAAGGGCGGCGGCGAGATGCGCGAAGAGGGAATTTTCTAAATAGCTAACTAACTTGAAAGGAAAGACGATGAAGACTATTGCATTTTTTGCAGCGCTTGTGCCGATGGGCGCGGCTTTTGGAGCGTGGACTGTCGAAGGCGGAGATGTCTCGCCTGCCGAGCCGATTGCGTTTGCGAAAGTCGCGGGACACTCGCACCACTGCCGCAAGCCGGGCGTCTCGGAAGAGACGACTGACGCAAACCTCTTTGCGTGGACTGCGAAATACCATGTCGACGCGTTCGGCGTCGGGAGTCCGTGGACAATCAGCAACCAGGTCATCTACTCAAAGAACGAACGCGCCGACCGCGACCGCTACTTCGGTGGACTTAAGAACGACCAGATGGAAGAGATGATGGACGTCGCCGGAAACAACGCGATGCTCGCGGGGCTCAACGCACGAGGCGGCGGCACGCTCTACTATCTCGACAACGAAACGCCGAAGTCGTGCTTCGGGCACATGTGGTACGTCGGGTTCAAGCAGACCGTTCCCGCGTGGCACGACTACAACCAGGACCGCCCATGCTGGTACTCCGACTACGACGACGGCAAGGCCGAGCGCAACGCGCTTACCGGCGACTACCACAAGCGGCGCACCTACGCGACGATCGTCGCCGAGCAGAGGTCATACGGCGCGCTCGCGATCTGGGCGCACCCGACGAGCTGGTGGACGAAGGACGGCAAGAACAAGGGACCGTTCGTCACTAACATCGCGACTGACATGATTCCGCAGCTGATGCGCGACGGCTATCTCGACGGCATGACGGTGCAGGGATATGATCCATATCACGCCGACTACCAGAACCTGTGGTTTGCGCTTCTCGACCTCGGCTATCGCGTGCCGGGATTTTCCGAGCTCGACCTCTCGCCGAGCCATGGCATCGAGGAGAAGGGCACGATGCTCTTCAACTGGATTCCGTTCCTCAAGCGTCCGCTTACGATTGACGCGATCAAGGCGGAGTTCCGCGCCGCGCACCACACGATGTCGAGCGGTCCCGGACTCTACATGAAAGTCGATGGCAATCTGCAGGGCGCAGAACTCGAGAGCGGCGCCGGCAAGACTCACAAGGTCGAAGTCTTTGCGTGGCCCGCGGATGGCGAGAAGACGCTCTCTCGCGTGCAGCTCCTCGGCCGCGGCGGAAAGGTGCTTGCCGAGAAGCGCGATTTCGCGGGCGGGCGCATTTCGTGGACGATTGCCGGCGACGCTGAAGGCGGCTGGATTGTCGCGCGTGTCTTCGGTGAGAACGATGCAGACTTTGCCGAGAAGCGCCAGCAGATAGTGAAGCACTGCGCGCTTACGAATCCCGTCTGGCTTCGTACCGACGCGTTCCGCGCGCCGAAGCCGATTCCCGCGCCTGATCCTCTTACGATCCGCGAAGTGCGCGAGCTCGAGGACTTCCTCCTCAAGGGAGAGTTCCGCTTCGACCCGCGCGTAGAGAAAGAGCTCGAGCCTGGCATGGTTCCGGTCTGGGCTTTCCAGATCGACAAGGTCCGTGCCGCGCTCGAGCGCGCCGCAAAGCGTCCGCTTGTCGTTGCCTGCGTCGGCGACAGCATCACCTACGGTCACGGCGCGTCCAAGCGTGAAAAGACGGCCTACCCCGCGCAGCTGCAAGCGCTCCTCGGCGACGGATGGACCGTTCTCAACTTCGGGCACAACGCCCGCACGGCGCTCGACGAGGGCAAGGAGTGGAACGGACGCGGCGGCATGGGCTATCGCAAGTCGCCCCAGCTGGCGAAGGCCCTCGAGAGTCGCCCGGACGTCGTCCTTTTCATGCTTGGTACGAACGACTCCAAGCCGGTCAACTGGAATGACCACGCGGACGACGTGAAGCGAGACTACGAGAAGCTCGTCGACGACTTCCTCGCGCTAACGAACGCGCCGGTCGTCGTGGTTGCCGCCTCGCCGTTTGTCAAGAAGGACTCCTTCTCGATCCGTGAAAGCGTAGTCGGCGGAGAGCTCGTTCCGTGGCAGCGGGAACTTGCGCAACGGCGCGGTCTTCCGCTCGTTGACGCCTATTCCGCCACAAAGGCCGCTGCCGCGACGTCGTACATCGGCGACGGCGTCCATCCGAACGACGCGGGCTATGGCGTCCTTGCCGAGGCGTTCGCCGCCAAGCTGCGCGAACTCGAGCCGAAGCTCCGTGCTGCGAAGAAAAACGCGCCATAGCCGATTGGGCTAATGGCGCGTGTTTGAACGAGGAATGAGCGTCCGCTAGAACTCGTAGCGGATCGTGAACATGTAGCAACGACCGGCGCCAGGCCAGTAGGCCGTGCCGTAGGTCGAGTAGTCGCAGTAGTTCTTGTCGAACAGGTTGTCGACCGTGAACGCGAGCGTCAGCCCGTCGAGACCGAAGCATGTCGGACTGTACTGGACGCCGACATTGAAGAGACCGAAGGATGGGATCTTCTCGTATTCGTTTGCGAAGTCTGAAGTCGAGCGGCAGTCGGTCCTGTAGCGGTAGCCGCCGAAGACGAAGCAGTCGTTCCACAGCCACACGCGGCCGTTCGCTGAGACGACGGACTTGGCGACCATCGGAACGTCGTTGCCGTCGAAATCGCCTCCGTCAAACTCGGCGTCGACGAAGCTGTACGCGAGCGAGACGCCTGCGACCTTGTCCTTCTCCCAGCTCGCCCTCAGGTCGAAGCCCTCGCGCAAGACGGGCGACGGCGAGTTCACGTTGTCGCCAAAAGCCGGATAGCCATAGCTCATGTATGGGAAGAGCGGATTGTAGAAGATCTCGTTCTTCGTCCGAGAGACGTAGGCGTTTCCTGCGATGTTGAATTCCTCGAGGAACGACCAGTCGAAGCCGACGTCTGCGCGCCAGCCGCGCTCGGGCGAGAGGAGGTCTTCGCGTGAATAGTACGCGACCTCGTCGATGAAGGGCATCCTGTAGAAGTTCGAGAACTTCGCGTATGTCTTGAGCCCGTCGACCGGCGTGAAGTTAAGCGCGGCGTCCCACGCGGCGAGGTCGTAGGCGCGACGCGGATCGGCGGCCATCGTGCACTTGTTCCAGCTGCGCTCGTAGCGCCCGCCGACCTCGAGGGCGATGTCCTCGGCGATCTTGAACGTGTCCTGCGCGTAGAAGCCCATCGTCTGGCGGTCGTACTCGTACTTCGAATGGCTGTATCCCCAGGACGAAGTGCCCCAGTTCGCCGCGTCGTTGCGGTCGTAGCGGAATGTCGCGCCGACGATCAACTCGTTGTCGAACGCGCCGAGCTTCGTGGTGTTGATCCACTCGGGCGTGAACTCGTAGGAGTAGATGTCGTAGTCGGTGTACCAGTAGCCGTAGCCACGGCTCTTGAGGTGGCGGCGCGAGAACGTCTGCGTGAGGCGGACGGCGTTGTCTTCGTTGATCACGCCGTAGGCGGTCGCGTTGAGTCCGTATGTCGTGCGGCGGTAGAAATCGCCGTAGCCGTCGGAATGGGTCGGGTGGTGCTTCCAGTCGTCGCGCGAGAGGTAGCCGGGAAGGTCGCTGTCGACGTCGGACCAGAACGCGGAGAGGCGAATGTAGGAACCGTTGTCGAAGTTCTGCTTCACGCCGCCGCCTGCGTAGTAGGCGTCAAAGCCGCTGTCGTGGCGGTAGCCGTCGGAATGGTCCCAGCCGCCGTTGACCCAGTACTGTGTGCCCCAGTCCTTGACGCCGCCGCGAAGAGACGCGCTGCCGCCGATGGTGTTCCAGCTGCCGCCGTGGAGTTCGACATGGCCGCGCGTTTCGTAGTCGTTCGGGTTGGTCACGATGTTGATCATTCCGGCCGAGCCGACGTCGCCGTGGAGGACATTCTGCGAGCCCTGCAGTATCTCGATGCGCTCGATTGCGCCGAGGCCGATCTGCGCGAGGTTGGGCGCATTCATGTCTGGGCTGTTGAGCCGCTCGCCGTCTACGACGATGAGGAGCCGCCCGAAGCCGTTTTCGCCGTAGCCGCGCGGAGCGAGTTGCGTGAGTGCCGGGTTGTTCCCGCCGAGGTGCGCGAAGTCGAGCGTCGTGCACTTCTTCTGGAGCAGGTCCGCGACGTCTCTCGCGCCGCTCGCGGCGATTTCGCCGCGCGTGATGACCTGGACCGCGCTTGGGATTTCATTCGGGGTCTTGCCGATGCGCGAGGCCTCGATCACGACTGGAGGCAATTCTGCCGTCGCAGTCTCGTTTGTCTCTGCGGCGTATGCGCCGAGCGACATGGCGGCAACTGCCGCCGGAATCAGTTTGTTCATTTTTCTTCTTTCCCCCTCTTGCGAAGGTACTTGAGGTTGACGGGCAGGGCCGCATTCCGACTTTGACGGCTGCGCGACAGCGCCTGGTTTTCACAGGTCTTTCCGGCTTCCACCCTTGTTGTGGAGATTATACCATAATTTGCCTGTGGCGGGGCGTATTTCCCAACCATATCAAACAGAACGCGATTCGCCTTCCGCTCAGCATCAGAATTTGCTACAATATGCACATGCTCCGCGGACGTGTGGAAAGCGGAAAACATACTACCTTAAAGGAAAGAAAATGATAACAGCAATCTTGTTGCTTAGTGTTGCCAATCTTGTTGTAGTTGGTGCATTTGCCTTTTTAACAATGAAGCGCATGGGAAAAAACATGACAGCTATTCAAAAGGATATCGTGCAATTGACCGAAGAAGTCCAAAAGACAGCGGTGGTTGTTGATGAGGCAAACGAAGACATGGCGTTACAGGTCGCAGAACTTAGGACGCTCTCCAATGGCATGTGCCTTGATACGGCAGGCGTGAAGGGGGCGTTCCTTGTGGCGGCAAGTCGAATTGCGGCGATTTCTGATGCGGCATGCGGAAAACTCCCTGAGTGGATCAAAGAAAAGACTTCCGTGGGGAAGGTCCTTGAGGTCGAGAATTCGGCTACGAACGAACGATTGGAGTTTAACTATCTTGAGAACGGCGATATCAAGAGCATGACATTCCGAAGTGGTGTTCTTGTGTGTGAAATACTTCATGATTCCAATGGAGGCGTAAGGGAGGGCATTGTTTATTCGCCGGATGGGAAGCCACAAAAGCGCTTTGTCTATGATGCCATGGGACAAGTTAAAGAACAAGAAGAAGTGGAGGGCTGAAGATGTATCTTGAACTTTTGACAGAAGCCGAACGGCGTGTTTTCCTTGACATTGCTCACCAGGCGGTGGAATGTGACGGCGAGGTAGCCCCGGAAGAAATTGAGATGCTCGATTCCTACAGGAATGAGTGCATGCTGACGGACTATGTAAGATCTGCAAACACACTTGATCAGAATCTTGAGATTCTCAAGTCGTCGGAACGGTCGCACAGAAAGATTGTCCTGCTTGAGCTTATCGGCATATGGTCTGCTGACAACGAATGGCAAGACGCTGAATTGCAGATGATGGATAAAGTAGCGAAAGAATTGGCCATTCCAGATTCGCGCGTCAATCGTCTTCGTCGTTGGTCTCGTGAATTCCGGGAAACTATTAGCGATGGGTTCCATTTGATAATGGAGGACTAAAATGCTTGATTTTGCAAAGAAAGTATGTTCACGCGTATATGGCGGTTTAAAGAAGGTCGCTGCGACTGCTTGTCAGAAGGTGGCTGATTGCGCCAAATGGGTCGGACATCGAGTGTCCACTGCGTATAAGCAGTTTTCGGGTGAGTCCAAGGCGGAAGAAGCCGAGATACTTTACGCGAAACTTCAGAGGCGTGTGCAGCAAAAAGAGGCCGAATTTGCGGAATTCGCCTTAGACAAGGAGCGACGTATTAATATGGAGATAGATAAGATCAACAAATCGAGAGTAGAATTGAGCGAGTATTTGTTCGCCCGCTATGAGAACATTGCGTCTAATTTTGCAAATCTTGAGGTGGTCGGAGTGAAGGGCGACGGTGTTGCAAAAGTAAAGCATCGTAACGTAAAGGTGAAAGCGCATAGCGAACTTTTCAAGATAGACTTTAGAAACCATCCCGTTAAAGCCAATGCACTGGCAATTCTCACATTTGGTTTCCTGACTAGAAAAAGGGCGGATCAGTCTCTTAAGGCGGTTCAGGCAGAGGAAATGCGTCTTGAAGATGACTTTGCCAAGATGAATGCCGAGAAAGAGCGTCTTGAGCAGATGTTGCGCTGTCTTTGCCAGATTTCACTCTATTTGACAAAGACGGCAAAGACTTATGAGCGAATTCTGAACGAATTGGATTATTCTGTCTTGTTCTTGCGCAGCTGCCGTCGAGTGCTTAACTTCAACATTAGCTTGCGCTCGCGCTTTGATGTTGAATTCCTTCCCGAACAGCAGCTTCTGACGCTGATGTGCGCGGACAAGGCCACCCGGATTCTGCATTCCATAGCAAGTAGGCAGTATGTCAAAGCGGATGGCAAGCGTCTTGTCGTTGACGAGAAAGACCTCGCCAATTGGGAGGCCAAGAAACATGAGTTTGAGAAACTTGAGATTGCTGCATAAACATGTCGGGCACTGAATATTCAAAAAAGGCAATAGAGAAGATGCAGAAGGCGTCTCCGCTCTCTTTGCCTAATGTAATCGCAGAATGCGAGTTTTACGACGAATCCGAGTCCGAGAAAGTCTTTGCGCAGGTTGTTGCAGAGTTTGAAAAGGATGGCGGTGGCGCAAACTCTGTGCTGAAGCCGGTTGCGTTGGCGATAGTTGATGGTCTTTTGGAGGGAACGTCAGCTGGTAGGGCAATGCGAAAAAAGGGTATCACGGCATCCAGAGTTCTTCAAGAGTGCGAGTCGTTTAACTACGGCGACTTGGAAATAGGACCTATTCCAGGAGTGGCGTACGTTGACTGGAAGAACGCCGCCGACCAAAGAGCCGCATATGGAATGCGCCCTGACCGCATTTATCGCCGTAGTCAGTTGGAGAATTCCAATAAGATGAATCAGTATCGAGACAGGGCCGATGCCGAAGCCGCTGCCTCTGGAAGAAAAAATCTATTAGACGAGTATACTGGCGACCGAAATATTACAGCAAAACGTGATAATCCAGATTTGAGGCGTAACGATTCGAAGAATAGTTATCAGGCGGAAACCGATCATGTTGTTCCACTTAAGGAGCTTCACGGGCGCTTTAAGGGGAACTACGGGCTGTCCATGACAGACATAAGGAATATTGCCAATCTGGACGAGAATTTTGCCCTTACAAATTCTAAATTAAATCGCAGCAAGCAAGATATGACAAACAAGGCATATCTTGATAAATTGCGTAAGTCTTCAGATCCGTCTGACCGAGCCATGGCTGATAAATTGGAGTCGCGCATGACGGCGAAGGAGAAAATCGCAGAGCGAGCCATCGTCAAGGGTGTAAATGATGCAGTTGGCAGCAATCTTCTCGGCAAGGGTGCTATTTCTCGACAGGAGTTGGACGCTGGCATAGCAGAATACGAAAAGAGCAGCGGGCAGAAGCTGCGCGATCTGCCACCAGCAGAGAGAGCTGCTGCAAAGCAGAAAATTCGAAAGTCGCTTCAGTCCGACAAGGCGAAGAAGATTTATGGACAAGCGGCTGGAGATGCGGCAAAACAGGCTGCGGACATGGCGATTGGCAACGCCATTCTCTTTGTCTTCAAGCCTATATATTATGAGTTGCGTGATTCATTTAAGAATGGGTTTATAGAGGGGGTCAATTGTTCCAATGGCACGGATGCAGTCAAGGTTCGGTTCACAAGAGTGAAGCGGTATCTAATGGAGAACGCTTCAAAGTTCCTGGGCGGTGGAATCTCTGAGTTCATCAAGAGTCTTATTTCTGCGTTTATCGAAGCCATTATCGGGCTTTTCCTTGGAATGTTCAAGTGCGTGCTTAAACTAATCAAGGAGGGGATAAGGATTTTTGTCCAGGCAGCCAAGATTCTTTGGGGCAAGGATTCCGCAAATATGACGTCTGCCCAGAAAGGCGACGCCATTGTCAAACTCATAGGAGGCTCTGTCGCGGCGCTTGCCGGCATTGGCATAGATGCGCTACTGAATTCCATTGGTGTCCCAGACAGTTGGTCTGTGCCGTTGTCGACAATGCTTTCAGGCATTGTTTCGGCGGTATTCATGTGCCTTTTGGACAGAGCTGATTTGTTCAATGTCCGTGATGAGCGTCGTAATGCGCGGATCAAGGAGGTTTTTGCGGCGCGAGTGGCAGATATGCGCGCAGATGTCGCCAACTTCTCTGCTGCGGTCAACGCTCGCCTGATAGCTGACAGAAGCAAATATATTGAACTTGACCAGGCAGTTAATGATGCAATTGACAGTAGGAATGTGCGCGCGATTGATACGGCGATGTCTGGGATGGCGGATTTCTTTGAGGTTGTGTTGCCATATAAGGACAGTCAATCTTTTGTTCGCTATTGGAAGTCCCAGACAAAGATTCGCATCGGCGACGAAAGTGCGGCGTGAGAAGATTCCTTTTTTCATGCAAACTGCCACCCAAAGCGGCAACGGCATCGTCCGCAGTATGATATAATATCCCGCAATGAAAAAGGGGAAAGACAACAACCAGGAGAATCTTCCGCCGAGCCTGTTCGACAATCTCGACATCTTCGCGCCCGCGCCCGCGGAGCCGCCGAAGAGCGAGGGAAAG
>Ga0265299_10007145_pt1 | contig 10047 bp, 6 predicted proteins | sample AusTroGonzalo_MG_4_FD_193485 | JGI IMG/M metagenome (GOLD analysis project Ga0265299, IMG submission 193485) | Bovine rumen microbial communities from tropical cattle in Woodstock, Queensland, Australia - Gonzalo_02 | ecosystem: Host-associated > Mammals > Digestive system > Stomach > Rumen ...
CTACTCCGTGAAGGGCAACGGTGAGTACTGGGATTCCGTCATCGACTACGTCGACAACACCGAGGAACCGGTCGTGGCCACCAACCGTGCAGCCATCCAGGATGCCATCGCAGCCAATGGCGACCTTGACAAACGAGAGGCAGCCATCAAGAAGATCGACGGCGGCAAACCGTACAAGAAGATCTTCGACGCTGTGTACCCGCGCAGCCGTTTCGCCGAGGCAGTCGTAACCTTCCGTAACAAGGGTTACAACAAGTCCGACGTTGAGGCGCTCTACAAGGCTGATCCGGCCAATGTCTCCGCTGAGGAGTATGTGCTCTGGATCCAGGACGGCGCTCCTGCCGGTGTCGCCGACCAGGCCGTGAAGCTCTATCCGAACGACACCCGCATCGCCGCTGTGGCCGCTGCCCGTGAATACGCCGACGGCAACATCGACAAAGCCATCGAGCTCTACAAGAAAGCCGGTGACTCCGAGGAAGTCTACAACAACCTCGCTGCCTGCTATCTTGCCAAGGGTGATGCCGAGAACGCCAAGAAGTGCCTCGAGAAAGTGAGCGACAAGAAGCTCCAGGAGACCAATGCCAACGAGCTCCGCAAGGTCGTTCTGAACAACAAGTTCTTCGGCGGCAACAAATAATCGCCCCCGAACCTTGAAAAGCTGAAAGGGGAGGGCCCGTCCCTCCCCTTTTTTCACCCGCCTTGGTGGTGGAATGGTAGACACGAGGGACTTAGATCTTTGAGTGCGCGTCCTGAAAGGGGCGATGTAGAATGTCGTAAATTCAAGGAAGCCTTAACAGGTCATGCTGATGGTAATCTTGAGCCAAGCCTTCGAATGAAGGAAGGTGCAGAGACTAGACACGACACACCTAAAGGAATTAATCCCACGGTGAAGGAATAGTCCGGACTACAAACGCTGACGATTGTTGGAGATCAGCGTCAGCAGGTGGCGAAAGCCATAGTAGCAAGAAAATCCCTTGGCCCGAAACGGCCGTGCGGGTTCGAGTCCCGCCCGAGGCACGAGAAAAGCCCGACGCAAATGCGCCGGGCTTTTCTGTGCCTGAGGCACCGTTTTTACGGGTGGCACAGCCCCCCGAACCCCCTCGGCCTTCGGCCGTTTCGATAATCGCCACAATCAAGCACTTACAAAGTTAATCTTTTTTTTGTTCACCTGATTAAACGGTCATTTAACGGATCAGCGGCAAAACCGTGCGGACATACTTTCTGGAATAGGTCTCCCGCGATAACGGGATAGGTCTCGGGAAATCTTGGGGTAGGTCGATCGGATTTCGGCAGACCTACCCCGGCTAACGCGCCGAGAGAGGAAATCATGGGATAGGTCCCGCCCCAAATTTTGACCTATCCCAAAAGCAGCCAAAACCTACCCCGACACGAGTGATGGTCATCTTTATTATCGGGTTTTGCCAAACAGCCGCAACAAATAAGTTGTAAGCCACTGATAATCAATGGGTCTTTATATGGAAACCTACCACCTAAGCCCGATTTCGGCACTAGGCGCAGGAACTCATACCCTACAACCACTTATGACACAGGTAGCCTTGCGGCTATTTGGCGAAAAACTCAACATGTCGTCCACCTGGTTTTGCCGCTGATTCAAATCTTATTTCGGCAAAATCAGAGCCGTTGTCATAGAACACGGCGCAATTGCTGCTGGTCTCAGCGGCCTTTGCCTGAGCAAGGGCGATGACCTGGCCGGCGGAGAGAACCTGCCCTGTGAAGGGGCTCTCCGGGTCGTCCGGATCAGCACACGTGCCATCGAGATCATCGCAGCCGCACTCTACCATCTTGCTATAGTAAGCAGAAAGGTCCCATGCCATCTTCAGCGTGCTCTGGTAGTATTTGCCGGCAGCAAAGGTGACGCTGGCCTTTGATGCCGTGTAGGTCTTGCTGTCGCTGCCCGTGGCGGTGAAGGTCACCAACTACTTTTTGCACCTATACCAATTCGAGTAGGGCATTTCGCATAAGTGTATGACTGTCTGATATTCTTCTTTTATTTCACTTTGATATACGCTCTGAAGGCCTTGATGTTGCCGTTGGCGTCCGGGTAGGACAGCGAGCCGTCGCCGGCGATGAAGAGCACGCTCTCGTCGCTTCCTATCAGGCTGGTGTCGATGGTGGTGCCGTTTTCGGGCGTAATGCCGAACACCGGCACGAAGTCGGCGGCCGTGCATACCGCTTTGACAGGTTGCTTATGAATGGTAACAGAACCAAAGTTAGGATTCACCACATTCGATGAATTGCCTATTTTGATCAGGTAAGGATGACCGGCGTCAATCGACTCTACGTTGGAGAAATTCAGCGTCAGCAGACCCGATTCGTTGTCGTAGGTGGCGGAGCTGATTTCCTTTACGACCGTTCCTTCTCCGAACACGGTGGCAATCTGTTCCTTGGTCAAGCTGAACGGCGCGCAGAAGCTGTTCCATACACCCGCAAGCATCGTGCGGTTTATCGTGACGACACTGGAGGTCGTATGCGCTCCCGTCAGGACCTCCGTATTGTCGCGGTCCTCATAAAGGGTGATGGCACCGAAATTGGCCTTGACGATTACATTGGCGTTGTGGAAGGTAAGGGTGTAAAGGTTCCCGTCGACGGAGAGGAGGTCGCTGTCTTCACCGTCCGTGCCGATGAAGGCCGAATAGGCATCGCTGTTGATACTAAGCTTAATCGAACCTCCTCCCGGGCCATAGATCACACCCTCATGCACGAAGCTGCCACTGTCGTACAGGGTGATTCCGGCCACATCATAAACGGTCGGAGTACCATAGGGTTCGATATTCACATGATCAGAGCCCACGCTGACGGCACAGGCGTGCAGGGTACCGGCGTCGAATCCGTGTTTGGGATCTATTCCATCCTGGCTGTAGGCTACATGGTTATAGTATGCACGGGATATCGTGACATAAGATCTGGAGACATCACCGCTGACCAGCAAATAATTTTTTGCCGGAGTGCTTTCCGCTTTCGCATGGAAAGTCGCAGGCGCAAAGACACAGTCGGTCAGGTTCACCCGGGTACTAGGTCCGCTTCTTGCCCATCCTACCATGCCGCCACCCTCGTAACCTCCGTTCGTATACTCGACGGTTCCCGTGAAAACGCAGCCCGTCAGGCTGATGCTTGCATTGGACTCGACTGTCCCTACAAAAGCGCCGCCATCCACATCCCCACTGCGTGATGAAGAAATGGCCACACTGCTCCGGCAATTCAAAATGGTATTGGTACTATTATACCGTACAAAGCCCACCAGGCCGGAGGGCCGCATACCGGTGGTGCTCACGCTGCCGGTGAGGACCAGGTTGCTCAGGTGTGCATCCCGGATGTAGCCAAAGGGGGCCGTATAGTCAGCATTCGTAGTAGTGAGATCCAGGTTCAGCGTATGTCCATCTCCGTCAAAATGATGGTTGAAGGGCTTTTCTGCTAGGGCTCCCGCCGGAGTAGTGACGGTAATGTCCGCCGTCAGTTTGAAATAGCATCCGGCAGGGAAGGGTGATTCGCCCGTATTTTTGGTCTCCATCATGGCCCAGTCTGCTGCGGAGGTAATCAGGTAAGGGTCTGCCTGGGTGCCTTTTCCGGCAAAATCCGACATCTCAGTATGCTTGAGAACCGCCTTGCCGCCGACTTCCTCCCAATTGGCTCCCAGCTGGCTGACCAGCGCGGCGGCGGTCATCCCGGAAGCGTCGCTTCCCTGATTGCCGGCCCCCCAGGAGGTAATGTAATAGGTTTGGTTGAAAATGGGATTGGCTCCGCTGTCATAACGGACTATCTTTTGGGAACCACTGGTCCCTATCGTCACCGTTTCCGGGTTAAACAGGCAGTTGGTAAAAGTGACCGGGGTGTACGCCCAACCTATCAGACCGCCACAGTGGGTGGTAGTGACATTGTCATTGGGGTCTTTGGTACTCTTCCCCTGATGGAATTTGCCGTCAAACAGCACATCGGCGAGCGTAATGGAGGTAGCCGTCTTCGCGACGCGGGAGATAAGGCCGCCGTGGGTGCCGTCTCCGTTTATACGGGTGTCTATCTTGACGCTGCTCCAACATTGGTTCAGGGAGAGGAATCCGTCTGCCAGGCCTACCAGGCCGGACGCATCCATATGGTTTGTGTAGACGGTGCCTTCGATGCGGATATCCCTAATGCTCGCATCTTTTACATAACGGAACGGGGCGCAGTAATCGGCCGCACCGGTGCGGGTAAAGGTAAGGGTGCGTCCCTTGCCGTCGAAGTGGCCGGAGAAAGGGTGGGAAGCATCGCTGCCCAGCTGGAGGTTCACCGCCAGGTCGGACAACAACTGGAAGTACTTCCCGCTGAAGGATTCTCCGTTCTGGATCCGGAATGCCAGCGCATTCCAATGATTGACGGAAGCAATCAGATAAGGACTCTCCTGCGTGCCGGCACCCACCAAATCGGCGTAGATATTAAAGAAATTCGGGACCAGCTTGTTGCCTTCCCTATGCCATCCGCCACCCAGGCCTCGAAGGAGATCAGTATCCGACATGGTCCTCGCATCAATGGCCCCGTGGTCGGTCTGGGGCGTATTGCCCCAAACTGTCTTGTAGTAGCAATTGGCCAATATGGCCGAAGCGCTGGTTTTTTTGCGGAAGAAAGTGTTGCTGCTACCGTCATCGCTCAGCGCCGTTGGCGCAAAAAGGCTGTTCAGAATATACAGGTGTGAATCGGCTGCGGCCCAACCTACAAAGCCGCCGCTTTCATCGGGGTCGCTTGAAATAATGCCGTCGAACAGGCAATTGATGATCTCTGTCGTTCCGCCGTCTTGAACACGGCCCACGAAGCCACCGATATTATTGACATCATGAGCATCGAGTGTTAAACTGCTACGGCAATTGATAATCCGGGTATAACCTTTGGAATAACCAACCACTCCGGCCACACCTTCCCTCACATCTTCTGCATCTATTTCCCCCTTGACATGGAGATTCATGATGGTGGCATCCTTCGCGTAGCGGAACGGGGCGCAGTAATCGTTATAGTCGTAGACAAACGAGCATCTGGCCTTAAAATCCACGGTGAGGGAATGACCATTTCCGTCAAATACACCCTTGAAAGACGAGTAATCCCCAATTTCTCCCTCATCAACGAATTTCGAAACGGTGATATCGGCCGTCAATTTGATGTATTTCCCCTGATAGCTTTTTCCTTCGGTAAGGTTATCTACGAAGGTATTCCAGTCGCTTTTGCTCGAAATCCTGTACGGGTTATTCAATGTACCGCCACCCGGGAGTTCATCGGCATAAGCCGAAAGGGATGCAAAGGCCAGCAGGGCCGTGAGTATGATACGTATCTTTTTCATCTTGCTTCCTCCACTTTTTTACCGCCAAGAACATAGGAAGGGACGGGTGCGTCATCTATTCCGGTAAGGACTATCCCCTGCACCTTGGCCTTGTTCATGGACGCGTTCACCTGATAGAACTTGCCCTTCTCCAAGAGGGCGTCGGCGTGGGTTAAAGAATAATACTTGCCGTCGGAACCCTTGGCCGCCAGGCTGATTTTCTTTCCGGTATGAGTATCATCTCCTCCTGTCGTGTTAACGTGTTCGGGGATGGCGACATATAATACACTTGTTCCGGCATTGGGGGTAACCGTAAGCGTACGGTTGCCCAGGCCCACGTAGAAGGGGTTGACAGCCAACGGACTATCCGATTCGCCCTTGTTGGTAAGCGTAAATTTCACAATGGACTGCTGACTCGTGAAGACAGCAGGGGCGTCAACCCGGACGGTATTCCCGGAAACGCTGGAGACCCTTACCGTCGCCGTGCAGTAATCACAAGTGGCGGCGATGGTGCTCAGCAGACCATCCTGCTGCCTATAATCTCCTGTTCGGCAGCTCAGCAACAATTCGTCATCGGCCTGAGGAGGGTAGCTCAATTCTCCGTAGAGCGTGGTGGATTCACCGCTGCTCTGGGCCGTGAGCGTCCCCAGCAGGTTTTCCCCGCTATATACGCTTACCACATCGCCGGCCGTCCATCTGGACCAGAGCGTGCCATGTACGGTGTCCTCCACCAACGCTTTGGTCATTTCATTCGTCTTGGTGGCCGAAATCGTGAGCGTGTAGGCGCTGGTTTCCGGCACGAGAACCTCCTGCTCCGCCATACAGCCTGTCATGACGGCAAGCAGCACAGCCATTCCCAAATATCGATTGATTTTCATATTGTTCTGATCTTATTACCAATTCAACGTTCCACCACTGCTGTAATCTGCGATGTAGAAGGACACATTATTCAACGAATCGCCGTTCTCACCGGCCCCGCTGATCTGGATCATCCCCAAATAGAAATGCCCGGATTGGGGATTCAGGTCGCGCTCAAAGTTGTATTCTTCACTGCCGATCACGGCCTTGAAGTGGTATGTATTCGATGCTCCGTTCTCATCCCGAAGCGCAAAGAAAAGCTGATCCGTGGCGCTGGCCGGGGCAATCGTGAGCGGCACACCTGCCGTCGCATACGTCGCGTCTCCGACCAGTGGCTTGGTCATCACCAGTTTCCCTCCGTCAGCATAAATGCCCAGGCTCTCAAGCAGGAGCGGATTATTGTCGTTGTCCACAAAACGCAGTTGGAAAAAGGCCTGCCGGTGACTGAAAGCGGCGTCGCTCATCTTGAGGAATCCACCGCCGGCATCCACTTCCTTCACGGTAGAGCTGGCATCCAGAAAGCTGTAGTTGGCCGACACGCTGCTCACGGTGCCGTTCTGGCCGGTATAATCAAGTTTCGCCTCGTGATAATAGAGCGAAAGGACTTCTCCGACGGAGAATGTACCTGTCAGCGTGCCGGTCAGGGTGGCATAAGCCGTATTACCGGCGCTCACATCGGCCGAAAGTTGCTCCAGCTGCGTTCCGTCACTCTTGACGACACGGACTTTATCTCCCTGGTCCCAGTTGGTATAGATTGTCTGGCCATTGTTGCCGCCCACGCTCACGGCGCGAGTGCCGACCTCGGGGCCGGCGTTGATGGCCACCTGCCAGGTGCGGGGAGACTCTGTTTGGGTGCCGGGCTCCTCAGTCGGGGTGCAGGATGCACCAAGCCCCAGCGCGAGTGAGACCGCCGGGACGAATCTCAATAATCTCGAAAAAGCATTCATAATTCTATTGCCTGATGTTCTGTTAAATAAGCTCGCCGGGAATCCCGCCGGGCATACCGCCGCCACCTCCGTCGTCAAGCGGAGAGGCCTGAAGCAGAGTTTGAAAACTTTGGAGACGGACAATCTCCACCTCAGGGGCCTGGTATTCAAATTTTTGACTGAATCCTAAGTGCATATCACGAATTTAAAGGGACAGTTCAATACCGTCAAGATACAAAGTTAATTATTTTCTGACACTATCCAAAAGCGGAAAGACGGTTTTAACTTTTTTCCATCTATCAGTCTGATATACTTTATCTTATGACGATTTATTTTCGAGTGAAAGGTACGAAACATTCTTTTAAAACGCACTATTTTACCAAAAATAAAAAAGTAAAACGCATTATTTTACCATATCATCATAGCTAAAACGCACTATTTTTTACTTGTATTGTTGCTGAACAGACAGGATCAATAAAGCAATAGAAAGACACGAACTGACAGAAATGTTTCTGTATAGTTTCAGTAAAAACGAATAATGAATTTGTATTTTATTGAATGTCAGATATCTAAACCGAAAAGTTAGTGTACCTGCCCGGGGCACAAAAGGGGCGGCGCGATGAGCGCCGCTCTTTTTATACATATTGTGACACTCAGGACATTTTCTAGGACGGTTCATTTCGCGAATAGGATTAGGATAGTATAACTTTTATTTGTATTTTTGAGAAATTAACATATAATAAATATGAGAAACAGTATCCTATTGATGACGGCAAGTTGTTTGGTGCTGCTGAGCGCTTGCGTCAAAGACGACCTTTCCTGGAAACAAAAGCTGGAGGCACAGCAAATAGAGTTGGAAGAGCAAAAGAAACAACAGGAGGCCGATGCACTTCGTTTGGCAGAGCTACAAAAGACCATCGACGGTTTAAAGAAGAGTGACACCCCTTTCTCGCTGGTTTTGGCAATCCCCCCGGCAGATACTGTGACAAAAGGACTGGACTTCACTTCAACCCTTCGCATCAACCCTTCGGGACTGGCTTTCACCAAGGATATGTTAGCCTTGGATTACATCAACGGGAAGCAGTTCTATAGAGTAGAGCCTAATGATACCAAAGCGTCGTACATTAAAGAATCGGCTTATTTCAGCCTGAAGGATTTTGAGGCCGACAAAAATAACGGTGGAGAAGCACTTGATGGCCAGTATCTGGTCACGCTTACAACAAAGGCGGAAGAGGCCGTATGGGATGATTCCCGCTTGGCCTTCGTGGGTGCCTATGTAGATAGGGAGGGAAAAAACCAACTGGTGAGCTCAACTCCCTTCAACACGGTTATGATGCCGCTTCCCTCTGAGGGTCTGTATCCCTGGATTTATCCCCACGCCTCTTTCCTGATTGAAGAGAAGAAGAAGGACGATAAGGGTAACGAGTATATTAACGAGAGGTTCGGCGCCGTTTATTTGCCGCTTGACGCGGTTTTGTTCAAGACCAAGGACGACTCGGACGGACGCTTTTATACGGCTGAGAATCTAAAGGATGTGACCTTTGTACCCGACGAAGGATGTGAAGCTGCCGTCAAGCTAGATTATGACCTGAAGAAGCGCTACGTGTCATTCGAGCCGGATACCACCGGCAACCTGATTTGGAGAGCATTTGGGGATTCCACAGGCGTCAAGCGTCAGGAAGTGAAAGGATCCGTGGTTATGAAGGACCGCTGGGGCGGAGTCTCTTCCTACCATGTAACCATGTATTGGTACAATTCTTATGTTTTCCCCATCAATATTGAAGCCACAGTGGATCAGATTAAGGCGGGAATCCCTATGAGTTTTAACGAAGAAGTGAAGAAATTCGGCCTTGATTACGAGGTATTGAAGGATTGCCGGCGCGTTTCGGCCTTACCAGTCCACCGCCTGTATAACGACCTGGCCTATGAGGCCTTCGACGAAAACAAGCCGGAAGAGGGAGAACTGATTCTCTATGCAAACCCGGCTCCCGGAGAAAAGTACCAGACCGAAGAAATCCGTACGGTAATGGTCAACGCCTCTGAGGTGGATGAATTATTCGTCCCGTTAACAGTCCGCTTTAAATTCGTTATCAACCTGACGGTAAAGTAGTTTACGAGGTGAAGAGCAACGAGGATGAATGGAATACCGGCCTGACAGAATTCAAGGAAGCATTCAAGCCTTATTTGTCGCTCGTTGTTGGAAGTGGGGGGATGAAGGTTGAAGATTTCCTTTCCCTGAATCCGGTGGATCTGTTCAAGTGATTTTTCGTATATTTGTTCAGTGTCAAAGTTAACGTGCTATGAATCATTTGTTAAAGAAGGCCTTGGCCATCGGTTTCTTTTTGCTTTCTGTTTCGGTGTTTGCGCAGGAGAACAATCCTGTGGCATCGCCGGAGGCTGTCGTCCGGTTTGAAAACGCGCGCTTTACGGTGCTGACGGACCGGCTTATCCGGATGGAATGGGCTGAGGATGGAGTTTTTGAAGACCGGTCCTCGCTGGCCATCGTGAACCGGAACCTGCCGGTGCCGAAGTTTACAGTCAACGAGAAGGGCGGTGTCCTGACCATCAGGACCGACAAACTCACCCTGACTTACAAGGGCGGACGTTTTGCGCCCGAGAACCTGATGGTGAAGCACGTCATGGGCATATGGAAGCCCGGCATGTCCCCGGCAGGGAACCTCAAAGGTACGACCCGTACACTGGACGGCTGCATGGGATTTGGACAATTGTCCCACAGGGAGAAGGAACTGGAAAACGGCATCCTTTCCAGGGATGGCTGGGCGTTGGTGGATGAATCGGCCCGTCATCTTTTCGGCGCCGACGGATGGGTGGAGACCCGTCCGGAAGGCGACCGCCTCGACTGGTATCTCTTTGCCTACGGACACGACTATACCGCCGCGCTGGGCGATTTTGTCAAGGTGGCCGGCCGTATCCCTCTGCCGCCCAAGTGGACGCTGGGCT
>Ga0265299_10007149_pt1 | contig 10046 bp, 8 predicted proteins | sample AusTroGonzalo_MG_4_FD_193485 | JGI IMG/M metagenome (GOLD analysis project Ga0265299, IMG submission 193485) | Bovine rumen microbial communities from tropical cattle in Woodstock, Queensland, Australia - Gonzalo_02 | ecosystem: Host-associated > Mammals > Digestive system > Stomach > Rumen ...
TCATCACGTCGGCCTTGCCGCCTTTCAGGTCGTCCAGTACTTTGCGGAAGTCCTTGAGCTTGATTTCATAGGGCATGCCCAGTTCCTCGAAAATCATCCTCATCAGGTCCACACGGTAGCCGGTGGGCTTGCCGTCTTCCAGGAAGGAGTAGGGCCATACGTCCCAGGTGTCTTCATAGACCACCGGGTCGTCAGCAGTGAAGTGGATGGCTTCTTCTGTCTGGTCCTGCGCATAACCTTGCGTCAGTCCACACAACAAAACAACCAGCAAAGCGATAAGGCCTTGCTTCCATACGCAACAGTTGCTCCCCCTTTGGGGATTATGCAGTGGATTGATCATCTTAGGTTGTTTTGACTGTGCAAATTTAAATAAAATCTACGAATTACCAAAACTTTATCTTGTTTTTCCTGATTATTTCTTACCTTTGCACGCAAATTAGTTCAAAAATGTAATAAAATGAAGCAGAAAATGAAGCCGTCCACTCTTTGCGTGCAAGCTGGATGGGAACCTAAAAACGGAGAATCGCGCGTGTTACCTATTTTTCAGAGCACCACGTTCAAGTATGACAATACGGAAGAGATGGCCGATCTTTTCGACCTGAAGAAAGAGGGTTATTTCTATACCCGTCTGCAGAATCCTACCAATGATGCGGTGGCTCGTAAGATTGCTGCCCTCGAGGGTGGAGTAGGGGCTATGCTCACCAGTAGCGGCCAGGCTGCTAATTTCTATGCTATTTTCAATATCTGTGAGGCTGGCGACCATTTCGTGACTTCCAATGAGATTTATGGCGGTACCTACAACCTCTTTGGCGTGACGCTGAAGAAACTGGGCGTAGAGTGCACATTTGTTAATCCCGAGGCTTCTGAAGAGGAAATCAGTGCAGCCTTCCGTCCTAATACGAAGGCGTTGTTTGGTGAGACTATCTCAAATCCTGGTTGTAAAGTGCTTGACATCGAGAAGTTTGCACGTATTGCCCATCAGCATGGTGTGCCCCTGATTATTGATAACACCTTCCCCACACCTATCAACTGTCGTCCGTTTGAGTGGGGTGCTGATATTGTGACCCATTCTACCACAAAATATATGGATGGACATGCTACTCAGGTGGGTGGCTGTATCGTGGATAGTGGCAATTTCGACTGGGATGCCCATGCAGAGAAATTCCCCGGTTTGTGCACACCCGATGAGTCATATCACGGACTGACCTATACCAAGAAATTTGGTAAGATGGCTTATATGACCAAGCTCACGGCCCAGCTGATGCGCGACTTGGGTTCTATTCCCTCGCCTCATAATGCCTTCCTGCTGAATCTTGGTTTGGAGACGCTGCATCTGCGCGTGCCCCGTCATTGTGAGAATGCCCAGAAGATTGCTGAGTTCCTGCAGGCCGACGAGCGCGTGGCTTGGGTGCACTATAGCGGACTGCCCTCTGACGAGAGTCATGCCCTGGCACAGAAGTACCTGCCTAACGGTTCTTGCGGTGTTATCGCCTTCGGCCTGAAGGGCACACGCGAAACGGCCGTGAAGTTCATGGACTCTCTGGAACTGATCTGTATTGTGACCCACGTGGCTGATGCGCGTACCTGTGTGTTGCATCCTGCCAGTCATACTCACCGTCAGCTCTCCGACGAGCAGTTACGTGAGGCAGGCGTAGCTCCCGACCTGATCCGTCTCTCCGTAGGTATCGAGGATGTCGATGACCTCCTGGCAGACATCCGCCAGGCACTGGATAAGATTTAATCTGGAATCTTATACATAAACAACGGCTCCTGAAGCACACGCCTCAGGAGCCGATTTTTTTATATTTCGGAGGTGCTGGGGCGGGTTTTATTAAAGTAAATAAATCATGTTGTTTGAGCGTTACGTCGTTTCTCCGCGGGTGATACGTCGTTTCTCTCATCGCAACTCGTCGTTTCTCTTAACGACAATGCCAAGTGAAGTGCAAGGTGAATGCAGAGTCGGGCTCGCTCGAGCTTTGCTGAGCCGCAGCTTTCACTCGCGATGCATCTCAAATGCATTGCAAAGGTACGAAGAATATCAACGCAAAACAATAGTTCTCCCCGATTATTTTTAGGAGAATGCAAAATATTTTTTAGTGGATTATTCTGGTCTGAATGGCTACCCCTAACACACTAACACCCTAACGCCCTCACATTAGCGGTGTGTAGTTGTTTGATGGATATTAAATTTATATTATATATTATATATATTATAATATATATAATATATAATATAAATATATAAAGTGATTGCATTCCAATGTTATATTCCAAGAATTCAAATGTGAGTGTGTTAGGGCGTTAGGACGTTAGGGTGCTGGAATCCTTGTAAATTAATAAAATTATTTGCTTATCAACGGTCTGACGGCATATCTATGGCTCCTGTCAGTTGTTTGAAAGATAAATATTAAATACGACTTTTTTAATGGGCCATGGCGAGAGAGTAGGATATAACAAAAAAGATGGATGTGCTTTTGCACATCCATCTTTTGGTTGGGGTACCCGGACTCGAACCAGGAAAGGCAGGACCAGAATCTGCAGTGTTACCATTACACCATACCCCAATTCCTTTGCATCAAGATATCGTTTTCTCGATTGCGGGTGCAAAGGTACGACTTTTTCTTGAATCTCCAAAACTTTTTGCAACTTTTTTTCAAAAAATCCGTAAAAATATAGGGAAATCGTTGCGACTTCAGATTATTTTCGTATCTTTGCAATCAAAATATACATTATAATATAAATGGAACAAACAAAGAAATTAGTAAACGTAATCATAGAAGGAATACAAGAAAAAAAAGGTTCACAGATTGTAGTAGCTGACCTGAGTGAGATAGAAGGTACTATCTGCAAGAATTTCATTATTTGTCAGGGTAACTCACCGGCACAGGTTGAGGCTATTACTGAAAGTATTGCCGAGATGGCTCGCAAGAAACTGGGTGAGAAACCTGCTCATGTGGTAGGCCTGGAGAACGCTCAGTGGGTGGCAATGGACTTTACTGACGTAATGGCGCATGTGTTTTTGCCAGATGTACGCGAGTACTACGACCTGGAGCATCTGTGGGAAGATGCACCAGTAGAATATATCCCCGATTTAGACTAAATTAGAATTGTGACTTAATATGGATCAGAATCAAAACCAAAACAATAATCAGCCCAAGATGCCTAAGTTCAATATGAACTGGGTGTATCTTCTTGTTATCGCTGCTTTGGCGTTCTTCTATTTCTCGAATGGGACAAATGGCTTGCAGGAGCAAGGCACTACTCAGGGGCAGGCTTCGTATAGCGAGTTTAAGAACTTTGTGAAGAACGGCTATGCCAACCGTATCGTGGCGAATAAGAGCACGGAGACGCTGAAGATGTATGTGAAGCCCGACAGTATTCAGGCTGTGTTTCATAAAACCACGGCGACAACCGGCACGGAGCCTTATCTGAGCGTAGAATATGGTAGCAATGCCAAGGTGGAGGAGTTTGTAGACTCTGCACGTGCCCGTGGCTATTTCACGGGTAAGTTTGACTATGAGCATGAGGCCAGCAATGGCATCCTGAGCTTTATCATCACCAGTCTGCTGCCCATCTTCTTCCTGGTATTCCTGTGGATGTTCTTCATGCGTCGCATGGGCGGCGGTGGCGGTATGGGTTCCGGCATCTTCAATGTAGGCAAGAGTAAGGCTAAGATGTATGAGAAGGGTGGTGAACTGGGTATCACCTTCAAGGATGTGGCTGGTCAGGCTGGCGCCAAACAGGAGATTCAGGAGATTGTAGAGTTCCTGAAGAACCCACAGAAATATACCGACCTGGGTGGTAAGATTCCCAAGGGCGCCCTGTTGGTGGGTCCTCCGGGAACCGGTAAGACGCTGTTGGCCAAGGCCGTGGCAGGCGAAGCTGGCGTACCTTTCTTCTCGATGAGTGGTTCGGATTTCGTTGAGATGTTTGTGGGCGTGGGTGCATCGCGTGTGAGAGACCTGTTCCAGCAGGCTAAGGCAAAGTCGCCCTGTATCATCTTCATCGACGAGATTGATGCCGTGGGCCGTGCCCGTTCTAAGAATCCTGCAATGGGTGGTAATGATGAACGTGAGAATACGCTGAACGCACTTCTGACAGAGATGGATGGCTTTGGCACGAATAGTGGCGTCATCATCCTGGCTGCAACCAACCGTGTGGATATGCTCGACTCGGCCTTGCTGCGTGCTGGACGCTTCGACCGTCAGATACATGTGGACCTGCCTGACCTCAACGAGCGTAAGGAGGTATTCATGGTTCATCTGAAGCCATTGAAGCTCGACGAGACGGTGGATGTGGACTTCTTGGCTCGTCAGACGCCTGGCTTCTCGGGTGCCGATATCGCCAATGTATGTAACGAGGCTGCGCTGATTGCTGCTCGTCATGATAGTCAGAAGGTGGGCAAGCAGGACTTCCTGGATGCCGTGGACCGTATCATCGGTGGTCTGGAGAAGAAGACGAAGGTGATGACGGAGGCCGAGAAGCGTTCTATCGCTATCCATGAGGCTGGTCATGCCACGATCTCCTGGTTCACGCAGTATGCCAACCCATTGGTGAAGGTGTCTATCGTGCCTCGCGGACAGGCACTGGGTGCTGCCTGGTATCTGCCTGAGGAGCGCGTGCTGCAGACCAAGGAGGCGATGCTCGACGAGATGTGCTCGCTGTTGGGCGGACGTGCTGCCGAGGAACTCTTCGTGGGACAGATCTCTACGGGTGCTATGAATGACTTGGAGCGTACCACCAAACAGGCGTATGGCATGATTGCATACGCAGGTATGGGTGAGCAGTTGCCTAACATCTGCTATTATAATAATGCAGAGTATCAGTTCCAACGTCCTTATTCAGAGACGACGGCCAAACTCATTGATGATGAGGTACTTAAGATGATTAACGAACAGTATGCGCGTGCCAAGCAGATACTGACGGAGCATGCCGATGGTCATGCCCAGCTGGCTCAGCTCCTGGTAGATCGTGAGGTGATCTTTGCCGAGGATGTGGAGCGTATCTTTGGCAAGCGTCCCTGGACCAGTCGTGCCGACGAACTCCTGGAGGCTCAGATGCGTGCCGAGGCCGAGAAGATGGCTGAGGAGCGCACCAAGCAGCTGGAGGCTCAGCAGCTGGAGGCTCAGCAGCAGGAAGCCAAGGCACTGGAGGCCAAGGATACTGAAGAGTCGAAAGATACAGAAGCTTCGAAAGAGGCTTGAAAACCCTATTTTAACTAAAAACCTTAACTTTTTTGCAATTTAGGGGTGTTTGATTAGCCCGCTTGTGGGTCTTATAGATAAAACAAGACCAAAAACAGAAGTATGGACTACAGCAAAAAAGAGTTTGAACACCTGTTTAAGGACAACTATCCGCACATGTATCGTCTGGCATTCTCGATGGTAGAGAATGCCGACGATGCAAAGGATGCTGTGCATCAGGTGTTTACGCTTATCTGGAAGAACAAGCCCCAGATAGCCGACGATAGCATCAGGGGCTATCTACTGGCGGCCACCCGAAACCAGTGTCTTCACACCCTCCGCTCACGACAGTTGCAACAGCGTATGGAGCAGGAACTGCAACAACAGCAGACGGCCAGCGAACAGGAAGAGCGCGAGATGCTGATGCAACAGCTGAAGCAGGTGATTGAAGCGAACCTGACGGAGCAGGACAGGCGGGTGCTGCAACTGCACTATGATGACGAGATGACTTACGAGGAAACGGCTACGGTGCTGGGTATCAGTGCATCGGCCGTGAACAAGCACGTCACTCGGTCTTTGGCAAAAATCAGACAAACCCTTAAAATTGCAAAGTAACATGAAAACAGAAGATATCGATAAGAAGATTGGTATGCCCGATGTCAATGACGAATGGGCAAAGTTTGAGAGCGAGGTCATCAACAAGGAGGCTGCGCCCAGGAAGAGTCGCCGCACCTTATATATATGGTTGGGGGGTATCGGCATTGCCGCATCGCTGCTCCTGCTGTTTGTGCTCAGCATGAAGGATGAGTTGGCCGAGGAGCCTCTGCTCACGGCTCAGACCATGATAGCGGAAGGTGTCATCGAGGAAACGACAGCAGAGGAAACGCCAGCAGAAGAAACGATAGCAGAAGAAACTGCGAAGAAAGATATTGTGAAGGTGCCGTCTGCTCAGTTGATTGCTCAGGTGAAGACCTATGAACAGAACAGCGATTCCAATAGAATGACGGGTATCGATGATGACCGTGAAGAGGAGGTTCGTCCCTTTGGTACACCCCGTCGAATAGAGATGCGCGAGTATGAAGGGCTTGGCTATACAAGTATCGACGAGGCTCTGCAGGGACGCATCGCAGGACTGGATGTCGTTGAGATTACCACAAGCCCAATAAAGACCCTTCCCGACAGCCTCATTGCCAAGGTGAAGGCCTATGAGAAAAAGAGCGATCCAAAGATTCTGGTAGGTCGTGATCATAAGGACGATAGTCTGCAGTCTCGTAATCGTAATCCCAAGTATGGACTGCCCATACCGCATAGGGAGATCAAGGTGGAAGACTTCGAGGGCATAATGATTAAGATTGACGAGGTGGAAGACAACACGAAGTATGTTGTGCCTAGCTCGCAGATTGCGCCAATCATCAAGCAAAAGCGTGCAAAGAAGAGTCAGCCGAAGAGCATCACGTTTAAGGTGGACGAGAACCTGAAGGATCTGGAGAAAAAGGTGGTGGCCCACTATGATGGTCGGTTGGCTGCTCAGTATCTGCTCAGTCAGGATGGCGTCAAGGTAGAAGACCAGCATGTGGTGGCGCTGAGCTTTGCTGATGCCCAGAACCTGCGGATCGTAGTGAAAGATGCTTTCTACCAGTGCATTGTGAGGGCCTATGCCGAGCACAAGAGCGTCACACTGTCGCCCGATATGATGTGGCTGCTGATTAGTCAGGGCTTCGCCCGCTATGTGAATGCCCACAGCGAGGAACTGCGCTCGCAACTGGTCTATCACGAGGGTAAACAGGACCTGATGGTTATGACGAAGGACGACCTGCTGTCGGGCAAGGCCGACTGGGGTAAGCTGATGAATGATTTCTCGAAGCAGATAGAGCGTCATACGAAGGGGGAGGTGGCAAAGACCATCGCGGCCGACTTCTCAACGACGACGCCCGTGGAGCGTATCGCCTCACAGATTACGCTGATGGAGAGCATGAAGTCGTACTTCAACTACCTGGCTGACCGAATAGGTTGCGGCATTCCCAGCGTCACCCTGCAGGGTACACCCGACGACTGGCGCGCGGTGCTCAGCAAGACGCTGAAACTGGGACAGTATGGGCTCAGCGAATGGACGCAGACCTTGGAGCCTATCCTCAACGAGTTTATCAAGACGGCCGAGGGTAAGCCCAATCAGAGGTTCTGGCAGGAGATGGTGAAGAAACAGCGGGTGGATGAGTTTGCAAGCGCCCGTCCTTGTTCGGCAGACAAGCCCACAGAGCTCGATGGTTGGATTCTGAAATTCTTCCCCACGGAAGACGGATACACGCTCGACAGGGTGCCCTATACCAAGAGTATGCCAGCAGAGTTTGTACGCGTAGAATTTAAGTATCGTGTCATCGACCCCATCACAGGAGCCACGCTCAGTGAGACACCCATGGAACTGATGTCTGGCTTTGTCGGTGCCTTGGACGACGAGAAAAACAATATGCTGACGCCGCAAATAGGTTGGCTGGTACGTGCGTGTGAGTGATTTTTCTTGGTGTAATTGTACAACTTTCAAAAAAATGTTGTATTTTTGCACCAAGAAAACGTGAATAATATGAAAAACTTTATTGTTAGAACCATCACAGGCGTATTTTTCGTCGCCGCTATCGTGGTCAGTTTTCTGAATCCGATGGCTATGGTCTTCCTGTTTGCGCTGGTCACTGGCCTGACTATCTGGGAGTTCTGCGGACTGGTGAACGAGCGTCCCTATGTGCAGGTGAACCAGTTTATCTCGACCGTGGCAGGCGTCTATCTGTTTCTGGCAATGGCCGGACACTGCAGCGGATACGTGAATACGGACACTGTGTTTATACCTTATCTGATAACCATCGTCTATCTGCTGATAGCAGAGCTATACCTGAAGGCAAAGGATCCTATCAACAACTGGGCCTACACGATGTTGCCCCAGATGTATATCGCACTGCCGTTCTCAACGCTGAACGTGCTGGCATTCCCCCAGGCAGGCTGCTATTCGTTTGTGTTGCCTCTGAGCGTGTTTGTATTCCTTTGGATGAACGATACGGGAGCTTATCTCTGTGGCTCGCTGTTGGGACGCCATAAGCTCTTTCCAAGGGTGTCGCCAGGCAAGAGCTGGGAAGGTAGCATCGGCGGTGGACTGCTGGTGGTGGGTATAGCCATACTAATCTGGTGGTTGCTGGGTCAGACTGGGCAGCATAGTGATTTGAATATGTGGCAATGGGCAGGACTAGGCCTTACTGTTGTGGTGTTTGGAACATGGGGTGACCTCGTGGAGAGTCTCCTCAAGCGTACACTGGGTATCAAGGATAGTGGTAATGTACTTCCCGGTCATGGTGGTATGCTGGATCGCTTTGATTCTTCGCTTTTAGCCATCCCTGCAGCAGTAGTTTATCTGTTTACTATCTCGCTGATGTAAAAAAGTGTGACGAAAACTTGCATAATTCAAAAAAAACTTGTTATTTTGCACGCAGTTTTAAACATTAACCTAAATAGTAAAAGAAATGATGAAGAAATTTTTAGTGGCTATCGTAGCCGTGCTGTTCGCAGCACCTTCGTTTGCTCAGTACAGCAGCGGTGGTTTTACCTTGAGTGAGAGTACAGTTTATTATGGTGCCCGTGTCGGTCTGAACGTTGCGTGGATTAGCGGTGATTTCAACGATAATTTGAGTGCTAAGGGTGGCATGAATGTTGGTGGAGTTATCGGCTTGCGTGTTAGTGATGCGACACCTGTTTTCTTGGAGTCTGGTCTATATTTTACAATGCATGGTGCCAAGAAGGATAATACTGAAGCAAATTTGAACTATTTGGAAATCCCCTTGCTGATTAAGTATGGTGTACAGGTTACTGACGATATTGCTCTTCTGCCTTATCTGGGTCCTACATTTGGATTGGGTATTGGCGGAAAGGAAAAGTATCCTGAGGATCCTACAGTCGGATCTTTCTCAAGTGATGGTCATTTCAACCGTCCTGACGTAGGTATCAAGTTCGGTTGCGGTGCTGAGTACAACAAACTCTATTTGGAGACTGGTTTGAAGTTTGGTGTAACCAACATCCTGGATGATGATAAAAAATCTGCACACAATGGTGCATGGTATCTCAACTTCGGTGTGAACTTCTAATCTCCCAATCATAACAAACAAAAGAAAGCCTGCTCAATCTGTTGAGCAGGCTTTTCTTGTACTATTAGTGTTGTGGGTTATTCACATAGGATGTCGCAAATCTTATCTTGATAGCTGCGTGCAGCCTTGGCACTAAGGGCACCCTGATTGATGATGGCAAAGCAGAGGCGATGACCGTTTGAGGCTGTGCAGTAGCCTGCGAGGGAGATGATACCCGTGAGTGTGCCGGTCTTGGCCTGTACGTTGCCCTCGGCATGGGTATCAATCATACGCTTCTTCAGTGTGCCATCCTCACCAGCAACAGGCAGTGAGGGCAACAGGTGTTCGTAGATGGGCTTATGCTGATAGGCATAGCGCAAGAGGCGTAACAGACACTCGGCAGAGAGATAGTTGTAGAGCGATAGTCCGCTGCCGTCGGCCAGTTTATAGCGACTGCTGTTCAGACCGGCACGCTCCATCAGGGCCTTCTCCTGGCGCTGTGCATAGAGTGCTTTTCCGGGATGATTGCGATGGGCGGCAATCTGATAGTACATCGACTCGGCATAGAGGTTGTCGCTGTCCTTCATCATGCGCAGCAGTATCTGGTCTATAGAGGTCTTGTGCTGGCTCAGCAGGGTGGCTTCCTCGTCAACCTGTCCTTCCCTGATGGTGATATCCTCCAGCACGACGTCATGGCGCGACAGGGCGCTGATGAACTGCATGAGGAAATTGTCCTTACGGTCTACGAGGAGTGGCGAGAGGG
>Ga0265299_10007151_pt1 | contig 10044 bp, 16 predicted proteins | sample AusTroGonzalo_MG_4_FD_193485 | JGI IMG/M metagenome (GOLD analysis project Ga0265299, IMG submission 193485) | Bovine rumen microbial communities from tropical cattle in Woodstock, Queensland, Australia - Gonzalo_02 | ecosystem: Host-associated > Mammals > Digestive system > Stomach > Rumen ...
AAGAGGTGTTTAAAGATGAAACTAAAAATAAAAAATAAGAAATACGGCTTAAAAATCGTTTTTAAAGCAAATGAGTATATTTTATCAAGTTTAAACGAAAAAGGCGAAATATTAAAGATTTTAGAGATTATAGAAAGGGTTAGTGGTAAATGTGGAACAAACAAACATATTTGACTATGTAGAGGATGTATGGAAACCTAGTTATGATATTAAAAATTACAAAGTTAAAAGAATAAATTGTGAAACCGCAAAAGAGTATATTTGCAAAAATCATTATTCGCACGGATGCCATAATGCTCCATATCCTTGTTATGCTCTGTATGATAACGAGTATATGATAGGTTGTTTAATGTTTGCTACTCCGTGTAGTGAAAATGTAAGAGCAAGTATATTTGGCGAAGAATATAAAGACAATGTTATAGAGTTGCATAGATTACACATACTAGATTTAACGCCACGAAATACTGAAAGTTGGTTTATAAGCAAATGCGTTAAATTGCTATTAGAAGATAGACCGCAAACGTGGGCGATAATATCTTTTAGCGATACAACAGAGGGACACGTTGGCACAATATATAAAGCAAGTAATTTTATGTTTTTAGGAACTACAAGTAAAGCAACATTTTTTATGGATGAAGATGGAAGATTACATCATCCTAGACAATGCGGTGTAAATATAACACTTGAAGAAGCCGAGCAAAAAGGTTGGAAACCTGTAAAAAGAGAAAGTAAAAACCGATACTTGCTTATAATAGGTAAAACAAAGAAAGAAAAAAAAAGAACATTTAAAAAGTTTTTTAGAAAGGTTTAGGGAAAAGAAATGAATAGACCAATAAAATTATTAGAGCTATTTGGTGGCATAGGTGCTTGTAGTAGAGCATTGGATCATCTAGGAATTGAATATGAAATCGCTGATTATGTAGAAATAAATAAGTATGCTGTTAAATCTTACAATGCTATTCATAACACTAACTTTCAACCGCAAGATATAAAAGAGTGGAACAAAGATATTGATGTAGATTTAATAATGCATGGAAGTCCTTGTCAAGATTTCTCAACCGCAGGGAAAAATAAAGGCGGAGATGAGGGAAGCGGAACAAGAAGCTCATTAATGTATGAAACCATAAGAATTATTGAAAAACTTAAACCAAAGTATGTTATATGGGAAAACGTTAAAAACTTGATAAGCGAAAAGCACAAGCATAATTTCTCAAAATATTTACGAAAACTTGAAGCACTAGGTTATGTCAGCAATTACAAAGTGTTAAATAGTAAAGATTATGGCATACCACAAAACAGAGAGCGTATATTCACTATCTCTATAAGAAACGATATTAAATGGGAATTTACATTTCCTAAAAAAGAGCCATTGAAATTAAGGTTAAGAGATTTATTAGAAAAGAACGTTGATGAAAAATATTTTTTAAGCGAAAAGCAACTTAAAGATATACAAAGTTGGAACAGTTATGAAAAGCCACTTGAAAAGATTATAAATATACAACAAGAACAAGCGAATACACCGACAATAACAACAAGAACAAGCGAATACACCGCAAGTATGATATTGATAGCTACCCCTGAAAAAACTATGCGAATAAAGAATGCAACAAACAAAGGTTATTTAGAAGCACAAGAGGGCGATGGTGTTGATATATCTAGTAGAATGGCAACACATAGAGGAACAGTGCAAAAGGGTATGGCACAAACACTAAACACTAACCAAGATGGAGGCGTTGTTGTTAAAGAACAAATTGCTGATAAATTGCAAGAACTTGTAGATATTACAAAAGAAGAATTGCGTATTAGAAAACTTACCCCTTATGAGTGTTGGGCTTTAATGGGTTTTGACAAAGAAGCATACGATAAAGCTAGTCAAGTAAATTCAAACGCACAATTATATATACAAGCAGGGAACAGCATAGTAGTAAACGTGCTTGAAAAGATTTTAACTAATTTGCTGATTAAAGAAGAAAAAGATATACAATTAAACATATTTGATTTAATGGATCAGCAAGAAAGTGAGTTGATAGATTGATATATAGTGAAGCAACAGACCTATTAAAATATCTCGGTATAGTCGGCATTATCATAATAGTTGGTTTAGTGCTTACTATTATAGGCATACAACACGAGCATTTAACAAAATTGCGTGATAGAAAAGCCGAGTTAGAAATTATGATAAAAGATTTAGAGAAAAAGAATGAAGAACTTGAAGCCGAGTTAATGAAATACGATAAAAAAAGAAAGAGGAAAGAAAAATGATAAGTAAAGAAGAAATCAAAAGATTAGAGTTTATATTAACTTTGCATCTTAACGATAAAGGAATAGAACTTTGGAACGAGATAAAAAAAGACCTAGAAATATTAGAGATATTAAAAGAAAATGCAATTCTATATGTTAACGATATTAATAAAAATGTTAAATCTATTCAAATAAATATTACTACTTGTGATTATAATTTCAATAAAGTTGAGGAGTGGTTAAATAATGAAAAGTAAAGAGTTTATAGAAGAAAAGATAAAGCATAGAAAAATTGATTTAGGTTTAGCCGAGAAAAGCCAAGAATTCTACGATACATCAGTAATAGAAAAAGATATTAAAAATTTAGAGCAAGTTTTACAAGACCTAGAAATATTAGAACTAATTAAATCACATTGTAAAACCGCAATATTTATGAAAGTGTTAGAATATCACGTTTATAGATTCGTTGAAACTGACAAAGAAATATACAACATAGGCAGAATAGAGCCGTTTAGCAAAGAAGAAATAGAACAATTAAAGAGGTGGGCGAATGGAAAATAATTTAATTATGAAAGGTGGAACATTAAAACGTAAACCACCACACGAGATTATAAGAGAACTAGAAAACAAACATCATATAGAAATCAAGGTTAAAGACAATTTATATCACGTTTTTAGAGATGATAACTTATTATTTATAGCACATACATTAAGCGCATTAGAAAGAAATATGAAATTGAAAGAGGCGATTAAATGACAATAGGCGAATTAACACTAGAAAGTAGAAGCAAAAGAATACTTACACGCTTAATTATTGATTATTGGGAAAGAGATAATAACATTCCTTATCATTGGAAAGATAGAACGGAAGAGCAAAGCAATCAATTTCATAATTTTTTAAAAGCGAGTGAATACGGCACATTAGATTTAACACCACTTATAGAACATCAAGAAACTTTATTTCAAGATTTAAGAAATGCAAGAAATTGCGGTAGAAAAAGTTTTGATGAAATATCAAAGCAACTTGATGCAAAAATGGGGTTAATTGAAATTACAAACAAAAACGATTTAAGAGTAAAGAAAATAAGAGAAATCATAAAATATGCTTGTTATGATGAAGATAGCAAAGAAACTATAAGAAAGATAAAAGAGGTATTAGAAAATGAATAAAATATATATTACAGGTAGATTAACAAAAGATATAGAACTAAAAGGAAACGAGAACAAATTCTTAAATAACACAATAGCCGTTTATATGGGTAAAGATAAAGATAAAAACGATATAACAAATTTCTTTGATTTTAAGGCGTTTGGATTTAGTGCTGATAAATTATCAAGTCAAGCACAAAAAGGCTCTAAAATAGCCATTGAGGGTGTTTTAAAACAAGATATATGGGAAGACGACAATGGCAAACATAGTAAAGTAGTAATCTATGCTGATAATGTAGAGATTATCGCAGAAAAGAAAGAGCCATTGAATTTAGAGCCACAACAAGAAGATAGCGACTTACCATACTAGGAGGAAATAATGGAAAACTTAATTGAATTATTAGAACAAAAGAGCCAAAACGCATTAAACGATTATAACAGGTTTATGCAAAAGCCTAATGTAGAAGAATATAGAAAAAACGCTCTATTATGTAAAGGGCAATATGAAGCATACATTGATATCATATATCACATTAAAACACATAAGGGGGAATATCAATGCAATATAAAGTAAACATATATAGCATTAAGAAAAGTAAAAAGATAGGTAAAGAGGTTAAGAAGAAATTAATTGGATCAATGATTTTCAATACCAAAGCAGAAGCAATCAAACAAGCACAATGTTATAAGTTAGGGGAAAATCTAATAGCGGAGGTTGTAGAAATATGAATGAAGATTTAAAGCAATTAATATTTGCAATAGATATGTTAGCCGAGCAAGTAGAAGAAATGACTAATTACAAAATAGATTTACAACCAACATACGAAATAGCAAGAAGAATAGAAAAAGAACTTACAATGGCACAAAAACTAAAACGCGTTATAGAAATAAAAGAGCATAGTAAATTAAGTGAGGGACAAAGATATTATATAAGAGTAAGCCCATTTCAAAGATTTAACGATAATGAACTTATAGAAATAAAGGGGTGGTTAAATGAATAGCGAAGAATTAATAGAAATATTTAGTAAAACAAGAAGAACGAAAGATATTAGTTTAACAGTGGAACAGGTAGAAGATTTAATCAAAAAATTAGAGGTATTAGAGATATTTAAAAAATGGTTTATGGGAAGAATTATTAACTATTTTAAATATGATAACTCTTTATTTATAGATACTTTTATACACGAAGATGAACCTATTTTCAAAATATTAAAGGGGTGGTTAGATGAAGCATAAATTAGATATGTCCTTATTAAGTGAACTTGCTAGTATAAGTTTTGTAGAAGCTGAATTGAAAAAGGAAAAGGATTTACTTAACGATAAAATTGATTTACTTGCTCCTAAACCTGTAAGTGCAGTTGATTATAGCAAAGAAAAAGTGCAGGGCGGTATAACACATACAACCGAAGAAATATTACAATCTATCGTAGAAAGTAGAGCGGAGATATTTAGATTAGAGAAATTACTTAATATATATAATGAGTGTTTAGAGAAAAAGAAAAACGCAATTAATACGATACTTACTGAACGCCAACGATATATATTTAGAGAAACATTTATAAATGGTAGAACTTGCGAGGATATTTCCTATGAGTTGGATTTAGATTATAGAACTATCATAAGAGAAAGGGGGGAAATAGTAAAAAAGGTAAATACTATTAAAACACAAATACAAAGTATAAATAATGTAGTTTTACACGAAATGTCGTAAAATGCCCTATAAATGCCCTTAAAATAGGTTTTATACAATGTTAAAATAGTATTGTAGTAATACGCACAATGTTGTAGTTTAAGCAATTTCAACAGTGTATATTAGGAATAAGAGAGCCAACAACGGCTCTTTTTATTTTAGAGATAGATAAACACATTTAAGCCAGACAATAATTTCATACTTCGATTTAATACTTTCATTTATAAATTTCTCATAAATAATTCTTACGATATTATATTATCTATCTCTATATCTTAAATATAAACTTAATTTTAAGTTTTAGTTATATATTATATTTTATTAAATCATAGTAAGATAGTTAATAAATCAAGTTAACTAGATTTACAAGAACATAGTAATAATAAAACTAGATTAATTATAGAAAGGAGTTGTTGCTATGTGTGTAAGTGCAAAAGATTACAATTTAACACCAAAACAATTCCAATTTTGTCTAGAATATGTCAAAGAACTTAATGGAACAAAAGCATATCAAGAGATATATAAATGCAAAAAAGAGGTTGCTAGTGCTAATGCTTCGAGATTGCTAAACAATGCTAATGTTGATGCGTGTATTCAAAAATTATTTAGTGAGATTACTTTTGACAAACAAGCAATTATTAATCAATGTATAGCCATTAAGATTAAGATAGCAAATGGTAAAGCAACACAAAAAAGAATAGATACTGAAACAGGGAAAGTGATTGAATTTTCCGCAACAGCAAAAGATATGAACGATGCAACAAACGATTTATTAAAACTATTCGGTGCTTATGATGTAGAAACAAGTAGTGATGAAGATGCAGATGTAGAAGCATTAAAGAGTAGTAATGAAGAAAGCAAAACGGAAAAGATAGTAGGTTTTGATGATGAAAGCGAATAGACCTGATTTAACACGTTTTAAAAGTCGTTGTGCTATTCATATCGCTACTGATAAAAAATGTCGTTTATTAGCGAACGAGGGAACAATCCGTAGTAGTAAGACAATTACAATCATTGAAGCGTTTATATTAGCGGTAAATAATACCACTGATAGATTACACTTAATAGCTTGTAAAGATAACGATGCTATAAACGATAACATACTAGATAGTAATGGATTAGGTATATTAAAACGATACCCTAATTTATTTAAACTTAAGAAAGATAAAATAGGTGGTTATTATTTACAATTTAAAGATACACGCCATAGATTAAAGAAAATATTGTTATGTGGTTATGATAAAGCACCAAGTTGGAGCAAGATTTTAGGTAAAACATTAGGCGTAATCCTAGTTGATGAGGTTAATATATCAAGTAGACAATTTATAGATGAATGTTTTTCAAGACAAGCAAGTGCAGAAAGACCATTGACTTTATGGACTTTAAATGGCGATGATCCAAGCCATTGGGTTTATCAAGATTACATTAATTATTGTAAACCACTATTAAGAGATGAAATACCACAAACTATTCTTAATGATATGGATGAGGTAGAGAATAAGAAAGGTTGGTATTATCTACATTGGAATTTTAGAGATAATCCTGTTATGACTGAAGAAAAGATAGAGAATATAAAAGCCACATATCCTATTGGCTCTTTTTATTATAATGTCAAAGTATTAGGTATAAGAGGTAGAGCGGAGGGAACAGTATTCGCTCAATACATAGTAGATAAAGAACTAGAAAAAGAACTAGATAAGTCAAGAATAATAACATACGATATAGGACTAGATATAGGAAACAATGATATAAAGCGTGGAACTATATTAACTTTAACAGCCATTGAAAGAGGTTTTACTGATTGTTATGTTATAGAAAGTTATGAAGCAAAAGCAACCGAAGTAAATAGTTTAGTTGCTGAACTTACACAAAAGATAGGGCAATGGTATGACACATACGATAATTTCCGTTTTAATGGCGTATGGATGGATAGTTATGGAGCAATACAATTAATGCTTGAAACATTGCGTAGAGAAATAGCAAAACAACGTATGTTTAGATTAGATGGGAAGATACAACCCTGTTTAAAATTTGGCGATGAAAAAGGGCGTAAAGCAAGATTGGAATTATTAATGATGTTAATTAATCAACGTAGAATTCATTTTTCACAAGCAAGTAAAAACACTTTAAATAGTTTAAAGAAACTTGTATATAACGAAAAAGATGGGTTACCACTAGATGAAAACCAATTAGAAATGGACTATTACGATAGCTTATGTTATGCGTTAACACCGCATATAAGAGAATTAACAAGAATGATGAAAGGAGCATAGATAAAATGGGTATTTTTAGTTTTTTAAAGAAACGCAATAAAGATATAAACGAAGATAAATTAAGCGTTGCAGGAGATAAACAAGCGGTTGAATGGGTGCAAGATACCAATTATATACCACTAGCATACGAACAATACCAAAATTATTATTGGTTTAAGGGCGATGCTGATTATCTAGGATGGTTTTATAATAGAGGCGTTATGGATTTAGGATTACAACAAATAATGGCTCAAAGATATAGAGTTAATTATAAGGATTATTTTTGGTGTGGTGCATATCAAGAAAGTGGAATTAAAAGAACTCATAGTGGCTTACCTCGTTTAATCATTGACACACTTGTTAATTGTCTAGGCATATATCAAGCAAAAGATATTAAAGATAAGCAAGTTAATGAAGCAACAACAAAGAGATTAAATGAAATCTTAAAGGAAAATAACTTTAAATCAACATATAAGAAGCAAGTAGCTATGGATTTAGTTATAGGAGATGGTGCTTATATTGTTAATATTTCAAAAGATTATGACTACCCTATTATAGAATACATAGATGGTAGAAATTGTAGTTTTGAATATGTAGGCGATAAAGTAAAAGCTGTTATCATTAACAAAAACTATGAATATGATAAACAACTTTATGAGTGCTACGAAAGAAGAAGCACAACAAAGATTACAGAACTAGATGAAAATGGAATAGAAATAACAAAGACAGTTGCAACAATAGAATTCAAACTATTTGTTAAAAACGGAAATAAAGGTTGGAATGAGGTTGCATTAAATACAATACCTCAAACAAAAGATTTAAAGAATTTACAATATACAAACATACCTTTTATGTTAGCCGTTCCCTGTATAAGAAAAATGAACGATGAAACAAAAAGAGGAGATAGTATATTCAAAGGCAAAATTGAATTATTTGATGACCTAGATTTAGCAATATCTATTCAATCAAACACAGTTAGGGCATCCGTTCCTGTAGAGTATGTAGATAGCAATTTACTAGAAAAGGATGATAAAAACCAACCTATTAAACCATCAACTTATGGAAAAGAGGTTGTGTATTTTAGAGGTAGTAATTCATTTGCTGATGATCCAAAGGGAATATATACAAAATTCTATGCTATTGATTTCTCAAAATTATCAAATGAGATACAAGAGAAAATCAAACAAGCGTGTGTCGGTATTATATCTCCATCAACAATAGGTTATGATATATCAAAGAAAGATAATGCAGAAGCACAAAGAGAAAAAGAAAAAGCAACATTACAAACATTAAAAGAAATACAAGATTATTTACAAGATGTTTTACCTAGATTATTTACAATCATAATGGCTGTTGATGATTTAATCACAAACAAAAACGCAATACCACAAGAAACAAATATACAAGTTATGTTTAGTGATTATGCAACACCAAGTAGAAGCGAAAGAATAGAAAAGTTTAAGGATGCATATTTAAGTGGTGCGATTTCACTTGATAGATACATCCAAGAGGTTTATTTTGATGAAGATAAGGAAACACAAGATAAAGAAAAGAAAGCATTATTAGAAGCACAAAATAAAGATAAGTTTAATTTCAATTTTAGCGAGGTTGAATAATGTTTGTTTCTACAAGTTGGCTTATGTTAGCATACTCTATACAAAGAATATGGGAAGATTTAGACAACCAATTAAACGAATTACGAATACAATGGCTATTGCGTGATAGTAATTTAGGGTATAAGGAATGGATGAAGAAGCAAGATACGAACTATTACTCTTACGAAATAGCTATTGCGTGGTTGTTTTTACATAAGAAAGAAAAAATATTTGAGAAATTAAACTTAATTACTGATATAACAAACAAAGTAGTAGATGATAGTTTTAAATCTTTCTTTAAGAAAACTGATAAAAACTTATTACAAAATAAATTAGAGCAAACAGGTATTATAAGAGAAAATAAGACATTTAAGGAACTTTTAGAAAGTGAGATAAACGAGAGTGCAGAAGCAATGCAAAGAGCCGAAATAAAGACATTTAGCGACTTAAGAAAAGACATTGAGAAAGCACACAATAAAAGTTTAGATGAATTATTAAACTTACCTGAAGAAGAACGCTTAAAGAAAGATAAAGAAACATTGATACAAGATATTATAGATTGCTACGATGCTAAACCTGATAAGAGAGCATTAAATGAAAGCAGAAGAATAGAACTTGAAAGAGATTTAAGAACTTTCTTACAACGTGAAGCAACGGCAATAACTATAAATCAATCTAAACAAGTAGGTTATTATTTATTTATATGCAACTCTTTAAAAGATAGTGCAGAAGACCACGCAGGACATCAGGGTAAAGTATATATAGTTAAAGATTGGAAGAAGATAGTTAAGAAAGAAGATATAGACAAAGTAGAAACCTTAATTAAAACGCAAAATATTGACTATATAGAAGATATTATAGATGGAACGATAAAATATACCTACACGCTTAAAAATGGTGAAAAAAGGACAAGAGGTGTATTTCTTACTACACGTTGGAATTGTAGGCATTATTTCACACCTATAACACTTGATGAAGCGTTTAATAGAGAAAAGACACTTAAAGATAAAGAGTTATCAAACGGCAAATATAATAAAGATAACTACAAAGCATTACAAACACAAAGAGCATTAGAAAGAGAGATAAGAGCTTTAAAGAGTAGAAAACTTATAATTCA
>Ga0265299_10007152_pt1 | contig 10043 bp, 15 predicted proteins | sample AusTroGonzalo_MG_4_FD_193485 | JGI IMG/M metagenome (GOLD analysis project Ga0265299, IMG submission 193485) | Bovine rumen microbial communities from tropical cattle in Woodstock, Queensland, Australia - Gonzalo_02 | ecosystem: Host-associated > Mammals > Digestive system > Stomach > Rumen ...
GTCGCCTATTACCGCAACGAGAAGGGCGGCATCGGGAAATTCTCCTGGGTGCATGATACCGTCCTGGAGGATATGGAGGACTTCGAGGCCCGGCGGCTGCGGAAGTGCAGCCAGTGTGGCGAAGTGCTTGGCCCTGATACCGAGAGATGCCCCGTCTGCGGCTCTGAGCAGGCCCAGGAAGGCGAAGAAGAATCCGAGGAAGTATTCACCGGCATGACCACGGGCAACGGCACGCAGATCCCTGGGGCCGCTGCGACCGTGGACGAAATGGGCCTGCCGATGATGCAGCCCACGATCCTGCCCTACTACAAGCCGGACGTGTTCCCTGTGTTTCTCCAGAAGAACGTCAGCACCTTCGGCAAGCTGCTGGGGGATAGCGACGTGGACGCCATCGCGGACCAGCAGAACACGGTCAACCGCATGGAGCAGAAGATCATCGACCGCTTCATCAAGGCCGGGACGCGGATCACGCTGCCGGACCGGGCGGACATTCGCATGGACCCGGAGGACGGGGAAAAGATCCTCGTCGGCAGCCCCCAGGACCTCAGCATGATCGGGGTGTATCAGTTCTCCGGCGACCTCAGCCAGGAGATGCAGTACCTGGCCAACATCTATGAGGAAGCGCGGCAGATCCTTGGCATCACGGACAGCTTCCAGGGGCGGAAGGACACCACGGCGCAGTCCGGCGTTGCGAAGGAGTTCGCGGCACAGCAGAGCGCCGGTCGTCTGGAATCCAAGCGTGTGATGAAGGAAGCAGCCTACGCCGAGTTGTTCAAGCGGATCGTGCAGCTGAAAGTCGCTTATGCGGACGAGCCCCGCAGCGTCGTGGCCACCGACGACCGGGGGCAGGCGCAGTACGAGGAGTTCAACCGCTACGATTTTTACGAACAGGATGAGAAGGGGCAGTGGCACTGCATCCTGGACGACGAGCGCTTCCTGTTCTCCTGCGATACCTCCACGCCGCTGGCGAACAATCGGGAGGCCATGTGGCAGGACGCCACGCAGATGCTCCAGATGGGCGCTTTCGGTAATCCGGGTGACATCAACACTCTCCTGCTGTTCTGGACGAAGCTGGAGCTGCTGCATTATCCCGGAGCCAGCGACACGAAGGAATACCTGACGAAGCTCCAAGAGCAGCAGATGGCCCTCCAGCAGCAGCAAATGCAGATGCAGCAGATGCAGCAGCAGGCGCAGATGGAACAGCAGGCACAGGCGGCAGCTCTGGAGCAGGCCAGATTCCAGGCGGAACGGCAGGACAAACAGGCGGACCGGCAGGCGGCGGAGCAGCAGATGATGATCGACGCCGACAACCGGGCCAGGGAAGACGCCAGGAACGCCGTACAGCAGATGCTGGCGCAGAGACAGAGGCCGATGTGAGTATCGTCCCCGGACGCGGGGATTGATATAGTCGCAGGGGAACGCGCAAAAATCCCAAATCCAGCCGAAAGGAGGAGACCATGATGGCCAAGGAAAAGGGCTACATCGGAAAGATCAAAAATGCCGGTGCGCAGGTCGTGAACGCGCCCAATCAGGTAAAGGGTAGCAAGGGCACCAGTCAGGTGATCCGGGGCACCGACCTCCGGACCGGCAAGGGCGGCAAGTAAGGCAGCCTAAACCCCGCGGCGGGGCAAGGCCGAGTCGCAGAGATTGCGCAAAAATCTAGTCGCCCGGTCAGCGCAAAAGGACCGAAAGGAGCAACCATGGATACCGAAAATCTGGAAGGTCTGTTTGACGACGTGTTTTCCAATGATCAGCCCGCAGCGGAGGCCCAGGAGCCGCCCGCTGGCGATGACGGCCAGCAAGCAGGCACTGACACCCCGGCGGAAGAAACCCCTAAGAAGCCTGAGCAGGACGCTGAGACGCGGTCCCGGCAGGCCGAGGGGCGCAGACGCTATGAAGCGGAACAGAGAGGATATCAGCAGGCGAGGGCGGACATGAGCGCCCTCATCCAGGAGTTGGGAATCGAGAACAGCGACGGCGCTGCTGTTTCCACCATCGAGGAGCTGGAGAAGCTCGCCCAGGCACGGCGGCAGCAGAGGTGGGAGGCAGGACGTCCGACGGAAGCCGACATCCACCACGCCGTGAGAGAGGAGCTGCAGACACAGCAGCAGGCCCGGGCCCAGGCCCAGGCTCCGGCGCCGATGAGCGCGGAAGATCGCGCCGCGGTGGACCGGCAGCTGGCGGAGATCCGGCAGATGGACCCCGAAATGAAGGACCTGCACGCCATCCTCCAGAGCCCTGCGGGGCCGCGGTTCCGCGAGCTCGTGGAAAAGGGGCTGGATTTCAAGGACGCATACAAGCTGGCGGCGGAGGACCGTCTGGCCGGTATCAGAGCGAACCGGCAGGGCGCGAGGACGGGGGGCAAAGACCACCTGACGTCTACCAGCCAGCGGGGGTCCGGGGATCTCGACGTCCCTGCCGACGAGATGGAAATCTTCAGAACGCTGAATCCTGACATGTCCGACGCAGACATCCGGAAATTCTATAATGACTACAAGAAAAACGGATGAAAGGATGATAACCAATGCGTGGTTTTATTCACCACAGCAATTCCGACGGGCGCGTCCCGCCTTGGAAATATCTCCCCGCCACCGGCTCCACCAAGCCCGATATCGGCCTGGCGCTGGTGCTCAGTTCCGGTAAGCTGGCGAAATGCACCGGCACCACCAAGCCCACCTACATCTGCATGAAGGAGGCCCCTGCAGCTGTTGCTGCGGGTACGCTGATTCCCGTCATCGAAGTGGAGCCTGACATGATCTTCGAGGTCAAGAATCAGGCCTCCCTGAATGGCGTGAACATCGGTCAGGCCGTCACCATCCACAGCGACGGGCTCCAGATCACCGCCACCACGTCCAGCGGCGTGGCCACCATCGTCGAGAAGACCGCGGGCAGCGGCACCGGCAATCCCACGCTGGTGAAATTCCTGTAAGAAAGGAGGACACGGATAATGGCAAACATCACTTTTTCCGAGGGCTCCGGCGTCAATGACTCCATCTTTGGCAAAAGCCAGGCCCCGATCCGCGCGATGATCTCCAAGAGAGGCGAACAGTTCGAGAAGGAGAGCATCATCAAGCGCATCTTCAAGCAGGACAAGTCCACTCACTGGGCTGAGAAGTATACCTCCGAGACCGCCATGGACGGCTTCAAGGTGGCCGGTGAAAACGGCGCCTACCCCACCGACGGTCAGGAAGAGGGCTACAGCAAGGTGCTGGAGGCCGTCACCTGGAAGGACAGCTTCTCTCTCAGCCGCGAGATCATCGACGACGCTGTCATCCGCACGCTGAAAAAGAAGCCTGCGGGCTTCGTCACCGCCTATTACCGCACCCGCGAGAAGCTGGGCGCGGCTATGCTGGGCGGCGCTATCAGCGGCAACTCCTCCGCTGCTTACGCGGGCGGGAACTTCAACCTGCAGACTGCGGACGGCGTGAACCTGTTCTATGCCGCCCATCCCGCCAAAATCAAGGGTGCTACCCAGTGCAACCTCTTCTCCGACGCCTTCAGCGCCGACGCGCTGGGCATGCTGGAGGTCAAGATGCAGAACACCCGCGGCGACAACGACGAGATCCTCGACGTCGCCCCTGACACCATCCTGATCCCCAACATCCACAGCCTGAAAAAGGCCGTGTTCGCCGCCATCGGCGCGGACAAGGACCCGGAGACCGCCAACAACGGTTTCAACTACCAGTTTGGCCGCTGGAACGTCATCGTGTGGCCCTACCTCAATCAGTACATCGCCTCCGGCACCGCGCCCTGGCTGCTGATGGATAGCCGCTACAACGAGGAATACGGCAGCCTGATCTGGCTGGACCGTGTGCCTCTGGATGTGCGCAGCACCATCGATGAAAACACCGACGCCAACGTGTGGCGCGGCTACGCCCGCTTCACTGCCGGTTTCCACGACTGGCGGGGCATCGCCTGCGCCGGCGTGAGCGGGGCCACCGACCTGTCCTGATAGGAGGGTCTGAGATGGATTACACCGTTTTCACCAATCTGAAGGTCACCGGCGAGATCGACCTGCCTGCCGCCAGTTCTGACGCAAAGGGCACCGTCAAGCAGGGCGTGGCAGTTGCGGACGCTGCTTCTACCGCCCCCACCGCCGCAGAGTTCAAGGCGCTGCTGGACAGCCTGCGGGCTGCTGGCATCATCGCCACCAGCACCTGATACAACGGAAAACGGAGGGGCGCAACGCCCCTCCGTTGTGCAAAGGAGTGAGAAACATGGTATCTCAAATTGACGGCGTCTGGTACTGTAAGAGTACCGACACCAAACCTACCGGCGTTGCTACCAACGGGCAGCCCCTGGTGGAGATAGACACAGGCAAGATCTACCACTTTGACGGGGACACCGGCGAATTCGTCGAGTTCGGAGGGGGGTCTTGACGTGGGCTTCGATCCGGTAAGCTACGCGATGGGTAAGGCCGCTGGCGGCGGCGGAGGCGGGGGTGGGGGTGACGAAAACGCTTTCGCAAGCCTCGCCGCTCCGACATCTGCGGATGGGCAAGACGGGCAGTATTGGTTCCAACTTGCGGGTGGATTTACACCGGGATATTCTGGATCGCTAAGTGGTATGGCAAACACTCCGACCGCTGGTTGGCAATTTACCGCAACCGAGGCTTTAAAGGTTGTGGGATTGCGTGGACGAACAAGGGCTGCAGTTGCTGGCGGCTACCTAAAGTTTGGGACGCTGACGGATATCCTTGCAGAGGTGCAGACTGATTTCCTAAGCGGCGAATGGACTAATGTTCTTCTTGACAACCCCATCACGCTAACACCCGGAACGGACTATATCGTTATGCTTTTCGGTAGTTCCCAGACGTTGAGCTACAGTGCTTCTTCCGCGCTGACATTTCAGGCAGGAATCACCTATAAACAGGCAAGGTATGGCTCTTATCCCGGCACTATTGAGCAAAACAACGTGTACTCCGCTGACATTCTAATTGAAGCAACGCCTCCGTATCAGATGAGCAAGCAATATTACAAATCTAACGGAACATGGAGCGAGGTCATATGAGCGCACAATCTGTCATTGATGTGGCCCGTGCCTACCTTGGTGTGGCAGAAGATCCTCCCGGAAGCAATCGGACGATCTTTGGGGCAGAGTACGGACTTGACGGTCAACCTTGGTGCGTCATGTTCCTGTGGTATTGTTTCCAGCACGCCGGGGAGCGCATGGCCTTTTTCGGCGGCGGCAAGACGGCTTCCTGCGGGATGCTGCTGCGGTGGTATAGGGAACAGGGTTTGGTGGTAGACAAGAGAGATATCCAGATCGGTGATATCCTCATCCTCAACTTTTCTGGCACTCAGGACACCCAGCATTGTGGTCTTGTGGTAGACAAAGGGAAGTTAGCTGGCACATGGTACACAATAGAGGGCAACACCTCTCCCGGTGAGGAAGGGTCACAGGACAACGGCGAGTGTGTTGCGCTGAAGACCCGTTATCCTGCCCAAATCGTTGCCGTCTGCCGTCCCACCTACAAGGCCGATGACCCCCAGCCTGTTGACGATATCTCCGGGCATTGGGCCGAAAATGCAATTCGCAGAGCCATAAGCCGGGGCCTCATGCAGGGCTACCCGGATGGCAGCTTCAGGCCTGATCAGCCCGTCACGCGGGCGGAGCTGGCCGTGATCCTGGACAGGCTTGAAAAGGAGGATGATCTGAAATGAAGAAGTTTCTGAAAGCAGCGGGCATCCGGGCACTTCGGACCGTGGCGCAGACGGCCCTGGCGACCATTGGCACCAGCGCGGTGCTGAGTGACGTCAACTGGTGGGTCGTGGCGTCGGCCTCCATCCTCGCCGGAATCCTCTCCCTGCTGACCTCCGTAGCGACGGGGCTGCCGGAGGTGGACAAGGATGAGTGAGGTCACGCGGGAGGAGTTCGACAAGCTCCAGGCCCAGGTCGCGGAGAACACTGCAAGGCTCCATGACGGGGACATCGCCATGACGAAGCTGGACATGCGGCTCAAGAGCATCGAGGACAAGCTGGAGGAAGCCGTCACCGGCGTCAAAGCCTTGCAGGAAAAGCCAGCCAAGCGCTGGGAGAGCGTATCAACCACGATCATCCAATGGGTCGTGACGGCGCTGCTGGCCTATATCGCAGTAAAGATCGGACTGAATTGAGAAGGGAGGGCGCAAAGTCCTCCCTTCGCCCGAAAGGGGAATGAACAATGAGGGTTAAAGACGTTATCGCGCTTGTGGACAGCTACGAGCCGAATGCCTACGACATGATCACGAAAGCAAGATGGGTGCGGGAATGCGAGGGGAAGGTGTACACGCAGCTTTTCCTCCAGCAGCCTCTGGGATTCAGCTGGGGCAGCCCAAGCGAATACCTGGATACCGAGCTGGCGATCCCCGCGCCGTACAACCAGATATACGCCCAGTACCTCCGGGCCATGATCCACTACGCCAACGCGGAGCCGGACCGGTACAACATGGACATGAGTCTGTTCAACCAGACCTGGCATGAGCTGTGCGTCTGGTTCGGGCAGGACTACGACGTATCCGACCGGGCGAGGAACCGGCGGGTCACCATCCGCATCATCGGCTCCGCGCCGGAGGAAGTGGAGGCATAAGCATGGCAGATACATTCAATCCGACGTATTTCCAGACGCTGATGAAGATCCCGGAGCGCTGCGCATTCATAGCGGGCCGGATCGTGGTCAAGCGCCCCTTCCTGGTTTACGGCGAGACCGGAAACGAGGGAAGGGTGTGGGCTGGCAATCCCACGGACTACCTGGAGCAGGGCATGGACTTCGCAAAGCCGGGAAGCTATCCCGTGCGGATGATCATCGGGGACGTGGGAGGAACGGACATCGGGATCGCACTCACCTATGAGGCGGACGGGGAAGCCTATCTCACCGGCGTCCTCTGCCAGCCGGAGGAGGTATTCTTCCGCTGGCCGCAGGTCCGCACGGACGCGCCGCCTCCCGTGATCTTCCCGGTGCAGGAAGAGCAGTGGGAGTCGTAGGCTATGGCGAAATTTCGTGTACTCACCGAGCCGCCTCCCATGCCCAGGGGGGACGAGGAGAACCAGCTCATGGAGCTGCGGGACTACCTCACCCGCCTGACGGAGGAGCTGGAATTCCTGCTGACCCACCTGGAGGCGGAGAACATCGACGACACCACCTTCCAGAAGATCCAGGGCATGATCCCCAAGGCGTACACGGGGCTTCCTCCCATGGACGGAGAAGCGTCGGGGGGCAGCGCCAGCGCCTGGGCGCGGGGTGACCACCGGCATCCCACGGACAGCAGCAGGGCCGCGGCAAGCGCACTCAGCGCCCATGTGGGAAACACGGCGAATCCCCACAGTGTGACAAAGGCCCAGGTGGGGCTGGGGAACGTGGACAACGTGCAGCAGTATTCCGCCAGCAACCCTCCTCCCATCCCCACGCCGGGGCAGGTGGGGGCCATCCCCGCCACGGAGAAGGGCAGCGCAAACGGCGTGGCGGAGCTGGACGCGAACGGAATGGTGCCTTCCGCACAGCTTCCGTCGTATGTGGACGACGTGCTGGAGTACGCTTCCTCCTCCGCCTTCCCCGCGACCGGCGAGAGCGGGAAGATCTATGTGGCGCTGGACACCAACAAGACCTACCGCTGGAGCGGGAGCGCTTACGTTGAGATCAGCGAATCCCTGGCGCTGGGGGAGACCTCCGCCACGGCGTACCGGGGGGACCGGGGGAAGACGGCGTATGACCACAGCCAGACCGCGGGGAATCCCCACGGCACGACGGCGGTGGACGTGGGGGCGCAGCCCAGCGTCACGGCCTCCGGCATCCTCAAGGGGGACGGGCTGGGCGGCGTAAGCGCGGCGACGGCGGGGACGGACTACCAGACGCCGCTGGTCGCGGGGACGGACTACGCTACGCCGGGGATGATCCCCAGCGTCCCGGACCCGTCGGACGCGACTCCGCAGGACCTGGGCACGGCGGCGGCGGGCAGCTCCGGCGATTACTCCCGGGCGGACCACGTCCATGCGCTGCCGGACGCCGAGGACATCCCATACGACAACACGGTGAGCGGACTTATGGCCACGGACGTCCAAAACGCCATCGACGAGATCGCCCAGGGCGGCGGGGGCGGCGGGACGGCGGCGGCTGCGGTGAGCTACAACAATACCGGCTCAGGCCTGACGGCGACCAACGTGCAGGACGCCATCGACGAGGTGTACGGAGATATCCCCGCCGTCCCCAGCATCTCCACCGCAACACCTCAAATGGATGGCACAGCGGCGGCTGGCAGTACAGGGGATGTGAGTGATGCTGGGCATGTGCATCCGAGTGACACAACCAAAGCAGACAAAACAGACCTTGCTGAAATACAAGCAACAGGCAGTACCAACACTACGGGGAGCAAGATTTCCGCCGGGACGCTGTTTTACCTCAACGGGACTCTCGTCAGGGCAAAGCAGGACATCGCGTCCGGGGCAGCATACACCTTAAACACAAACTATGAAGCGGTAACTGTTGGTGGGCAACTTTCAAGATACTACGCGGAAACAGGGGATTATACGGTAACAAGTGGTGTGTTGCGATTTCAGGGAACGTCCCCCGTAGAACTAGGAGCAACAGTTATTTGCAGTATAATCCGAAACGACAACGGAACATGGAACCAATATGTAGCGTATCCTCGCGTTTTAGCAAAGAACGATCTTGCGTTCTATTTCCGAAAAGCATCAGATGGGTCCAACGCTCCGAATGGCACATATACGCTCAGCTTTCTTATAATCAACCCATAAGGAGGACACCGCTATGAAATACGCAATCATCAAAGTCATCAACGGCAACTACAGCATCCACGCCGAGGGCATCACCGCCCCGGAGGCGGCGAAGACCCAGTTTCACGGGCTGTGCCAGACGCTCTGGAACGCTCCCGACGTGGACACGGCGATGGTCATGATCGCCGACGAGAATCTGGATGCGATGGAAGGGTACAAAGAATTCATCTCGCATCCTGTGGAGACCGAGAATGAGCCTGAGTAAAGTCATCGAGATTGCCCGTCTGGAGCTGGGCGTCACGGAGAGTCCCCCCGGCAGCAATCGGGTCAAATACTGGGAGAAGTACGATCCGGCATACCAAGGCCAGCCATGGTGCGTCATCTTCCTCTGCTGGTTGTTCGATCAGGCCGGGGAGCGGATGGCGTTCTTCGGCGGCGGGAAGACCGCGTCGTGCAGCATCCTCCTGCGGTGGTACCGGGAGCAGGGGCTGACGGTGCCGGTGGAGGAAGTGCAGCCGGGGGATATCGTGCTGCTGAACTTCCACGGGAAGTCTGAGCCGGAGCATTGCGGGCTGGTGACAGGACGCTCAGACCTGGCCAATCTGCTGACGGGGGAGCCATACAGCGTTTGGACAATCGAGGGCAACACCAGCGGAAACGGATCGCAGGACAACGGTGGCATGGTATGTGAAAAGATCAGATATCCCCGATACATCGTTGCCGTCTGCCGTCCGCAGTACAAAGCCGAGGAGCCGGAGGACGATATCACCGGGCGGTGGAGCGAGGCGGATATCCGCTGGTGCATGGAGCATGGATTCCTCAAGGGCTACCCGGACGGGAGCTTCAAGCCCACGCAGGCGGTGACGCGGGAGGAGTTGGCCGCGGTGATCCGGCGGCTGGTGGAGATGTAAAGGAGGGACGATATGCTTCCCTACATGAACAACAAGTCGATCATGCGTCCTGAAGTCAGGACGCAGTTCGGCGGCCTCAACAACAATCTGAGCGCCAGGGACGGGGAGATCGTCTGGATGGAGAACATGTCCAGCCGGGAATTCCCCCTGCTGGCCAACCGGAAGCAGCGGGCGCTCTACAAAACGCTGACGAAGCCGGAAGGGATCGGGGCGCGGGACGCACTCTTCTGGGTGGCCGACGGCGGATTCTACTACGACGGCGTACTCAAGGGCACGGTGACGAAGACGCTGAAGCAGTTCGCCGCCATGAACAACATGATCCTCATCTTCCCGGACAAGAAATACTACGACGTAGCCTCCGGGACCTTCGGCAGCATGGGCATCGCAACGACCCTCACCGGCGGGGCAAGCTTCATGAACGGC
>Ga0265299_10007154_pt1 | contig 10042 bp, 7 predicted proteins | sample AusTroGonzalo_MG_4_FD_193485 | JGI IMG/M metagenome (GOLD analysis project Ga0265299, IMG submission 193485) | Bovine rumen microbial communities from tropical cattle in Woodstock, Queensland, Australia - Gonzalo_02 | ecosystem: Host-associated > Mammals > Digestive system > Stomach > Rumen ...
ATCTTCCATCGGAGCATAGAAAGTCTTTTTTGTGTCTGGGTCATAACATTCAACCATTGTTGACTTGTAATAGTCTTTATCAAGATGCTCTTCAATCTGCTCAAGGAGAGGTTTAGAAGTGTCATAAATAAAATCTCTGCTTTTATCATCAAATATGTCATTGAAAATTCTTATTGTGGCCATTTCCAAAATTCTCCTTTTCTATCATAGTAGGCAAGGTTCAGTATTCTTACTCCCTCACCGTCACAATGAATAAAGTCTCCGTTCTTCAGATATACAGCTATATGATCAGCCCGTCCTTTTTTACGGAAGAGCACTATATCTCCAAAAGAAGGAGTGTCTGTTTTTACAAGTCCTATAGCTGCAGTTGCAAGTGCAACATCTTTCACTTCAGACTTCTTTTCAAATATCTTATAGAGGTCTGGAAGCTCTCTTCCAAGTCTCCGTTCAACTTCAATTACAAGCCCGTAACAGTCATATCCGTATGGACCTCTGCCGTGAAGTTTGTAAGGCTTACCCAGTAAGTCGTTTATATCAAGAAGCGTATCAGCCTCCTGTTCCAGGAACTCTGTCCTGTGTTGCCATATCATAAGGAATGTTCTGTCCGAAGTTGTTTCCAAATACAAGATTGAACGTTGCTGTAGTTTTGTTGCTTGAAGCAGAATTCATCATAAAAGGCTTTGAATTAAGCTTTCTGTATTTGTAAATCGGAGAACCGCTTTCTCTGTCCACTTTTGCAAACATTGAAACAACAGTTACTTCAGATGGAATTTTAATGGTTCTCAAAATACGTTTTACCCTCGCGTCCAGAGCTGTAATGGAGATAGAAGCAGTTCCAACTTTCTTTCCGTCTACTTCTGGAGGGGTATATGTAAATGCACAAGGAAGATAAGTGTGTCCGTTATAGACAACCTGATTGTCATCGGCAATTACGCGGATATAAGAATCGTCCTGTCCGTAAGCTTCTTTTTCTTCGTCAGTCCAAACTATATCTGGATTATAAATATCCATTAAAACCGGCAGCCATCCGTCAATATCGTTCTGCCACAGGTCATTAAGTGTTACTACATCTAACATTTTCTATCTCCTATGGGGCTGTATGGCTGCCCTGCGACTCAACACAGCCTTCATAATTGCTGATCGCAATTGTATAAGTACCGGTATCGTAGTGGTCGTGATAGAGACGAACAGTTGAAACACCGTCGAACGCAAAACCTGTTATTGAAATTGAAGCCCAGTTACCAGTAGTTTTTCTGTAAAGAGTAAAATTAGAAGTTGTCGGTGCAACATCTCCAAGCACATCGAATGTTACGTCAAGATAATCTGTTGAAGCTGTAAGTCCGTGAACGTGTGGAGTAGGCGAGGCTATTGAAACAGCTCCCGTATAAACTGCTTCCCAAGTCATAGTAACAGCTACGTGACCACCGCTTTTGCTTCCTTCTGTGGTTGAAGTGATTTTATAGTATTCTGTATACTGAACTTCCTGTCTTAAATGGTCAAAACCTGGAATACCTGTATTTGAGGAATAGATGATTTTTGGAAATTCAAAAGGAACGGCACCACACTTATGACGATATTTGTACCATTCAGTAAACAACTGATACTCAGTTTTACCGGTCTGAGGGTCTGGATTTTCCCAGTCAAAAGACATCTTTACTGAATAACGCTCAGGTACGTAAGCAGAACGCTGAACACTTATTTTGTGTCCATCTTCAAGCTCGTCTGTCTTTACTGCGTTTTCACCTATAGAGATTGTCGTAGCGTCGAGGATAGTCGTATTTACACCTACGGGCCATCCTGTATAATTACTTACTGCCATAGGTGTATAATAGTTTCAAAAAAACTGTACCTTAAACCTATGACATAATAGCCTGTCTTCCGCGGATTCTCGAATTTCTTGCACTGAACGCGTCATCACTCTTTGAAGAAGCAATGTAATTTCCAACTGTATCTTCAATAATAGTAATGATATCAATAGAACCGTCTGGATTCTGCTGTTGTTCCTGTCTTACTTTAGAAGAAGAATTATTGATTACGTTGCAGTTAATGATAGGCGTAACAGTTCCACCGCCTGCAAACTGGCCTGGAGTTTTAGTCGCAATCAGATAGTCCTTAGGGTCTGTCGTAATTACATCTCCGTCTGGAGTAATAACAGCGTCATTTACAGACTGATAAGAGAACTCTTTGTTTATACCCAAAGCCGTTTTATGTCTGAGGTTATTCTCATAGTACAAAGCATCTTTTCTTGCCTGTTCAAGAAGGTCAGCCAACTGGTCTTTGAGATCCTGAATCTTTGCAGCTTCATCTTTAGTCTTGTCACTACTTGTGTCACTTAAAGCATTTCCAAGTCCAGAAGCAAATCCACCTGCAGCGGCAAGTCCGAGACCACCAAGAATCATTCCCAAATTATCTTTTATTGCTCCACGAGCAACAAGTTCAAAACCTGCCTTCTGCATAATAGGGCCGAGAGTGTTTAACGCTTCTGCTCCAAGTTCTCTATAAGCCCTCTTCGATTCTTCAGTATATTCAGCACTTGCTTCTTCATAAGAAAGAGCTTTACTCCAATACTTCATTGCAGACTCACCAAGTTTCTCAAAAGGAGATGTCAAAGCTTTCTTTCCAAGAGTTCCTACAAGATTTGCAGTTTCATCTCCAAGGCCTTTCATTACATCTTTAGTTTCTTCAAGGGCAGTTCTAAATAAAAGCTCTTTTTCTATGGCCTTATCAAGCTGTGTATCCATATCAAGACCTGCATCTTCCTTGAATGCATCAAATAATTGCTCTTTTGTATAACCAACATCTACTCCGAACAGGTCTTTTACAATTTTATTACCTAATGACTGTCCGCCCTTATCAGCCCATCCTGTAGCAGAATAGTTCTCCTCAGTTTTGAAGCCCATTGCATTTCTGTAAGCAATTCGGGCTGCTTCTCTCATTTCTTGAGAACGTTCAAAGTTTTGAAGATTACCATAACCGCTTCCAGGATCTGCTAATGATGCTGCAGACGTTCTTACTACAGAGATAAGCTCCTCTAAAAGTCTGTTAGCCTCTTCATAATTGTCTGCTCCCGTATCTATTCCTGCTCTAAATAAATCTTCAACATTAGTATTTGACAGCCATTCGTATCCTTCTCGATATGAACCGTTTTCATTTTTGTATCTGTCAGTTACTACGTCATAAGCATTGTATGCCTGATTTACTGCGTATTCTGGATTATCAAGAAGTATACGGTCAACACCTCTCTGAAGGTAATTTCCTCCCATCATCATACCTGTAAGCATAGATGGCAGAACCTTCTTAAACTGTTCTGATAATAACCTGTTGTTTTCGCCACTTAATTTGCCTTCAGCAATTTGTTGTTTGATATCTGGAAGCAACTGTTTGAGATATTCAAAGATGTCATCTGAAACCTTGAGTTGCTCTTCTGAAACTTCAAGTCCTTTTTCATCATAGAATTTACCGTCTTTGAAAGTTACGCTAGATCCCTCTGTGGTCATAAGTTTATTACCAAGAGAGTTTACAAGCTGAGACGCAGCTTCGCTCATTCCGGCTTCAGACAATTTTTGAAGTTGTTTTACAGTTACGAGTTTCTGCTTTTCAAGGTCTTGCGATTCAAATTCAGTTGCACCCTGAACAATAAGGTTACTCAAAGCTTCATATTCTTGCTCTAATCCTTGAGTATATGCTTCTACAACATCAGTAGAAGCTGACAATCTCAACGCGAATTCTTTAAGTCCATCTGCAGACTTCTTCCAGTCTATCTGATTGATAAATCTGCCAGACCCTTTTGTTCCAAGCAATTCCATCTGCTTATCGGAAGGTTTCAAAAGGTTAGTGGCAGCATCTACGCCTAATGTATCAAGAGTCGCTTTCATTACTTCTGAAACGACTCTTCTTGGTGCAACTCCTTCAAGGTACATATCAAGAGTTCGTCGTGGAGTTACCATTCCTTGAGTAGACAAACCTGTATTTGAAGCAAAAATTCGTTTCCAGAGAGCAATAAACTCATTTCCGCCGGTTCCTAATATTGATTTGTCTGCGTTTTTTGCATCTATTTGAGTCTGATAACCGTTGGTAGAGTTTCTAAGAGCTTCGCTGAACTCATCCATTTGAGCATTAAAAGCTTCTATTCTTTCTTCTGCCTTTGCTAATGCACTCTGTCTTGCAGTTTGATTTTGTATACGATTTGCTGAAGCTCTCTGCTGTTCGGCATATAAGTCTTTTGCCTTCTTTATCTGGTCTTCATTGTTGTAATACAACTCAGAGAATAAATCATAGAATTCTTCATCTGAATAACGACTCTTAGTACCAAGGTTATTCAATTTAAAATTATCATAAATGAATTTATCAAACCCTGAACCCATTGTTTTAGTAAGGTAGTTTTCAAGTTCTGTCTGATAACCACCATACTGCTTTACAAGTCTTTCTCTTTCTTCTTGAGAATATCTTCTGTCTCCGTTTACAACCTGTAATTTCTTTACTGCAGCAAAAGCTCCTCTTTCTATCCAATCATTAAACTCTTTTGCATTCATTTTAGATGTGTCTAAGTTTCCAAGTTCATCTGTATGAACCGCAATCTGTTTAAGATAGCCAAGAGCCTCTTCGAGAGTCTTTTTATTTTCTTCTTCTTTCTTCTGTTTATATTCATCAGAAGCCTTGTATAATTCATTAAGTTCCTGGAACTTAGAGAGCAGGGAAGTAGAAGAATCAGAAATAGAGTTTGCTCGGTCAAAGGCTTCCTGCTGTTCTTTCTGAAGATTTCTTTCTCTGTTAGCTTTAATTTCATCTTCAGTTGTAGCTTTCCTGGCTTTCATTATCTCGAGCCTGTACAACTCTAATTCTTGAAGAATTGTGTTGTACATTTCAACTTCTTTCTGTAAAGCTTCTCTTTGTGCTTGTGTAATATCGGGAGACAAAAGACTGCCATTAACAGATTCGTTTAAAGGCAGGTATCTGTCGCCAGAAATGATATTCCTATAATAATCTATTAAATCTTGTATGCCACTTTCTGTCAGTTCCCCATATTTTTCTGCATATTCAAGACGATTCTTGTTTTTGACATCATAAGAACTTGAAAGGACGTTTCGAGTTTTATCATAACCCCATAAATTCTGCTGGGCTTCAAGCTGTGCTTTTGCTAGCTTTTCAAGATTCTTATCACCTGTCTGTTTTGCATAATCATACACAGCCTGTAATTCTTCAATCTTTGTTCTATTTCGAGCAATAGCACTAACATCTCTTTGAATATTACTGATGTCAAGTTTCTCTCTTGCCCATTGGTAAAAACTCTCTGTTACTGAAAGAAGTTTAAGATAAGGAGAATCTCCGCCATATTTAGTTCCAGCATTTACAAATGCATCTCCGGCTTCTGCAAGAGCTAACTGTTTAGCATCCTGTAAGTTCTGCAATCTTGCTTTAAGAGTCTTTGCACCTTTTTCTGTTGCTTTCTCAAAAATACCATTTATACCAGTAAGGTCTTTAAATACCTTTGCGATAATGTCAGAAGTTACTTTACCATCTGAAATCATCTTGCGGAGTTCTTTCTGAGAAACTCCAAGTTCTTTTGATACTGCTTCAAAAATAGGGATACCGGCATAAGCAAACTGACGCATATCAAGCATAGAAGCTTTACCAATGGAAACAATCTGAGCGTAGTTATTTGCAATACGCTTCATCTTTTCCATATTACCACCGGCAGTATCACCAAGCATCTTGAGAGTATTCATCAAATCAGAGGCATAAACTCCAGACTGTTTCAAAAGAACAGCAAGTTCAGAAGTCTGCTGAACACCAAAAGGTGAGTGTACGGCATATTGAGAAATCTCTCCGAACATAGCATCTGCCTGTGTCTGATTAGAGAATACTACTCCTAACTGAGTTTTAATCGACTCTATTTCTGAGAATGATTTTACAGCGGCCTCGCCTAAGTCAATAATTCCTGTTACAAGTTTAGTGATTGCTGTAGCTGTTCCTGCTATTGGTGAACGAAGGAAAGAGCCTACCGTATCAAGAACATCTCCAATCATTTTTCCGCCGGTTCCAAGACTGGACAATCTTCCACCCACCGATGCCAACACACCCGCAGCCTGATACCTCTTATTATGATACTGTCCACCTCTTTGAGCAAACAGCTCAGGATGTTCATTTTTAAATTGAGCCATAGGGCTGTTTCTATCGGCTTCTTTCCTGTCGTTTTCTCTTTTCCACTGTTCAATTCTTTGTTGAGATAAGTTTAGTTCTTCTTTTTCATTTTTTAATTGTTCATCAGCAATTCTAATTTTTTCGTGCTGATATTGAGTCATTTCTTTGGCAGTTTTCTTCTTTTCGCCTGTAGACTCCTGAGCAGCCTGAACTTCCTGTTCTTCTGCTGAAAGCTGTTCATTTTTTGCCTTGGCAATACCAGCATCGGCAGTAATAAGAAGGTGAGACTGTTGCCTAACTCTTTCAAGCTCTTCTTCTGCTTTTAATGCAGCCTCGAATTCAATTTCAGCTCTTCTTTCTCTAGCCTGCTGTAACTTCTCTTTTATAGCATCGTTCTCACCAATTACAGGAGTATCGAAATCTGTAACAAAGTCTCTTTGAGTAAGCCATCTCTGTCTTTTTTCTTCCGATAATTGATTTTCATACCACTCTCTATAACGACTCTGGTGTTCTTTATTTTTATATGCATCTTTGGCTCTTGTATCATATTTATGATACGCCTCTTCGATTGCCATTTTTGAATCTGAATTCTGAAGATTTCTCATTAACGCATCAGAAGCCATTTTAGATAACTGCTTAGCCCAAACATCGAAATCCCTGTCCATCGAAGTTAAAGGAATTCCGTATTTGTCAATATCTTTTACCTTGGCTGCATACTCTTTATTTCTTCCTTCCCAAAGATACCTTTGATATGGTTCATCGGTCTGTCTTTTATTTACATTCCAGTAATTATATCTTTCGTTATGTTGTTCTTGATAATAATTTTCTTTTGCTAAGACCCCAAAAGTTCTGCTTATAGAACTAATAAGCTCTGATTCAAATCTGTCTGAAAAACTTCCGAGTCTTGCTTCGTGATCTCTTCCATAACGTTGTCTAAATCGTTCCTGATGTTGTTGTGCATAATACGTTTCTTTAGGGCTATTTTTTCCCATCTCTACTAAAGCTGCAGATAATTTTTTTACCTGTTTTTCAGCCTTTTCCGCATTGGCAGCAATATCAGCCATTCCTTTGGCTGCTTCGTTAACTCCTTTATTATCGACCTGAGAATTAACCTGTATGTTCATCTCTACATTGTCATTTTCCATCTTGCTACCTCTCTAAAAGAAAGGCTATACAGGTAAACTGCATAGCCCTGTTGTGTTTTAGTTTTTATTTATCGTTTTATGAAGTTAGAAGACTTCAGAACGAAGTCTATACACTCCATCTTCAAGTCTGGGTTGTTGTAATACAACTCTTGTGCAGCCTCTTCTGAAAACTCAAAAGGTTTCCCGTCTTTACGAAGTTCAGAACCGTCTGCACATCTGATTCCCTTGGTGAGAACTGCTACACGAAGAGCATCAAGCTGTTTGAGTTCTTCTTCTTTTTCAGCATCACTTTTTTTGCTGTCACGCACAGCGTTTGTTTTCTCATCAAGTTCTTCCATCTTTTTGATAGCTTCTTCTGAATGAATACCAATAAGAAGGACTTCAATTCCAAGTGGAATGTTATCAATAATTGGTTCGTGCCAAACGCCCTCGCGTTCATTCACATCTGTAAAAAAATCTTCAAGATTTACAATTTTTTTGTTTTCCATAAGTTCTCCTACTCATTTTTATCGCTCATTTCTGATATGGTGTTCTGTGCCCAGGCTTTCATCTTAAGAATCATTTTCTTATCCTCAACTGTAAGCGGCACTTTCATACATTCCACATAATCATTGATAGTATGAAAAGTGAAAATGATGTTTCCCATCATATCGTGTTCACATCCTTGCCAAATCTGCAGGAAGTGTTTGAATATCCAGGCATACTCTTTCGGAATCGGGATATCACGAAGCTTTCTGTAACGTTCTTCGGTCTCTCCAAGTTCATAAAATTTCTGCTCTGCAGCTTTTCCCCCACCTCTGCTTTTGATAAAGTCTTCTCTGACATCAACATTTCTAAGCCATTCTGTTTTAGTAGTTTCCTTACCACCTTTCATAACTTTCTTTTTTACAGAATGGTAATGATAAAGGAAGAAATAACGCTCTACTGCTTCTCTAAGTCGTTTTTCTCCCTTTTGATAAAATTTGTGGTTGTCTTTGCAAACCTTATAATTTCATCACGAATCAAAGGAGCATTAAGGAATATCTTCTCTGCAACCGGCCTAGAAGATTCAATAGGCTTTCCGCCAAAGTTTACCTCACAACCATCTGCAGCTCTGATACCCTTGATAAATTCAGCAACACGTCTTGCATCAAGTTCCTTACGCTTCTTTACTTTTTCAACTGGATCTTTCAGTTCATCCAGCTCATCCCTTTCTTTGTCATAACGTTCAGCACCCGCGGCATTTTCATTCGAGCCGAACCCTGTAACAAGAAACTGTAAACCGCAGGACTCTCCGTTGACCTTTGGTTCAAACCAAACACCTTCTTCCTCACGGTCCTCCGTGAAGAAATCCTCGATGTTTATCGTCTGTTTCTCCATTTCATCCTCTGTTAAATAAAAATATCCGAGCCTCATACGAAACTCGGATATATATTAGTCACAAAAAAAGTTGAACTTAATTTATGCTACTGTGAAGTGACAAGAACAGTCCTGTCCACCAAGTTTAGCAGTTACAACAACAGCATCGCTTGAAGAAGCTCCTGACAAGTCAGGAATTACAGAAATCTTGCCGTATGTACCGTCTTCACCTGCATCGAGCAAGTCAAGAATTACATTTGCATCAGCATTTGGATCTCCATTTTCGTCTACAACGCCTGCTTCATAGTAAGTGTCAGCAGCCCAAGTTGGAGCAGTTGTCTGAGCAGGAACTTTTACAAACTTATCACCTTCTTTTGTGTAATAGTCTGTATAAGTTGTTGACCAGTTAGCTGGTTCTGAAGTTGTCAGAACTCCTGTTTCATAACCAACGTCAAGTGTCATTACAGATGCTGTACCGCTTCCAATCTGCACTTTTACTTCAAGGCCGTTCGGATTTGTAGAAGCATCATATTCAGTGATGTCTCCCATTCCGAGAACGATGTTTGGAGTAAAGATAACTGCCTGCTGAGCAGAACCACCTGAACCAATTGTGATTGCTTCAGATTTTGAAAGCTTTGGAACTGCAATCTTGAATACACGACAGAGTTTTTCACCGAATGAGCGGAGAGGAACTGTCATATTGTAGTCAGATTCACCTGATGCAGACAAATCTCTGTCTTCAGCTTTTGCATTGAAGATCTGGAACAGATAAATGTTCTGAGGTTTGTCTTCTGCCTTGAACGAGTCATTCATATAACCCTTGTCTTCGAAAGCAAAAAGAACTTCGAATGTCTTGTTGTTGTTGGCAAGATTGTAAAGTGTCTTTGCATCTGGAACAAGGTATGTGCTCAAGTTAGCTGTAATTGCTTTCTTCAAAGAAGATTTAGCAACAGGGTTCTTTACGAACAATGCATACTTCTTTTCAAGGTTCTTATCAACGTTCATTGAAAGAGTCTGTCCAAAAGTGATGTTCTTACCATTGATCCACAAATCACCTTCGCGAGTAGTGAACTGGTCTGTGTCTGTTGCTTTTTCTGGAAGATTATCAATGTAATCATTACCAGTTGTAACGCCGTCTTCGAAGTCATCTGCTGTTGCTCCGCCAAGATAAGTCTTAGCTTCGTCTGTTTCCAGAATGTCAGAACTTGAATCACCCATAAAACCGAAAGAACCTGTTACGATACTTCCGATTTCTGCGTTCAAATCAAGAGTTCCAACTGCAAGACGTTTGAAGATATGATACATATCTTCGCCTTCAACGCCGCCGTACTTCTTTGTGATGAGATACTCGATGCTCTTCTTGCCGAAAGTAATTTCGTTTACAACAGCACCATCAGGTACTTCGAGAATACCGTCTG
>Ga0265299_10007155_pt1 | contig 10042 bp, 7 predicted proteins | sample AusTroGonzalo_MG_4_FD_193485 | JGI IMG/M metagenome (GOLD analysis project Ga0265299, IMG submission 193485) | Bovine rumen microbial communities from tropical cattle in Woodstock, Queensland, Australia - Gonzalo_02 | ecosystem: Host-associated > Mammals > Digestive system > Stomach > Rumen ...
GTGGTGAGAGGGAAGTATACGTTGTTTTCCTCGACGTAGTACGGGATATCATAATCCTTCAAATTCATTGTCTTGGATGCGGGATTCTTCAGACTCTTCTTCTCCTCTATCTGCATGAATTTGTATACATCGTCGCTCTCTTCCACATTAAGGATGAATTTCTGGAAATTCTCTGTGGTCAGAGTGCCAGTAGCTGAGTCGAATACAGCCGTCATGTTGGTGACAGGGTTCGTGAATGTGAACTTTCCATCGTTGGACGGTGTGACCGTCATGGTCTTTCCCGAATGGATGTTGTAGATCTGATCCAATGTCACGAACGGGACATAGGGTGTCTCCGCATAGTCGCGGACGATGATTTCCGATGGCTTGTCCGGCTGGACGGTCTTGATCGGCACGGATCTCTCGGTGTAAGTGCCATCGGCAGATACATCTTCCGCCGTTAACACGAACGCCGCCGATGCGACCATGATGAGGACAGCCATCGCTGCAATGTATCTCTTCTGAATCATGGTATGAACCTTTGTGCCAGTATAGAGATTTGCCATTATAAATTAGTGTTAAACTGGTACTATTTTACTATAACATTCTTATATATAGCGTAACCCGATTTCGGGTCATGTCTTTCTTAAGCAGTCCAAAGACAGCTGGAAACGCATTCGAGATCATCGGAATACTCCAGATCATCGCAGGAATCTTCGCCATCATTGACGGATTCCGCGATGAGGAGATCGATACCGGATTCGCTGTCGTAATTGGAATAGGCGCAATCATTTGCGGTTTGATAATCATGTTCTTCGGAACAAAGGTTCGCAAGGAGATTATCTCTGCGAAGATCGATATACTCGCCACATTCGTGAGGATCGCGGGAGTAACCACCATCATCAGCGGAATTTGCTTGGTCATAGCAGAGGTCATGATCGGTGCGGATATTCTGGCCGAGGCAATCAGTGCTATCATCACCATCGCGATCGGTCTTCTGATCATCTTCATTTCAACGAAGATCAATGATGGAAAGCAGACAACAGGCGACAAGATCATTTGGGTTCTCCTCCTGGTCTTCTTCGTCTTGGACCTGATTTTCTCAGTTCTATCCATTGTCGCAGGATTCGACCCCCTCATGCTTTCGCAGATCATCACTGGAATCTGCAGCACACTCGTCTACATCTACCTGATCATCTTGCTCTTCGACGCTGACGTCAAGAATGAGATGGGAATGTAAGCAAGCCGCGATTGAAACGAATTAAAATCAAAGTGTTCGGCAAGGACCCCGACAAGGGCGAATTGCCGGACACTACATCTTTTGAATTTATTCGAGAGAGACGAGCCGATAACGGAGGAAGAACTCGGCGCGGACAGGTACGTGAAGACTCTTACGGAATGAAGAGAGGCTCGCCAAGGCTGTGCCAGATATACAGAATTGAAGTTTATGATCCCGGCCCGTGACAGAATCCACAGACCGGGAGAAGTCGTTTAGCTTGAAGCCTTCATCGAATCGATGATCGCAGACATCGCATCTACATCGTACCATCCGGTCAGGACCTCCTTGTCCACTGGCTGTCCGGCCTCATCACCCTTCCACGTCTGAGTCTCGTAGTCGTAGAAGCACATGTGCCTGAGCGAGGAGTTGCCGATTTGGACACCGAACGGGAACAGCCTGCTGTCCACGGTCATCTCTCCTCCGCCCGACTTCGTTCCTATGATCGTGGCCACCCCATTGTTCTTGGCCATGAATGGAAGTGCGTTTCCGCAGGAGAACGAGAAGGTGCTGGTGATGATGTAGAAGTCGAAGTACTGTCCGAAGCAGTCCTTTTCATCGTATACGCCGTCATCGTTGGAATCGACTTGGAATTGCAGTTCCGATACGGTTCCGGAATTCTCGTAGGCGAAGTATATCTTGGAATGGTTGTCCTTTGACATGAGTGCCAGTATCTTGCCCATGGAGATCACGCTGCCGCCGCCGTTGACCGTATCGTCGATGACAACCCTCTCCACTCCTCCGTGCTCCTTGATCTCGTTCAGGTTGTGCACGAAGAGGTAGTATGTGTCCGCTAGCCTCTCTTCAGGGGTTAGCTCCTCATGGTAGTAGGTGGCTTCCGTGAATCCGTCGAATGAGAAATAGGCGGTCTTTCCGTCCGAACTGTACCTGACATCGGTGATCTTCTCAACACCCTCAGCCTTCAGCACCGCATCTCTTTCGTCATACAGGATGCTCCTCAGTACCGTACGGTCGTGGTGCAGGTTCTGTATGTAGGTCGATTCCTTGATGTCGTCGTCCTCTCCCAGTAGAGGGGATGCAGTGTAGCTGGTATGGTTGTCCTCTAGCAGTCCGACAATGATCTTGTAGGCGATTGTGCGCTCCGTGGGATCCGGTGAGACCAGTTGGTCGCCGTAATCGTTGTTCTTGACAAACTCGCTCATGCTCTTGAACCCAGTGACGCTGTTCAGCCCGTAGTAGTTGTCCAACAGGAAATAGAACAGGTTCCTTTCATACTCCAGCATGTACGCCGGAGGGTTGATGACATCCTTATCGTTCTTGTACTTCGAATACGAGGATGATATGATCTTCTTCATCGTCGCATGGGAATCGGAGCCGTTAATGAACTCCACATTCATCTGATAGGGCGAGGTGTATTGGAACAGCATGTGGTCGTCCGAGGAATACACGAATGCCCTGGCCAGGTTCGCCCTCTGGAGCTCCAGGCTCAGGAGGTCGAGGGGGAAGTAGAGCTTCCCGTCCTGCTCTATCGCATCGAGGTCGTATCCTGCGAAGCTGAAGACGTAGGGCTGGCCGGGGTTGGCGATGTCTTTCATATCCATTTTGACCTGTTCCATGGTCGTGTTCTTGAGATCGTTGCTATTGAACTTCTCGTCCAGACTGCCAGCTTCACTGATCGACATATCGGATGCATCGAAGGCTATCTTGCACTCTGGGTTACCTTGATCGTTCTTGAGTGTCATTATGCTGGCTTTTTCTATTCTATCAGTGGTCAGGCTGTATCCTTCCTTGAGGTCGCCGATGATCAGCTGTGCCAAGGTGTCCATCGTGCAGTACAGCACCTCTCCCTGATCCTTCTTGATAAGGAAATCGAATTCCCCTGTGAGGTATTCGGAGATGTCCTTGGCCGGTTCTTGGGAACGGGGGTCGTTCGGATCGAATATCATATACGACATGTCGTAGGCTGTCACGGTAACGGTCTCTGTGCTGACCGACGGCTCCTTTTTGCCGTCGGAGGCCGCCACTACCGCTGCGATGGCAATGATGGCTACCGCCACTACGGCCAGCGCGATGATGATTTTCTTTGGTTCCATGCTATCACTTGAATGTGGAGTGCATCCCGGTATGTGATACCGGATTTCTGGAGGAGGATGGTTTCAGACGGATAAGAATTGACTGCAGGAATTGTCAGAGGTCATTGACTAAAACGGTCTCTGTAAAGGATCCTTTTGCTACCCAGTCATCTAATCTTATTATACTCCAAAGGGCATTCAAACTCGATGTCATTCGACGAGAAAGCCCTGTCGGCAGTCCATACGGCACATAGGTGTCTGCCGTTCGTATTAGCAGCGATCATCATAATATCGGGTGTATACAACCTTTGGAAGTACATGACATTCGAGGAAAGTGCGGCCTCTTTCGGAGAGATCTGCGGTTCCTTGATCATGATTGCGATGGGTTTGCTCATCCTGTTCGACCCTAAGAGGAGTCTCTTGAGGGCCATCGGTTTCTACGCCATGTCCCTGGGTCTGAGCAGGGTGATGAATTCATTCAGCTCGATCGCCAGTGAGAGCGACATAATGTTCATCGTGGGCCTCGTCATGCTCGGAATGGGTGCCAATTTGATCTATTCCGGATACTGCTATCTCAAGGATACGTCCAGGGGACGTTTCGGAATGACAACGGCTTCTGCACTGCTGGCGCTGTTGATGATCATCCTTATCGTGATGATGTCAGTCGGCGGTGACGAGGTCGATGATTACACAATGAGTGAGATCATCTCATGTTTCATCTCTCTGATCCAGTATGCGTTCGTGCTGCTGCTCATGGACATGGAGGTCTTCAGGTTCGGTTCCTTCAACGAGAAGGCCCTGAGGAAGATGGAAGTCATCCGTAGGACATACGCACCTGCCCCTGACATGTTCATAAACAGGGAAGATGGCGTAGTATTGAAGCACATGTTCGACGACAGGTCCTCCTGGGCCCCTGTGGAGGACGGCGGACCGGTCGAGTGCGAGAAGAAGCTGTTCATGGAGGAGGAAAGGTCGAAGTCGGTGATGATCCTCCAGAAATGGAAGAGCTCAGATAAGATCCATGTGACGATGGTCACGGACGACAACGGAACGATCCTCCAGGCCAACAGGTTCTGTGTCTCGGACGTCGTTGCAGATAATGCCGACGACAGCGGATTCATGAACATCCGCCTCTACACTGAGGGCAGGATGGTCGCAAACCTCGCTGTTGCTGAGGAGGAGGTGGCAGCATGAAGAAGACGGAGTTGTGGATAACCGTTCTGGCCGTAATAATGATAATCACAGGAGCTTACTTCGTGATCCGCTGTTTCCAGGATGGCGTTTACACCTGGGGCGAGATCGCAGGATTCTCCATTCAGGCCCTGGGCGGAGTCGTACTTCTGATATGGTTCAGGCAGAAGCTGGTCAAGGGCGTGGCAGTCGCACTCATGATGATAGGTCTGTCCAGTCTCCTGGTGTACGTCCATTACCTGTACACCGATGTGGAGACCGGTTCATTCGTATTTGCCATACTTTACGTGGTCGCCGGAGCGGTCTTGATATACTACGGTGCATCGCTGTTCATCGGAATCAAGTCGGGCAGCATGAAATGTATCGTGTGTTTGCTTGCGCTGATTGTGGTGGAGCTTATCTTCCCCTTGCTCCAGTTGCACAGGGGCATGCCCTTCTTCGATGTGCTCGATTACTATTCCGACGTGTTCGTCTACATGATCCTGCACATCATACTGATCGTGATCCTCACGAGGAAGGAGATGAAGATCCCCTCGTTCCAGAAGAGGCTGACAAAGAACTCAGATATCATATTCGACCAATGGGCTACGGATTCTGAAACGTACATCATGAGGGAGGACCTTCACAAGCTGCTCAGCACCGAGGACGGGTCTGAGTGGGTACACATCGAGGGAGGCCCTATAGAGCGCGAGCTGGTCGTACTGCTGCAGGGCAATAAGCCCGGAGTGGAGCTCCTCCTGCAGAAGTGGAAGGGCGACGAGAGGTTGCACCTCTGCGTGCGCACCAAGGGATTGGGGACCTACAGGGTGGTTCTGTCAATGCCAATCGAGCAGACCGTGATGGACGGCGATGCTGATAATGCGAAGAAGGTCAGGTTCTACGGATCAGAGGGAATGTTCGCCGATATTGTGATCAAGAACCTCGACGAGATAGACCAGGGATACTTCGGTACCATCAAGAACATCGCCGCCAAGAAGAAACCTCAGGAAGAACCTTCCGAATGAAACTGTTCGAACGAATCTCGGTTCGATTCCGGGATTCGTTCGTAACACTTTACGTATATCATTTTTTAATTGGTGTTACCTCGGTTCCAAACGAGTAACACGAATCCGGATAAAATCGCATAACGTGATAACGAATCGGATTTCTTATGCACAGAGTAACACGATTTCTCAAATGGTAACATACTGGAACTTTCGTATACGTCGGTCTTTAATCTCACTTGTCGATGTAATCTAATCGATAATATGAGCGCTGTCAAGGACTTCTTTAAGGACGAGATAAAGGTGTCCGTGTTACGCCTGTTGGTCTCGGGAGTGTCACTGATCGTCTCCTACTTCTACGGAGGAGACATGGCGGTGGACCCCGCATGGATAGCCATAGTGCTGTGCGGAGCACCCATCCTATGGGATGCCGTTACCGGATTGGTATTAAGACATGATATCAAAGCAGATGTGCTCGTGGCGATAGCGATAATCGCTGCGATTGCTCTGCAGGAATGGTTCGCCGCCGGAGAGGTGGCGCTGATCATGGAGATTGGAGGATTCCTGGAGGATTTCTCAGCCGCCAAGGCCAACAAGGGCATAGAGGCGTTGCAGAGCATGTCACCCAAGACCGGAAGGATCGTGGACGGTGATGGGGTGAAGGAGGTCCCGGTAGAGGAGATCCCCGTAGGCGCTACGGTAAGGGTGCTCCCAGGTGAATCCATTCCCGTAGATGGCAAAGTCATCGCGGGAGAGACATCAGTGGATCAGTCCGTCATAACAGGAGAATCCCTTCCTGTTGACAAGCTGGTAGGAGACCAGGTGTTCAGCGGTACCATCAACCAGATGGGCACATTCGATATGGTCGCTGAGAAGACCGCAGAGGATTCATCCTTCCAGAGGATGGTCGGAATGGTGTCTTCCGTCGATGCGGAGAAGACCCGTATGGTGAGGGTAGCGGACAGATGGGCCACATGGTTGGTAGCCATCGTCATGGTGCTGGCACTTTCAACTTACCTGATAACTCAGGACATCTACCGTGCTGTTACCGTCTGTATCGTGTTCTGTCCTTGTGCGTTCATATTGGCGACACCTACTGCGATAGTATCCGCTATCGGTAACCTCGCTAAGCGCGGTATACTCGTAAAGGACGGGGATTCTTTGGAGAGGATGGCGCAGGTCGATACCATAGCTTTCGATAAGACCGGTACCATAACCGAAGGACGGCCCAGAGTGGTCGAGATATCGGCAGCGGATGAGGAAGAGCTTGTATCTTTAGTCGCATCTGCCGAATCCGGGTCGGAACATCCGTTGGCCAAGGCGTTCGTCTCATTTGCGGATAGGAAAGGCACAGGGTACACGAGGCCCGATGAGTTCAGGATGACCATCGGACGCGGTATCGAAGCATCATGCAGCGGTCACAGTGTTCGTATCGGTAACAGCAGGATGATCCTGGAATACGCTGATATCCCGGAGAAGGATGTTAAGCGCTCGGAGGAACTGTATGCAGAGGGATGCACCGTGGTGTTCGTGTCCATAGACGGATCTTATGCAGGATTCATCGCATTCTCCGATTCCATCCGCGAAATGTCTAAAAATACGGTATCAGAGATCAAATCTGCGGGACAAAGCACATTATTGCTCACTGGTGACAATCCGCGTGCAGCCATGCATATGACTGCTGAAGCCGGTATAGATGAGTACATCGCTGAATGTATTCCTGAGACCAAGGTCGCTGTCATCGAAGAGAGGCAGAACGACGGTCATAAGGTTTGCATGGTGGGCGACGGTGTGAACGATGCCCCTGCATTGAAGAAGGCTTGGGTCGGCATAGCGATGGGATCCACCGGAAGCGATATCGCGGCAGACGCCGCGGATATGGTCCTTGTGAAGGATGGATTGGATTCCCTGCCACACCTGATCGGATTATCAAAGAAGATGATGGGGAAGATCAAGTTCAACATCACGTTCGCGATGTGCTGGAACTTTCTTGCCGTGGGTTTGTCCATGGCGGCTGTCCTCACCCCTGTGACCGGGGCACTGGTGCACAATGTCGGATCGGTGCTTGTCGTGGTGAATTCGGCCTTGCTGCTATTCTATGCCAAAAAGAAGGAAAGGAAACAGTTTCTGGGCGGGGGAAATTCCTCGCCCGAAAGTTCGATCGTATGAACGGGTTCACTTCTTCTGAGGGGCTGGAGCCTTCTTCGGCTTCTTGGATTTGTCACTCTTCCTGCGTTCGGTGCGTGCTTCCCATTTGGACACCACGAGCTTGGCATCCTTGTTGCCGCGCTCGGCAGCCATCCTCATGTATCTGCGATACTGCTCCGTGTTCTCCTCGACCAGAGTACCATCCTTATAGAACAGTGCCAGTCTGTACATTGCGGATGCATCTCCGAACTCCGCTGCGCTCTTGATGAGGTCGAATGCTTCCTGTGTGCATTGGCCGTCATTCCTCTCGATGAGCATGTCTGCGAGCTTGACACGGGGGGAACCTCCGGCTTCGGAGGCCCTGGTCATCAGACGGACTGCGGCCTCCTCGTTCTTCTTGAAGCCCTTTCCGCTCTTGTACTTGAAAGCGAGTGTGGTCATGGACTGCGGCTGGTTGCTGCGCGACATCGCTTTGAGGAGGTCGTTGGACAGCTTCTCATCGCCTCTTCTGGCCTTCAGTGTGTCCATGGCGATCCTGCGTGAATCGTTGACCATGGAGCTGGAGTATCTGCCGAACCATTGCTTCGCAGCTTCCTCGTCCTTCTCCACACCGATACCTGATGCGAGCATCATGGCGACCTGGTACTGTGACTTCGCATTGCCGACGGATGCTGATTTCAGATACCATGGGTATGCCTTGGCGGGATCCTTGCGCATGAGCTTTCCGTCATTGTAAAGATCGCCGAGCATCACCATTGCCCTGTTATGTCCATTGTCGGCCGCTTTTGTGAGATACTGTACACATTTGTCCAAGTCCCTTTCGACACCGTTTCCGTCACGGTACATCTGACCGATCAGTGCATCCGCATCGGACCATCCCATCTCGGATGCTTTGAGAAGATATTCCATCGCTTCCTCATGATCCTCTTTCGTAATGGCGGATTTGAACATCATGTTCCCGTAGTTGTAATAGTCGTAGGGATAACCGGAATCGCAGAATCCCTTGAGGACCTCGCGGAGCTCTTTGATCTCCTCCAAGGTCTCTCCCTGAAGGGTCGCATATTTCCTTCTGGCCTCGTAGCTTCCGCATTCGGCGGCCTTTTGGTACATGACCATGGCCTCATTGGTCTTTCCTTCAGACATGAGTATGTCGGCAAGATCGTTCAGCGCCATGGGGTGATCCTTCTGCGCTGCTGCAGTGAGCCATTTCCTCATCTCTTCCTCGTCCTTCTCCACGCCGACACCGTCGCGGTAAAATACTGCTACTCTGTACTGTGCAGAGGATGATCCGTCGTTCGCCAAGTGCAGGGTCTCTTCGAAGGAGTCGTTTATGGAACGTGAGTATTCGTCCACGACCTCGTCGGCAGGGCCGTCCATCTTGATGGTGTGATCCGATATCCAGATGGCACGGTTGCATGTGCGCTTGATGGTGCTCATGCTGTGCGATGTGAACAGCACGGTCTTACCGCTGCGGACCAGGTTCTTCAGATGCTCTGAAGCCTTGGAAGCGAACGCCATGTCTCCTGTGCTCAGCGCTTCATCGACAAGGAAGATGTCCGCTTCCACGTTGATCATAACGGAGAACGCTAAACGGGATCTCATTCCCGACGAATACGTCCTCACAGGGTTGTCTATGAAGACGCCCAGATCAGAATATTCGATGATTTCATCGATGTGCTCCAGGACCTGATCCCTGGGGATGCCATATAACTCACTTCTAAGGATGATATTGTCCCTTCCTGAGAGATCGCCATGGAATCCCATACTGAGTTCCAGGATGCTTGCTACTTTTCCGTGTACCTCAACGGTACCCTCATCAGGTTCGATTATCTCGGACACTATCTTCAGGAAGGTGCTTTTTCCGCATCCGTTGCGTCCTAGGACACCGACGATGTCGCCTTGTCTGATATCCAGGTCGATACCGTCGAATATCGGATATTGTACAAGTTTCTTGGAGAAGAAGTTCTTCTTCTCCTGACTCGGGTCCAAGATGGTATAGGACTTCTTCAGCCCCCTTATTCTGATTACAACATCGTCTTCCATCATAACACCTCCGGCAGTTTCTTCTCATAGTGGAAGAACACGCTGGCACCTATCAGCAGGAATGCTGCTGCCAGCGCGACGCACATGACGATGTACTTCAGCTCGGGAACCATTCCGTAGTAAAGGATGTCGTGGAAGAACTCCACGAAGTAAGTGAATGGGTTGTACCATACTATCAGCGCAAGCAGTCCTTTGGCCTCGCTTGCAAGGAAGAATGTGGGCGTGATCCAAATGACCAGTCTCATGGCTATGCTCATGAAATAACCGACATCCGGTACGAACACGGTGATGGTCGAGATGAGATACGCGCATCCTAATCCGAATATGCACATGAGCACCAGGCCCACAGGGATCATGGCCACTCCGAACCAGTTGACAGGCTGTCAACT
>Ga0265299_10007157_pt1 | contig 10041 bp, 7 predicted proteins | sample AusTroGonzalo_MG_4_FD_193485 | JGI IMG/M metagenome (GOLD analysis project Ga0265299, IMG submission 193485) | Bovine rumen microbial communities from tropical cattle in Woodstock, Queensland, Australia - Gonzalo_02 | ecosystem: Host-associated > Mammals > Digestive system > Stomach > Rumen ...
GACCCTTGGAAGGGTAAAGATCTCGGCGTCATCTATGTCGGCGATAAGACTCCTACCAATCAGGCAGTTACGATTTCTCATTTAGTTCCTGACGTGGAAGGTCTGACTGGCAAGCATGCCATTTATCTGGTAACCGAGGGTCCTGATATTCAGCAGCCCGAGCAGCCCCAGGGACGTCCTCAGTTCGGTGGTCAGCGTCGTGGCCCGCAGCAGCCTCAGCGTCCGCAGGGTCTCTTCGACCTCCACGGCATCGGTTTCACAAAGATAGAAGCCAAGCCTATCCCCTTCGTACCTGAGGTGACCATCACCGTTGACGGCAAGAAGCTGAACATCCCCGCAAGCCCCATCATGTCAACCAACCAGAACGGCTATACCGAGTGTAACCACTACCAGCTCTATGGTCCTCTGAAGGCTGATTCCAAGATAAAGGCTACCTGCGAGATGGCTCCTATTGCCGTGAAGTTCGAGGTGAGTCCTGTGACCAATGGTCGTGCCTCTGTGAAGGCCACCTATAGAGGCGTGAGCAAGTATTTCTTGATTAACTAATCAATCCTTATATATCAACTAGAAAATGACGATGAAGAAATCTTTTATTATGGCCCTGCTGACAGTTTTCGGACTGTCGGCAGGTGCTCATACCAGCGAAGGTGAGGAAGGCGTCTTTACGCTGAAGAGCGGCAATGCCGTGATGACCATCGACACCAACAAGGGCGGTAAGGTGCTCTCGCTGAAGTATAATGACCAAGAGGTCATCTCACAGTCACGCTTCCCAGAGTCGTTCGGAAGCACGTTCTGGACAAGTCCGCAGAAGGAGTGGAACTGGCCCCCAGTACAGGAGTTTGATAAGCAACCCTACAAAGTGCAACAGCAGAGCGACAAGCGACTGGTCATTACCAGTAATGTCTCGCAGCGCTTGGGCATGAGTGTGGGCAAGGACTTTTCCGTAGACAAGAAGGATGGTGCGTTCGTTGTTACCTATTCTATTAAGAACGAGGGCAGCGAGGCCCGCAGTGTGGCTCCCTGGGAGATTACGCGCGTGCCCAATGCCGATGGCATGATTTTCTTTGAGGTGGTAGACAGCATTTGGCCTGCAGGCTTGATGAACTTCGAGGAGGCTCATGGTGCTTATTGGTTCAAAACCGATGAAGCTCAGCAGAACCGCAAGGTGAATGCTGACGGTAAGGGTTGGCTGGCCTATAGCGCCAATGGCTTGCTGTTGGTGAAGCAGTTCCAGGACCTGAAGGCTGGTGAGCCTGCTCCTGGTGAGGCAGAGATTCAGGTGTATTTGAATCGCGGCAAGAGTTTCATCGAGTTGGAGAGTCAGGGTGCTTACAAGCTCCTTCAGCCAGGCGAGAGCCTCTCATGGACTGTTCGCTGGCAGTTGGCTCCTGTGGCCAATGGCTCACAACCATCGAAAGAACTCTTGAAGATTGTCAAGAAGTTCTAATCGATGATGCTGAAAGTCAGGAAGTTGTTTATCTGATGACAAACTTCTTTCCTCCAGAGATATAGACGCCCTTCTTTTGGGGCGTCTTTATTTTTCGTCCCTGTAAATCGTAGATATCCTTTGGACTTTGAGATTTAAGGTTTGAGGTTTTATCTTCGCTTATGCCCGTCAAAAGACTATCTGCCAAGGCGCTGACATCCACGGGGGCAACACCTTCGTGGGTGGGTGTCACTTGGTTGATGGTGCCATCGTCGGCAAAGGTCAGATGGTCTATGCACACTTCGCGGTGATAGCCGGGACCATTACTCAGATAACTCTTGTTGATGCGGTGGTAAACGATATACCAGTCGTCGGTGCCAGGGATGTTCAGGACGGAGTTGTGACCTGTGCCATAGATCTTGTCGCTGGCATTCTGGATGATGACGATGGGCTTGGCAGCCACCTTGATAGGCCCTGTGGGCGATGTGCTGGTACCATAAGCCACATGATAGTTGGTGGCACCAGTATCATCCACACTCCATAGGAAATAATAAAGTCCGTTACGATAGAATACATATACCCCCTCGCGGAAGGCATAGGTCTGCAGCGAGCCTCCCGAAGGAGTGATGTCGTGTTCCTGCCCCACAACACTCAGCATGTCGTCCGACAATAGGCGATAGTGCAGGCGACCATTACCATAATATAAATAGGTTTGTCCGCTTACGGGATCAGTAAACACGTCGGAGTCAATCATCTGACCATCGGAAGTGGTGGTGAAGAGAGGCTCCTGCGAGGCCTTAAAAGGTCCTGTAGGACTGTCGGCAGTAGCCACACCCAGGGTCTTCTTACCTAGTGACGCATTGTGGGCACTGAAATAGAAGAAGTATTTCCACTGACCATCTATCCATTTCTCCTCGATGCATGGTGCCCAGGCATTGCCTGCAGCCCAGGGCGCGTCACCGCCCTCGGCGAGGTTGAGGAACGTTCCTTCGTTCTGGAAGTGCACCAAGTCTGACGAAGAGAATACATCAAAGCTATAGCCTCCCCAGCCATCATAGCCATCGGTGGTAGGATAGACGTAGAAGCGACCAGTCTTCTTTGAGAACAGCACCTCGGGGTCGGCATGGAATCCTGGCAGGATGGGGTTGCCGCAGGTATAGACCGTCACCTTGTATTCACGGGAAGTCGTACCTGTCGTTGTGGTGAAGTTGATGGTTCCCTGTGAGAAGTCTTGTGCACCCTGTGGCTCAATTGTCGTTCCTGGAGCCAGCAAGAACTGCGGGTCGAAGGCGGTCAGGTCGGTGCCTGCAGTCACAGGAATCTGGATGGCGGAGGTTGTGATGCTGGCCAAGTCCTGACGGATAGCGGGATGGGTCATGCCCGTGATGCTGGCCTGTAGACCCGTGGCAGGGTAGACCTCAAGCAATGCGTCAGTTTCTGCCTGCGTCAGGGGAATCACCGTGCCGTGGCGAGGCGTAAAGGCACCACTGGTTGTGGTGTTTTTCACAAATGTAAAGTTCTGCAGATCCGTACTGCTACAGAACTGATAGTAGCCCGAAGTGTAGCAGTCATACATCAGTATCCATTTGTCCTGGTTGATGAGCTTGAACAGTCCACCGCCCTCTACTGCCACCGATGTCTGTTGCAGGTTGGCACTGGGAGCACTCCACTGACTGCCATCAGGCTGTCCCTCCTCGGGTGTCAGTCGACGTGCAGTCACCTGGGCAATACCCGACATCTCTTCATTCTTGAAGATGGCGTGATAGAGGCTGTCGCTCTCGTTATAGACAATGTCCATATCAATTGTTGCTGAGCCGCGGTCATAGAAATAGCGGGGCTCATCGATAAAATCTGTGAAGTCATCGTTGGCATAGCAATAGTACACCTTGTCGTAGGGGATGCTGCCATCGTTGGTGAGCAGCGAGAAGTAAACCATGTAGCGTCCATGGCTGCCATCAGTGTTAACATAATCGGGATCCCAAATGGTTTGTGGTGCCCAAACACGTGTCACCTTGGCCCATGTCTTGCCAGCAAAGCGGGTGGGGAAGTGGATGGTGGCGTGAGTCCAGTGTATCAGATCCTTCGAACGCATCAGTACCACGCCGCGGTTACTGTCCCAGCCCTTTGAACACTTCATGTCGGTCACAGCCATATAGAACCAGCCATCCTGTCCTCGCAGGATGTGCGGGTCGCGCAGACCGCCCATCTTGGTACAACTGTCGGCAGCGACGACACGCTTGCCGTTGTTCAGAGGTTTGTAGTTGTAGCCATCGCCACTGAGGGCATAGTAGATATTTTCGTTGTCATTCGAGGGGAAATAGACGAAAAGATACGAGGCATAGGGCTCGTTGGCGTGGATATTAATGTCGAAGGGACGCTCCGTGCGTTTCTCGCCTCGACGAATGGTGGCTGTCATCGTGACGTGCTGCTTGTCGTCGATTCCGAAGCGCACCACACGTCCATCGTTACTTAGATAGGTCTCGTCGCTCGATGTCCAGAAAACAGGATCGCCCTCGGCAGCCACGGTAGGCAGCGTCAGTTGGTCATAGAGGTTATGGGCATTGCCGCCGATGGTCAGATGCGCTGCCTCGTAGGTCAGTGCCTCTTCATCTGTAAACAGCGGCATTACACCCACCTCAAAGGTGAGAGCGTCGTTCACGGTCGATGTGCTGAAATGGGCTGTCAGTGTGGCATGAGCCATCCCACTACCAATGGCTGGACGGGTGATGTGGCCTGTCGAGGTGATGACACTCTCGTCGCTACTCTCCCAGTCAATCTTCACCACGTCAGCATAGCTGGTGGGCAGGTTGATATCGTGGATAAGTTCACTCACGTCGCCCAATGAGAAGTTTTGAATCAGGTCACGGATGGCAGCGTCCTCAATCTCGCGGTTCAGCACAGAGATGCCGCTTTGCAACTCCGCTATCTCGTCATCACTCACGGCATAGTTGCAGAGCACGAGATGGTGCATCAGCGCATCCTTTAGATAGGCATCGCCACTATAGCAGCTGCGACCTAAATATGAGTTCTTCAGGGCGCCGCTCAGACCACTGGGCTTCAAACTCACTGTGCCCTTGGCAGCCTGTTTGCCGTCAATCAGCACACGTCCCTCATTGTCCTTCTGCACATAGATTAGGTTCACCCAACGTCCTTTGGTCAGCGCCTTGCCTGGGTTCACACGCTGCTCGCCACTGTAATTGCCTTTGGTGATTGAGAAACGCGACTCCTTGGCACCGAAGAACAAGTAACCCGAGGATGATGAGTTGGAAAAACACCACACGAAGTTGCCGTCCGTGCCGATGTTCGTGCTCTGAGGCACAAAGACGTTGATGCTGATGGTATAGTCGCTGAATGTTTTCACCAACTGGCCCACCGAGGCATCGAAGGCGAAATAGCCACTTTTGCTGCCCAGTGACAATACAGGCTCATCACCCTCTGTTGTCAACTCGGCACTACCTTTTAGCGCACCACTATACTGTCCGCTTTGGTCAGTCAGCGAGGTGAAGTCGAATGTCACCTTCACACTGTCCGTCTCGTCGGCAAACACGGGTAAACACATGGCTAATGACAGCATTGTCGCCACTATTCCCATACTCCAAGTCTTTCTTATTCTCATCTGATTCATTTCTATAGCAGTTAGTTACATTAATCTTAGTTTCGACTGCAAAGATAGGTACTTCTTTTTAATTATGGAAACGAAAAAACTTAAAACTCTGTAAAATGCTTCTTTTTTTTTTTTGCGTTATCAACAAAATGTATTACTTTTGTGGTCAAAATACGTATGATATGAGAAGATTTCTGTTCTTGACTCTTGGTTTCTGCGTCTTGGCTTTAAGTGTTCAAGCCGCACCACCCTTGCGTTTTCTTAACCCAATGAATGTGTCTGAAGGTACGCAGCCGATAATGAGTCATCGTGTGCCCGTCTTTCCAGAAGGTGGCTACTGTGCTTCTCAGTCGTTGATAGGCGAAGGCAATTATCTGCAGCATTCTGGTAGTCCGCGCATCCTCACCATCCTGGCTGGTTTTCAGGACCTCGGCTTTACCGTAAATGACCCCGTACAAGCCTTCTCTCAGTATCTGAATGGTGATACACAGGTGGATTTGGGAAATATGAATCAGTTAAACATAGCAAGTGTGCGCCAGTATTTCGAGATATCCAGTCATGGTCAGTTCTCGCCACAGTTTGATATCGTGGGTCCTGTCACCTTGCCTCAGAAAATGAGATATTATGGTGGAAGCAATCGTAATGGCTCCGACGAAAACTTCTATGCTTTTTGTCAGGATGCGGTGGGTCAAGTCAAAGACTTGGTCAACGACTGGTCTGTCTATGATAATGATAGTGATGGGCGCATAGAGTTGGTTTGCGTCATCTTTGCTGGCTATGGACAGAACCAGGGTGGTGCCGATAGTGCCATGTGGGCCAAGGCTTCCTATATGAACCAGAAACTGAACGACAGTCTGCTTATCACTCGCTTCAACTGTTGCTGTGAACTGTTCAATCCTTCCAAAAGTGACAAATACGACTATTCGCAATATATCAATGGCACAGGAGTCTTCATCCATGAGTTCTCGCATTGTATGGGATTGCCCGACCTCTATGCCACGACGTCAAGAGCCTATGTCAATAATCAAGGTATGGAGTCATGGAGCATCATGGACTATGGACTCTACAATTGCAATGGCTTTGCCCCTAGTGCCTATACCGCTTGGGAGCAAGAGGTGATGGGCTGGACAGAGATAGAACCCATTGATAGCACGCAGGTGACCACAATTACGATGCTCCCTTTGATAGAAGGTGGCAAGGCATATAAGTTCGTGAACAGCAATAATGATTGCGACTATATTGTTATGGAGAATATCCAAAAGCGGGGACTGAATACCTACTCCAATGGTCATGGCATGCTGGTCTATCATGTGGACTATCCCTATCCGAGCGTTAAAATGAACGATTCGCCCAACAATACACCAGGACATCCTTCTGTCGCTGTAGTGCCTGCCGGTGGACTTCTCATTAGTAGCTTTTTACGTGGCTCAGGTAGGCAATATTCCAGTAAAGAGTGGAAAGAGAGCATAGCTTCATCTCCCTTCCCTGGAACGGGTAACGTGACGGAGCTTTATGACCAGATGCAGTTGCCCAACTATTGCTTCTATCATGATGATACAAAGATTTCCACGGGTTTCAGAATCAGTGATATCTCGGAGAATTCGAGTTTGGGCTACGTTGACTTTACTGCTTCTTATGGCGAGATGTCAGGGATTGACAATGTCATACTCCCGCAGTCTGCTCCCCATCATCCCGTCTACGACTTGCAAGGACGACAGATACAAGGTCGTCTTAAGGCAGGTGTTTATTTCCGCCAAGGCAAGAAGGTCTTGGTGAAGTAGTTCTCAAAAGGAATAGAGGTAACATTTTACATTCCCCCACCGACGATGCTTCAGGTCGTCAGGACTGATGAGGAAATTCAGCATGCCGCAGTCATGGAAGACAAGATTCCATCGGTCATTCTCGTCAATTTAAAAAAGTGAGAGCATGTCGGACATTTCCTCATATACCTCTTCTATATATGGGGTTCCTAGAAGACGAGTACTGTCATCGTTCTCCTTGCATGCTGAGAATGTAATGGCTTCTGCAGGCAATGTGGCAGGCGATCCATCTTCATTGACGATGTGGTGGGTATGCAGCTCATTGCACGATGGGGCATAGAGAACTTTGAAATACTTAGGTTCCCATAAATCCATCCCAGGGTAGGATGGGGTGTCAATGTCACCCAGGAAATAGTCGAGTGCCGCAAAGATACAACTTTTTTTGTAAAAAGCACCACCAAAATCCTTTTATTTCAAGGACAGGTTCTGACAACTATTGCTGGCAAAGTTCGGCCACAAAGGCATCGATGGCCTCTTCCGTGAAGTGCTGCATCACCACCACATGGGCCAACTTGCCACCGAATCGTAGGTCTTCGTTTTGCGCCAACTGGTATTTGTGGGCCAGTTCTGGCGATGGGCAACGCATAAATACCGTGTTGCTGTATTCATTCACCCATGCTGGATAGCCAGCCTTGTCGAGTTGCTGCTTCAGATAGGCGGTCAGTTCCATGATGCGACGGGCCTGATGCTTCCAGCCTTCGGCACCCACTTTCTTCACTACCCACCAGAACTTGAGTGGCTGGATGGGGTCGCGCGAACAGTTAATCATACGCATGTTCTTATTCAGATAGGGTACATCGAAGTCAGCCTGATTATCATACACCTCGCGTGTGCAGATGAAGAGTCCGCATGGCGAGTCGATACCAAAGAACTTATGACCACTGACGGCAATCGAATCAAATCCCATTTTTTTGCTGCTCACCAGTTGGCGGTGCTCCGTAAATGGCAGGTAGCCGCCAAAGAGTGCAGCATCGACATGCCGATAGACGGCAGGCAACTCGGGATGACGTCGGAGCACGGCGTTGAGTGCAGGCATGTCATCGATGGCGCCCTTGAACGTAGAACCACACGCAAAGACAACGAGCGCTGGGCGCGATGTGTCGAGCGCCTTTTCCAGTTCCTCAGGAATCATGCGCCCCATGGTGTCGCTCTTCACCAGTCGCGTCTTCAGACCCTGCAGGTGAGCCAGTCGCATGTTCGAATAGTGGGCCTCGTCGCTCACATAGAGAATGGGTGCTTGGCCGGTCTTTTGCTTCAAATAGTTGGAGCCGAAATAGATACCGTGGTTATTGCCGTCAGAGCCGCTATGGGTGATGAGACCCCATCGGTTGTCGTCGTCGAAGTCGTAGAGTGGGGCAAAGAACTCAATGACCTCGCGCTCGAATACCTGCGATGACACCTCCCAAGGCGTGTCGGTAAACGGGTCTCCGGCATTATTCAGGTTCATCAGGTTTATGCCTGCAGCATAGTACCACTCATAGAAGTCGCGTAGTGGCGATACCTCGTTAAAGGGGTAGCCAAAATACTTGGGGAGCGTCTCACGCCATATTGTTGCCCATTCGTCCAGTTTAGCGTAGCCAGAACTCACGTTTTCCTTCTTTCCGTCAAATAATCCCTCTTGTTTCATATCCTCTATCGTTTGGACGGCAAAGATACAAAAAAGAAATGATTTTTTTTGTGACATGTGGAATTTTTTTATATCTTTGCAATCAAATATTATTATTAACTATGAAAAAGCCTTTATTAGTAGTAGCCGCTATTATCGTTTGCGGCACAGCGGCCTTCACGATAGGCTGCACAAAAGCGAATGCTAATGAAGATCCCATTCAGGAGGTGACTAGTGAAGAACTGATTCGTACCTCTCAGAGTTGGGATGGTGTCGAACTGCCTGACTATTTCGAGGGACGACCCGAGCTGGTGGCCATGAAATATGTGTTCCCTGCTGGACAGAAGTTGGGCTGGCACCATCATCCCGTGATGAACTACGGCATCTTGGTGCAAGGCGAACTGACCATCATCGGTCAGGATGGCAAGGAGAAGACCGTGCATGAAGGCGAAGCTGTTGTCGAGATGGTGAACACCATCCACCACGGCGAGAACCGAGGCACCAAGCCTGTTATCCTCTATATGTTCTATCTCTCGCAGAAGGATTTGCCGCTCGCCGTGCAGCATCCTGAGATTCCACTCGACTAAGACGCAAAGAGCAACATACTAGCCTGAAAACAGATATGAAAAATCGATTATTTCTTGCCATTACGCTGATGTGGTCAATGATGGCGACTTCTCTGACTGCGACTGCACAGGACGAGACCATCGTGTTTACGCCCCAATGGACGGCGCAGGCCCAGTTTGCCGGCTACTACGTGGCCGAGGCCAAGGGCTTCTATCGCCAGGCGGGTGTGAATGTGAAGATCGAGCATCCGTCGGCCACGCAGCCTGCCATGAGTCGCCTGCGTAAGAACGAGTGTCAGGCCACTACACTTCAGCTCTGTCAGGCGATGGAAATAGTCGATGGAGGTATCCCTTTGGTTAACATCCTTCAGACATCGATGAACAATGCGATGGTCATCGTCTCTGCCCGAGGCAAAGACCCGCTGACACAGAAAGGTGCCAAGGTGGGCATCTGGAGCGTGGGCTTCGGTCAGTTAGCCATCTGTATGAGTATCAAGGATCATCTGGACTATCAGTGGGTGCGTTTTGCCCAGAATGTCAACCTGTTTGTGGCTGGTGCTCTCGATGCCACACTGGCCATGAGTTACAACGAGTACTACCAATTGGTGCAGGCCGGCATCAAGATGACCGACAAGAACGTGTACCGTTTCTGCGACCATGGTTATAATGTGCAAGAGGACGGTGTGTACATGACCCGTGACTACTATGAACAGCATAAGGAGCAGGCGCGCCGTTTTGCTCGGGCTAGTCGTAAGGGGTGGGAGTGGGCAGCTGCACATCCCGACGAGACGCTGGAAATTGTGATGCAGTATGTGGATAAGAACCACATTGCCACCAACCGCGTGATGCAACGACTGATGCTCAAGGAGATATTGCGCCTGCAGGTGGACCGTGAGTCAAAAAAGCGCGAGTTCCGCTTGCGTCCCGACATGGTGAAGCAGGCCAGTCGGCTGATGGTGGAGAACATGATGCTGAGTCGCGAAGTAACGTTCAAGGAGTTGTCGGAATGACGTTATGAT
>Ga0265299_10007158_pt1 | contig 10040 bp, 11 predicted proteins | sample AusTroGonzalo_MG_4_FD_193485 | JGI IMG/M metagenome (GOLD analysis project Ga0265299, IMG submission 193485) | Bovine rumen microbial communities from tropical cattle in Woodstock, Queensland, Australia - Gonzalo_02 | ecosystem: Host-associated > Mammals > Digestive system > Stomach > Rumen ...
ATTGATATAATGCTTGTATGAAAGAAATTGGAAAAGTCAAAAGAAAAAATAATATATTCGTTAGGTGGTATCGGCTTGCAAACCCAAGCAAGAAATATTTTGCCGGCCAAGTGATATTCTATTCGCTATATACCATCGTGCTAGCCCTATTTACCATTTTTGCCGCAAAGACTATAAACGCCATGTATGCTGGAGATTGGGAAATGGCGTTTAAGTGGCTAGGGTTAGAACTCGCCGACATAATTGTTCGCAATCTATTTATGCATGCACAATATGAATGCTACGCTCTGCAATGCGGACATATACGTACCAATGTAACACAAAAGATATACAAGAAATTTTTATCTTGTAAAAAAGCAGAATTGGATGACCTCTCTAAAGAAAAAGTGACCAATATAGCCCTAAACAATATGGCATATGTGGCAGAGTTTGCTGACACAATCGCCCTCACTGTTGGCGTATTAATTCAAGTAGTTCTCACGCTGGTTATTGTATTCACATCCAATGCCCTCGCTGGATTAATAATCTTGGTGCTTGGCGTGGCAAATTTCTTTGCGTATTATTACTTCAACAAAAAACTTGGTCGTATTCTACTTAAGCGTTATGAGAAAAAAGACGACCTATTCAAATCTTATTCCAAAGTCATAGATGGACGCATAGTAATAAACGAACTTAATGCACAAAAAAAATATGAAGATGATATTCTACAAGACGTAGCAAAATTTAATAAGGCATATGCAGATTACCACTACGTTGCATCATGGAAAGGGCATTTATATTTCGCTATATGGCACGTCATTGTCTATGCCATCGCCGCGTTTTTAATGTACAAAGTGTCAAATGGAACTCTCGGCATAGAGGTATATCTAATCATTGTACCATACCTCACCTCATGCACAGAAAAACTCAATGCACTATGGGACAAGACAAATGTGATTGAAAATATGCGCGTAGATGTCGACAGAGTAAATCTGATACTTAACCTAAGTGACGAGGAACTTGCTCAATACGGCAATGTGAATAAAGAAAATGACGACTACAATTTAGCTTTGATTGATGTATCAAAAGCCTCTACTGACGACTCCTATGGTATAAGAAACGCAAACATTCAATTTGACCGTGGCAAAGTAAATGTTGTCAAAGGACCAAAGGACAATGGAAAACGAGTAGTATTCAACCTGCTCCGCAGGTATTCGGTACCAGATAGTGGCACAATATTACTCGACAATCTAAATCTTTACGATTATAACAATTCCACATTTAAAACACATATCAATTATTGTTCTTCTCACCCAACCTTTGTACGTGGCTCAATACGTGAAAACCTAACACTAGCAAACAATGATTTTAAAGCCGTTCAAACAATTTGTAAGAAAATTGGAATCGCTGAACAAATAAATAATCTGCCGAAAAAATACGATACAAATATAGTAGAAATAGACGACAGCGGACTACTGTTTATGCTAGGACTGGTGCGAGCATTGCTCTCGAACTGCAAAGTGTTAATGGTTTACGAGATTCCCGACGATACACCTGAGATATTTAGAAGCAATATTCAATCCCTACTCCAAACGCAAAACACTGGCAAAACAATTATCCTATTCACACACTCAAATGACTATGACGATGTTGCCAGTCGAGTTTATAAGGTAAAAGAAGGTTTGGTAACACAAATAAAATAATCAAAAAAGCGAGCACAGTGCTCGCTTTTTTAGTTTATCACACAAAATCAAAAACCTTAACCATAACAAAAGCCTCGACTTTTGCCGAGGCTAATGTGGTGCGCCGTGAGGGATTCGAAGCCGAGCGTAGCGAACGCCCTCGCACGAGCATACCATTCATATTATTATTTATGCGAAGTGCGAGTACAAGCCAGTGAGAATCCCCAAACAAAAAATATAGCCTCAACGTCTGTTGAGGCATAATGTGGTGCGCCGTGAGGGATTCGAACCCCCGACCTTTGCGTCCGTAGCGCAACGCTCTATCCAGCTGAGCTAACAGCGCATATTTTTATTTTGCTTAATTATTTTAAACACTTTTATTCCATTTGTCAATCTTTTTACTAAATTTATTTGACTAAAAATTTTCACTGTGATAAAATTATTTTATAGGAGAGAAAATGGACGCAAGTGTATCAAATGATACTTTACCTATAGGCCCAACACCTAAACAGAAAAGTAAAAGCAATAGGCGTAAGTTATTGCTTACTTTTTTGATATTACTACTAACATTGCTTATTTCGGTTGTTGCTGTCTTTGCATATATTACCGCTGATTTTACAATCACAAACAATGTATCATTTAGAGCCCAAAACGTAAATGCCCATGTGGAAGTAAACACAATAAATGCCGGCGAATATGTAGAAATAATAAACAACTCTTTTGATATCGTAGCGACAGATCCTGCAAATACACCTTATGGGATAAGCGTACCTAAGCAAGACTTTAAAGGAATAGGTATTGACAACGCTATTGTGTATATTACAACTATTACGAACACCGGCGATTCTCCATTCTCTGTCATGCTCAGCAATATGCAAGAATTAGACAACTTGACAATCATCACTGAGTTCTATAAAGGCACTTCTCTAGTTACAAATGGTGCTATCATAACAAAAAATCAAAGCATTATCACTCGCGTATATGTGCTTTTAAATACGCCAACCGACACCCAAGAAGAAGTTGTTATGACATTTAATTTGGACGCGACTGAAGTAATTTAACACACTTGCGAATTTTTTGATGTTTTTTGTATAAATTTGCTTATAAACCCACATATTTTGTAAAAAAATCGCAAAACAACGCATTTTAAAGTGAAAAAATTTGATTTATTTTTTCAAAAAGTATAGACAAAGCCAAACTTCTGTGATACAATAAGCGAAAAGTATGGTATCAAGGAGCAAAAATATGACTATAAAGATGAGGTTTTTATCAACAATTGTTGCGTGTGTTGTTGTCGTACTTGCCGGTGTGGTAGCTATTACCGCAAGTGTTAAGAGAAACAACATGATAGAAGTGCACGCCCATTCTAGTATGAAGGTTGCGGTGGCAGTCGGACTGACAAATGCTGGTCGCGAAGTAGAAATTGAAAACAACCAACTCAGCAAAATTAATTCCCGTTCTGCTATAGCTTTAGAAGATCAAGTTTTTCACGGTGCTGGGCTTAAGAATGCTATTTGTTACACAATAAACGCAACCAATAATGAACACTATAATGTAACAGCTCACTTCAACGAATTAAATCCTGACAATCTTGACAATTTGGATGTTATTCACGAATACACTATAATAAGAGGAGATCAACACATTGACACAACGAATGATGTCACACTTTTACCACACGATATACTAGTGGTTAAGGTCTCGGTGTATGTAGTAGATTCCTCACAAGATGCAGATAGTGATATTTCGTTAAGTTTGAATGTTAGCCGTGCACTATGTTGCTAATTGACTAATTGTGTGTTATTGTGCTAGTGCCGGAGATATAAAGTGTAAGTATTCTGCTGTTTTATAAGGAGAAGAGATGTCTACATCAAAAAAAATTATAATTTCGGTAGTAGCCAGCGTGCTAGTAATACTGACAGCAACTGTCAGCGTTTTTGCACTGCAGACCTCAACTTTTACTATGTCAAATAACATTAGTTTTAATGCCACATCTATAGCGTGTGACGTCTCTGCGTCTGCGGCTATTCTAAAAGAGAACGGCCAAATAATTAGATATATTACAGGTTATACATCTTCTGATTTTACTCCATCAAACAACGAATTTGTGACAAGTTTTAACGTAGCAGACGATAGTGCCGAATCAACAAAAGCTTTGCAATTTGAAGACTACACATTGCATAAGGGTGAAAAAGTGAAGTACACCATACACATTGAAAACACTAGCAGTACGCCTTTTCATATAAATGTAACCAACAATTCGACTAATGTCTCAAATATTAACATAGCCTACTCATATGAAGATGCCAGTACTGAGTCGCCCACGTCTTTTAATCCACAAACATTTTTGCATAATGATAGCGGAACCGCGCTGGAAATTAACGATTTTGTAACTATTTATATCGTAGTAGAAATTGCAAATACCGGAAAGGACAGTTACGGCAATTTTGCTTGGCGATTCAGTTTGACTTCTGCATAATTTACAATAATGTATGGGAATGCAGCCATCAGGTACCTGATGGTTTTTTTGTTAATTAAAATCCTGCACCAACTGCGACATAATATTACTCCTTGCTTGGCTCTATTATTTTTTTGCGACATCCTTAGCCCTCTACCATACATTCATTTTGCTAATCTTCCTCTCACATGCAGCACGCGTGCGTGCGAATAATTTTAAAATATTTTGTGTTAGTGGCTAAAATCATTTTGAGGAGACAATTTGTTGTGCTATAATAATGTCGTGAATCCTAGGGGATTTACATTTCTCAAAGTGATTTTTCACCTTGATAGAGAAACAAAATCGCCCCTATGGGGCACTACTGTAGAAAGAAGCACGGCCGACAGCATTATTTCTACAATAATAGAAAATATAAAAGAAAGGAGAAAGAAAATGACAACAAAAAAGAAAATTATTATTTCAGTGACAGCAGCAGTTCTTGTCATCGCTGTCGCAATCGTTGGCGTTCTTGCTGCACAGACAACTAGTGTTGGCATCACTAACACAGTTACATTCAATGCAACATCAGTCAACGCAACTGTAGAAGTTTCTGCAAAATACGCAAAATGTAATCGTCAAGCTGATGGTATAGCCGTTTCCGATTATACTACATCTGATGGCGCTATTACTACTTCTGACGCATTGAGTTCAGCTGGTTTTGCTGGTGGCTCTACCACTTACACATTTGAGCAGACTGCTACTGAGACACGTGATGCAGTATTTGATGATATAGAGCTAACATCTGCTTGGGACACTGTAATTTACACTATATACATCACTAACGATGGTTCTAAACCATTTGCCATCACTCTATCTGAGGCAGTTAACAATGCTCTTTGGACCGCTGGTTCTGATTATAGTGCTACACCAAACACTGCTTACAACCTAGTAGTTGATGCAGCTTATGCAAAAGGTGCTAATAAGGCAGCTGTTGATGCAGCATTCACTGGTGGCACCCAAACTGCTCAAACCATCCATGGCAATAACAATGCTGTTGCTGGCACAAACAGCACTAAACTAGCATACAGCGAAGTTGTTAGAGTTGATATCACCGTTCATGTATACGACCTAACAAAAGATGTTGCAAGCCCTAATTTCGCTTGGACATTCAACCTTGATTCTACTACTGGTGCTTAGTTTATATAATAAAATTAAATTCAACTTAAGTCGGCATATTAAATAATAAAGGAGAAAAATATGACAAAGAAGAAATTGATTATTTCATTATGTGCATTCGTTCTCGTTGTGGCTGTTGGCGTAGTTGGCGTGCTTGCTGCAACTCAACAAAACGCTACTATTCGTAGTATAGTATCATATACAGCATCTGATGTGTCTGCTAGAGTTGATTTTAAACTACAACGTGGACCTCAGAACACTGTATCCGGAGCTACTGAAACCGCATTGACAAACAATAGACAACTATTGGTTGATACTGCTACTGCTGGTGCAGAGACTGAGAGTCCAGAATTTACTGGTTGGACAATCGTTGCTACAGATACTACAGCAACTCGTACACAGGCTGTTCCTGACACTGAATTTTTAGAGATTAATAACTACACTATTCTCTACACCTTCACTGTTACTAACAACGCTTCTGTTGGTGGTAAATCATTTACTATCACTCCAACTGCTACAGTTGGCGATTTGACTGTAACATCTACATCACAGACATTTGGCACATTCAGCGATAAGCAAAATGGCACTGCCGTTCTTGCAGCCGCTGCTGTTAGCGCCGAAGGCGTAACAATTGATGGTGCAAATGTAACTCTTGCTCCTCAAGCTACTTGCGTTGTAACGTTAACATTAACATTGACAGACGCACGTTATGAGATTTCTGCAAGAAATGTTGCTTTCAACCTGCAACTTGCAAACGTTGCTGCATAATTGATTGCAAATTAGCAGACCGAAAGGTCTGCTTTTTTTGTTGCTAAAAATTAAATAATATTCGATTAAATATTTTGTATAATTTATTTTATGTGATATAATTTCTATGTATAAGGACGCATATGAAAAAGAAAAGAAAAAATCGAGATCTAACTCCGGCCAGGAAATTTTATAAGATTGTCTCTAAAATAATAGATATCTGTATGATACCAGTTATGTTACTGGCAATTTTTTGCTGTTTTACAATGTTTAATGCGAAGCGACAGAATCTAGTACCAAATGTTCTTGGATATTCTCTTATCGTGCCCGTTTCTGGTTCAATGCGTGCGAGCGGATTTGAACCGGGAAGAACTGTGCTGGTGCGCACAGCAAATCCTAAGGGGCTTGAAGTTGGCGACATAATAGCATACTATAAATACATTGAGACAGGCCGCCAAATCAACCCATCCAAATACGCTGTCTATACCGCACCTGAGGGCACAAATAAAATTGCATCACTGGACTTTAATGCACTTATTGGCAATCGAAACGCCGAAATGGTAAAAGCTGGCGGAAATCAAACGCCTATCATATTTCACCAAATAGTAGAAATTAGACAGGATTCTGCTGGTAATCTCTGGTTTAAGACAAAGGGTACAAGTAACCCAACCGCTGACTCTTGGTGGGTACGAGACGTATACATTGTTGGAGTTTATGAGGAAGTCTCCCCTATTCTGCACAACATATTTACTTTTGTAGGATCTGCAAATGGTATCATATGGCTCGTAGTTATACCTATAGCAATTATTATGTTTATGCTGGCACTCGAATTTATAGATAACTGGGACAGATATGAGACTGAACAAAAACTCATCAAAGGTGAAATATATCTTACGGATAAAATGTGTGTAAATAAAAAAATCGGCTATGATATGACAAAACAAAACAAGTTGATTTTACTAGCACGCGCACCAGATGACTACAAACAGACATACATCCACTTGATGTGGAAAGAAGGTGAAATACCTAAGGGAATAGTAAAACACTATAAAAAGCAAAATTGGAGTAAACGCGAAACAGAAAAACTGGAAGAAATACGAAAACAAGCCGAAGAAGCATATAAGACAAAAAAATCTAAAAAAGCTATAACAGAATATCAAAATGCCGTAAAAAATTATAATGAACTGGAATATAAGATCCGCGGAGAAAATTACACTCCTAGCGCACTCACAATGTCAAAAGCAGAAATCGAGGCCGCGGCAAAAAAGGAGCGAGCCGACGCAAAGAAAAAACAATCAGACTTAAAAAAAGCCGCAAAAATTGAGGCAATTAAGCTAGAACAAGATGAAAACCAAAATAATAAAAAGCGTAAATAATTTACGCTTTTTTGTTTTTTAATTTTCATCACGATATTCAATCTCGAGCCTTATTTCCTTCGGACGATTTTGATCCATTCGAGTTATTGTATATTTCATGTGTGCATTTTTTGTTATCAAATTGCCCTCTTTATCAATTTGGTCATCTACAGCATCAACCTCAATCACACTACCCTGCTCAATAAGGTTCTCTGATTGTTCAAACAAAAACCCAGATAATGTATTGTAATCGGTCTCAGGCAAGTGTTCTATCTCAAGCCTCTCATATAAATCCTCTAGTGCAATCTCAGCATTAAGCAAATACACATTTTTATCTATCACAGTAAACAGTGGTATTTCCTCTTCCTCATCATGTTCATCATATATCTCTCCAACCATCGACTCTAAACAATCTTCCATCGTTACAATACCACTAGTACCACCATATTCATCTAAAACTACTGACATATGTAATTTATTTTTTTGCATAGTCTTTATTAAGTCGTCCACTTTCATGTTTTCTGGTACAAATATAGGCTGTTTCATAAGGTCATGCAACTTTATCTCGCGGTTTTGTAAAAGTGCCATAAAGAAGTCTTTTTGATTTAAAATTCCAACAATATTGTCTCTATTTTCTTCATAAATCGGCAATCGGGAATAATTATTGGTAAAAAATAATTCTTCAATTTCCGCCACGCTATCATCTATATTCGCACACACCATATCAACGCGCGGAGTCATTACATCGTATGCAGTGAGGTCGCTTAGTTTTATAGCGTTCTGAATGATGTCAGCATTTGACTCGTCTATAACACCTTCTTCTTCCATTGTATCAATTATACTTTCCAGTTCTTCTTCAGTAACTGTAGGAGTATCGTCCGGTTTTATCTTTTTCTTAAAAGCCTCTTGCAATTTCAAAAACGGCCAAACTATCGGTGTCATTATTATCATTATAACATATAGAGCACGCGAGTACCTCATCGCCGTCTTTTCTGGATTATATTTTGCAAAACTCTTTGGCATTATCTCGCCAAAAATCAACACAATGATCGTCATAACAATCGTGGTCAACACATTAGACAATGTCGGATCAATAACAAATCTCGCGAAGATGATTGCCGCAATTGTAGTACTTGCAATATTCATTAGGTTATTGCCAACCAATATTGTCGCCAGTGCCTTGTCATAGTGCTCTATGATATATAAAGCCCTACGCGCGCCCTTTGCTCTATCCTCAGCAAAATTCCTCAGTCTTATACTATTTGATGCAGAAAAAGCCATTTCTGCCGACGAAAAAAATGCTGAACATAAAATTAGCAGTAGCAGACTGACTAGAAGTATAACATCCCCAGTCTTAATTGCTACTGCGCCCAGCATATTTGATAAAAGTGGGTCCACTTATATAATCTCTCCTTTTCTAATATATGCTTATTATATCATATTTTTGCATATATGTCTATCTTTTAAGTTAAATAGATTTTTAATCCATTTTGTGAAACATCTTCACCAATATTTGACACAAACTCAAATCTACCAAAAAGTTCTAGTCCATAAGTAATTATTCCGCCAATCTTCTCGGATAACTTTTCCATTGTCATTTCTTGATCTGGTTCAAAAATGAAACCTATGAGCAAATTTATCAAAATTTCGCTCTGCTTTGTCGTAGCTCCATTTATACGCAATACACAATCGCTATATTCATAAACCCCTTCTGCAATAGTTGAAATATTAAATTCACAAGTGAAATACAAATCCTTTGGCACTATCATGTTAAGCAGAAAGGTCGGAACATCCATATTTTTGGCCATATCGCCACGAACTTTTGCGGTGTTAATCATAATCGTCATAGATATATGTGCTGAACTGGATGCTGTAGAATCTCCTTCTAATTTTGGCGTTACCACAACTTCTTTTGTGGTCATTGTCAATGTGTCCAATGACGCGATCGAGTCTAAGTTGTCCGCGATTGCACCACTTCGCAACACATCATCTAACACAGCCGCTATTTCTCTATCAGTAAATATAAGATACCCAACCCCATCAGCATCAATAACATTTACTTTTTCTTTCGCTATTTTGTCATAATCTAGTGTATTTTTTTCTTCACTATATGGGAAATTAGCATTTTTTAGTTTAGAAATTCCACTTGCTTTATCTTCCTCGCAGTATGGATTCAGAATAAACTGAGATTCTTTGGGAGAACTATACATAGTGTGAATCACAGTAACCAATTCGCCCATATTACTTATTCCATAGGTCGACAAATACCTTGGAACAACAATCTTGTCCAAAATCATATAGCCACCAAACAATACTCCACCTAGCACCACAATAATCAATGCCAGCGATGTCAAGGCTCTAAAAAACCTACTTCTTCTCTTCATATTATATAAAATTCTGCGCCATCCCTTTTAATATTGCTAAAGCCAGGATAACTAGTAATATTATCATAATCAACAATTTAAAGATGCCGAAACCCTTAAAAATAAACATTATTAGTCTCCTATGTGATTTTCATTATAAATGCATATGCATTAAATGTCAATATGCACTAATCGTTTCTTTTTCTGCCTGTCAAATCCTGCACTTCAGATTTTCGGTTCTGTATATAGTATTCTTCACGCACTTCTTTACTCTTTAATCCATATGAACAGAATAAGTACA
>Ga0265299_10007161_pt1 | contig 10036 bp, 9 predicted proteins | sample AusTroGonzalo_MG_4_FD_193485 | JGI IMG/M metagenome (GOLD analysis project Ga0265299, IMG submission 193485) | Bovine rumen microbial communities from tropical cattle in Woodstock, Queensland, Australia - Gonzalo_02 | ecosystem: Host-associated > Mammals > Digestive system > Stomach > Rumen ...
TTAAGATTTGCTAGCTGACCCCAGACGCTCATAGATGGATCAAAATTTTTAGCCATATTAATATAATCTCCTTAAAATAGTTATACTTTTATATTATTTATAAAAATATATCAGCCTTTTTGTTTCATCATAAAACTATAAATAATAAGAAACTTAATATATTAGAGAAAACATGAATTATTTAAATGTAACTTACGAACAATTACTTCAAGATTTCAAGGCCAGATTAAATTCTGATCCTAAATTTAAAAATATCGGAAGTGCTACAATCTATGGTATGTTCATGGAAATGATAGCTGCAGTTACAGAAATGACTAACTTCTATGTCCAAAGAACAGCTGAAGAATCATTTATTACAACTGCCCGCCTTGATTCTAGTGTTATTAAACATGCTAAGGGTCTAGGTTATAATCCACGTAGACCAGTTCCAGCACGCTGTAATTTAAGAATTCGTCTTCGTGGCCCACTTCCAAGTGCATTACAAGAAGGTGCAGAAATCCGTTTCACACAAGATGATACAGACCTTGTTTATAATGGTTATAAATTTATTCTTGATAGTGGTTATAGCTATGTTTTTACTAGAGAAGATATTATAAATGGCCAATCTAGTGACTGGTCTAAGGAACTCTATTTCTCTGTTCCTCAAGAAAATGCCACATATATGTCATTAACTGGTATTTCATATTATAGTTCTAAATATACTATACCTATTAGCTGTTTCCAAGGCGAACGTAAGACATTTGAAATTATTGGAACTGCAAATATTGATAAGCTTGGTAATACTAACCAGTTCTATGATATTGACGATTTAGAATTCTCTAACTGGTATAGTAAACGTGACCCGTTTGCATTAAAGAATGGCGTTTATAATAAAATTGATAGCTGGTGTCAAGTTGGTAAGGGTGCAAATGAATCTGATGCATTCCAACCAGAGAATATGTATGAAATTGAAGACCAGTCTATTTACTTGAATAGCACTATTGTAAATACTCCACCAGATAGTCAAATTGGTAAAAAATATAGAGTTTGTCTTATTGATACAAATTCTGACAAAACTGTAAGATTAAGTTTTGCTAGCGAACCAAATATTGCTGATATCGGCTTAGAATCAACAAATGATAATATTTATGTAAGATACTTGATTACAAAAGGTAAGGAAGTCAACAGAACTGGTGTTAAAGGTTCTATTATGACCCATAACAATAACATCTATGTTTCTCAAGCCGGTAACGTAATCAATCTTACCAATAACGTTCAATTTATTATTAATACTGATATCTATGGTGGCGAAGATTTTGAACCACAGGAAAGCATAAAGATTAATGCTCCGTCTTACTTTGCTTCTTGTGGTAAACTTGTTACTAAAAATGACTATGCTTCTTATTTTAGAGCATTGACATCACCAATTACTGTTCAAAACGCATTAGTATATGGACAGCAAGAACTTGAGGGTGCTGATAAGGTAAGACATGACCTTGTTCAGAACAACATCATCTATTGTATTGCTGGTCATCTATATCGTAAAAATAACGGTGATTGGGCTCCACGTAATGTATTAACTGAACCTGATAGTAATGATGATGCATTTAGCATTTATGGCGATCAATATCTTGATCATCTTTGTGATTACATCAAACTCCTTTATTCTTATGAAGGCTTCTATAATAAAATCTTAAAAGAATACAATACAAATGATGAACAATGGCTCAATAATGCAAGACTAATTTTTGATAACTGTAAGCATAAGATGGAAATTAACAGTATCTTGTTACCGCTTCCACCGATTGTTCAATACTTTGATGTAGTTGGAACGGTTGAAGTAGATAAGACTACTGATATTGCAGCTTATACTACAGAAATGAAAAATAAACTCTATGAATATCTTGATAAGAAATCACCTCAAGATAGAAAAATCTACAAATCTGAAATTGTAAATCTCTACAACAAAAACGAGCATACCAAAGCCGTAAATATCGACATCAAAATTTCCGATGTTATATACTCTAAAAAGATGGACCTCGAATGGAACGCATATAATAATGCTACATTCCACATTGAACAAGATACAGAACTTCAAAGTTATAAAAATGCTTTGATTGAACATGGAACTGCTGAAAAAATTGGTAAAGAATTCGGAAAGGGTTGGTGGAATAAACTTACTATTTCTAATGTCGATGTTAACGGTAATCCAGTTAATCCATTGTATTTCAATGGCAGAACTATTACTCTTAAAATTAAGTATTTGAATAATACCGAAGGTAAACTCGAATATGATCCTGCTGATTTAAATTCTGTTTACACTCTTGATGGTAAAAAATTCCAATGTATTGCTAATGATGATGATAATACACTTGTTCTTCTTCCTGAAACATTAATTGAACAAGGTAGCTATGATGAAAAAACTGATACTTATAGTTACAGAAACTATGAAGGTAGACCTGGTTATGTTCCAGCTAGTCAAGATGGACTAACCGCTTCTGATGATGGTGTAGTTTCTCTTACATTAGGAATACCTATTGCAAATGACTTCTATTCAACATCTGACTTTAATGATTACAGAATTCAAGATTATAAAATTACCCAAGAACAATTTGATAAGATTATAGAATTATTAAAGGACTGGTATAAGAATTTAAGCAAAATTGATTCTCTTGATAGACCAATACCTATTCCATATACAGTCTATACTAATGATAATCCTACTAGACAAGAAGATGTTATTCGTCGTGGTAATTTTGAAGGAACTCCTGAAGTTACATTATCTGAATTCGCATTCTGGAATTATCTTGTACCTGAAATTCTCAAAATCGCATATCCTGCTGGTGACTTATATGGTCTCTATACAACAACTAGTTATGATGATGACCGCTGGAAAGCTGCAACAACTCTTATTATGGACATCTATCCATTAATTAAACCTGGTATTTGTGATTCTATTCTTGATAGTAATAACAATATCGTAAACTTCAGTATGGATATGGATTTACCTATCGTTTACAACAAGATAAATGTTGTTCCAGAAATGGTTCACTATTAATCTTTAAAAAATGTATAATAAAAAACCTGATTTTTCAATCAGGTTTTATTTTTATATTATTGTTTAATTAACCCCAATCATTTAACGAATGCCAGCCAAATAATGGGAACGTTGACCAATTTGTTACATAACTTGATGGCATTGCATTAGCTTGTAATATCATACCACGACCAGGGTTAACATCAGCATTAATAAACTTTGCAAAAGCAAAATCATTATCATAGTCATTTAATGAGTTATAAACTTCAGTTATACCAGCTGGTCCAGACTGCGGCCATGCACTATTTCTCCAGAACCATACGTCTTCACCACTATTATCCCAGCTAAGCATAATATTTGCTCTAACTTTTGTTGTTCTATTATTATTAATAACTGGAACTAATGTGAAAATCAAGTCATCATGGTCACAATCTCTAAAATAGATATTTAATACTATTTCATCATAACCATCTGGAACTATGCCTAACATATATGGCTGTTTCCAATTACTTGACTTTCGTACACGTAATTGTGCATTTGCATGTGTATAGCCATCATGAATAACTGTATGATTATCTGATGCTAATCTTAAACCTGGTGTATGAGCAGCTTCATACATAGCACCATCCATGAAATAATATGTATCACCATCATCAGGTTCACCGTCACCACCATCGATTGTTCCTAACATACCACCAGCAAGCCATTCTTTTAAACGATTATACATTGGAGAAACTGAAAGATTTGCTTCGCCACTATCTATGCAACTACCCAATGTATATGTAGTTAATTTTCCTTCTGTAGCACCATTATTTTCATAGTAAATATCAGCAACAAATTTTCTATATTTTGTAGCAATTGGTTTTATTGTGCCTGTACCATTAGAATAAGTAATATTTCCGTTTGTAGTATCAATACTAACAGTATTCATACCAGTTCTTAAAATAAGCTTACCTGGCATTATCTGGGCAGAATTAAGACCATTACTATTTGATAATAATATATTATCATTTGTTATGCTAACACCATTAATATACAATCCATTTAAGTCGAGACGCTTATTATTACTTGGATCACCCCATACAATAGCACCATTATCATCAAAATTAATATTACTACTATCAATTTTGGTTGTATGACCATTAGATGTAAATTCAATATAATTATTAACTAAGCCTTTATCAGTAGTAAGATTAGTTGCTGTTAAGTTAGTTACATTCATTGTTTTTGCTTGAACGCCAACGTCACCACCAAGTGCAGCTACCTGTACTCCTTCCTTATATAATTTAAGTAAGCCTTGTGCTGCATAGAATTCTAATGCATTTCTACGATTATATTCATTTAGACCAACACCATAAACGACATCAGCCTGAACATTTACATTATACTTACCTAATATAAGTTCATTACTAACATTGGATGCAATAAGACCAGTACCATTAACCATCATGATACCAGTTGCATTCTCAAGCAAGCTATTAGAACCACCAATTAAAATATTACCACAAGTATTAGAACCGTCTAATGTATTAAGGTCAGAACAGAACAATGCGTTAGTATTAGCACCATTCTTAATAAAGTTACCATCGCCACCAATTAATAAGTTAGAGAATGATTCATCCTTGATAATATTATAATCAGAACGAATCAATGTATTATTGGTATTACCACCTTCTGCACTAAACAAGTTGTTATTAGACTGAATTAAAACGTTACTTCCGTATAATTCTCTACCAGCTGGCTCCATAGTTACGTTATTCTTAGAGAACAACATCTTATCTGTATTATCAGTGTCAAATACATGATTATCTTCACCGAAGAAATCAACAGCAACTTGATGATATTCATCAATACCATGTTGAATAAATATCGGAGATTCTACACCAGTATATTCTACTCTACTACCAGAAGTTCCGCTACTACCACTGCTTTCAGAACTTTCTATAATATCATTTCTAATATCAGTAAAATCTATAACACCAGTTATTTCTTCACCATAGCCTTTTAGCAATAAACCGACATTATATGCAATAAGCGGATCTTGTGTATAATCTTCAGGCTGTTCAAGTGTAGTTAAAACATACTGATACTTGTAATTATTATTATCATCTTTCTTATTAACTACATGAATAAGACCACCAGCATTCCATTGTTCTTCTGCTGTATCAGCATTGAAAGCATCAGCAACCATCAATGTCTTCGGCGTTGCAATACTTCCTTCTTTATTAAGATGTAAATCATTAATAACTGATTGGGTTTCACCGATAGCAAGACGCATATCAACGCCTTCTGCATCTTTGGTCTTATTACCATTGTTAACAAGGCAAATCTTCTTAGCTATATCGAGAACTTCTTTGGTCTGCGGATCTTCTGGGTTAAAACCACCAGAAGATTCAAAATCAAAGTCATGGTCTGCAACAGTCATTCTCAAAAGAAGCTTTGCGGCAACATACTTATCTTGGTCTCTTAAAATCTGAATACCACCAGTGAATACATTAGTATCAGCATCATATTCACCATCTAACTGTGCTATGGCAAGAAGAACTGGTCTTTGAGTTCTATCAACATTAAAGGTAGCATCATCAGTATATACATACTGTTTAGCAATAAGGCCAATATGAGCAAATGACATATCATGACCATTATCCCAAGCAAGCATGGTTCTATCAATGTCAATTTCGTATGTTCCATACGGACTTGTTCTATCATCTACAAGCTCAAGTGACGGAATATACTTAACCGGCAAAACATTTTTATAAATTTCATTAACTGCCTTATTGTATATTTCACGATCAACTGGAACTATCTTCTGATTACCCTTAGTTGCATAACTAACATTTTTAAGACCTAATACAACGCCAGAACGTTTTACTAATCCTTCTAATGTAAGACTCTTATAAGTTGCAAATAATCCTTCTTCTTCATTATTTAAATCTGCAACTGGTGGTAAACCTTGAATCAATACTGCACCAATTACAGCAAATCTAACACCGTTTTCTTGGCTGACCAATAAACTACGACCTTCTGTCGTAAAAATAAGCTTGTTTTTCTGTTCTGCCATATTAAATAAACCTTATAATGTTTTCTTTTTATATTATTTATAACCTTTTTTACTATACTTTGGCAGTCAAAACTATAAATATTGCAATATGTCTGTGTTTATTTGCAAAATTTGTGGAAAAGAATTTATCGAATCTAATGCTTTTGCTCGTCATATTAAAGAAGACCATAAGCTACAAATGCAAGAATATTACGATAAATATCTGAAAAAACCTGGTGAAGGCCTATGTGCTGTTTGTGGCAATCCAACTGAATATCTTTCTACGACAAAAGGATATAGAGTTTGTTGTTCTGCCGAATGTAGCAAAATATACAAAAGAGAAATCGGCAAGAAAAAGATAGAAGAAGCTAAAGAAAATAATGAATCGGTTTCAATGAAATGCGAAATCTGTGATGAAATTATTACTGCTCCTGTCGATTTTAAATTAGAAAGTGCATTCAATGCGCATCTTAAAGAAAAACATAGTATTACTTATTCAAAAGCTTATTATGATACCTACCTTAAAAAAGATGAAAAGGAAGGTATTTGTCCGATTTGTAAAAAGTCAACTTCCTATCGTGGATTATTTAAAGGCTATGCAAAATTCTGCTCGAATGAATGCTTCGGTGCTTCAGTTAAAAAAGATGAAAATGGATTTTCTTCACATAGTTCTGGAATAGTTGCTGCACTTAGACGTTCTATTGCAGCTATTACTGAAAATATAAAAACCAAATACAAACGCTTCTTAGCAACAGAAAATAAAACAAAGTTATTTAAGATTGGTGAAGGTTTTAATCATAAAACAGTTTCTTCCAAAGAAGTTGTTATAACACCAGATAATGATAAGGCTTTAATAAGAACTGAAATTTCTTGCAATCAGGAACAAAAACAATATACTGGAACTCAGACTCGTTATATTCCAAAACAAGAACATTGCACTACAACTACTTATATTGATGACATCATAGATGATGGAAATTCTATGAATGAATCGGAATGGTGCAGGTAAAATTAAAGGTATAAATAAGATATGGAAAAACTCTGGGAAAGATTCTTTTATGCTTTAGAAGATAAGAATTCTGTTAGTGGTTTACAACGCCTTGTAAACAACGCAGAAACTATGTCTTCTTATTTTGAAGCTAATGGAATTCTCTCTGAAGCAAAATTAAAATTAGGTGAATTACAAAGAAGACATAGAAAAATAAATTTGTCTGCTCACAATAGAGATATTGACAATATTCTTGTTTTTGTTTTTCTAAAATCTATCACTACAATTCCTACAAAAACAAAAGCATATCGCTTAGGATTAATTGACCGTAATGGAAAACTTATAAAAAATCCAGTAACACAAGAAGAGAATGATGCTATATCCAATCTTGATTTACTTATGTTTAAATTAAGAGAATGGTTGCGTCCAAAAATGTATTGTCTTGCTTCTATTAACTGGATTAGAGGTTTATATAACGATAAGCGAATCCAAAATTACTTATTAAATACGGACTATGTTTCTAAACAATATGTTGTTAGCCGACTTAATAATGAACTAGATACAATATTAAGGAAACATTAAAATGCGTTACTATCCGCCATTACCACCGAAACCTTACTGTCCAGAATGTGAAAAACGTAACATGAACGATTTGATGAAATATGGATTCAATATCGTAGACGGTGCATATTATTGGACTATTGTTCCAGAAGTAAAAGCATGTTGTCCTATCAAAGTAAGAGTTACCAATTCTACATATAACGAAATAACGTTAGAAGTAAATGGTAAAACTTATGTAAAAAATAGAACAGAATTTATGAAATCATCATGGCGAGATTATGATTCTTTTTAATGAAAAATTTAATAATACAAAATACTTAAAAAGCTTATTTAATTCATTGAATTTTATGTATTTTGATAATTCATTACCGGAAATACCGGTAATTATTGTAAATAACGAAAATTTAAATGGCTGTTTCAAATTTGATTTCGATTTTGAACATAAACTGTTAAAAAATCCCCGTATAGAACTTTCAATTATTCATAATTTTAACTATACTGCATTAGAAAAAACATTAATTCATGAAATGGCACATTATAAGGTTTATTTAGGTTTAACTCCTGAAAAAATTAAAGAAGCCTTTGCTGCTTATGATAATAATGACTCCGATACTGTTGAAAAATTGTTAGAAATTGGCAAATATGGGCATATTAATACCTGGAAATCAATAATTTCTGAAATAAACCATAAATATAATATTAAAATAGATATCGGGAAGTATTAATATGAAAATAGATGAAGCATTAGATATTTTAGAAAAATGCGGATATGATATTAACGAAGACTTTGGTATTGGCGTTGGTGGACCTTGTGGCTTAGACCAAGGTATTCCACATGGCGGTGATGGTAAAGGTTGTTGTCCTCAACGTATGGGACTTTTATATCAGCGTTCCCCATACAGTGTAAATCCACTGTTTGCTGGTGTTCCTGCGGCTCATCACCCAGGCTATTGGTTAAACCAAATTCCAAAGAAAAAGAAGAAAAAGAAGAAAAAGAAAAAACGTCGCTTATCAGAATCTTTTACTGCAGAAATAGCTGATAAGTTGGAAACATTTGCTTGGACAATTTATAAGAAGCTTTTCATGAAAAAAGATTCTCAGTTGTATAAAGCAGATGAGTTTGAATTGTATAGTGATTTTGATAAAGGATTTACCAGTGATAGTCATTCCACACACAGAGCTGCAGCTGCAGGTCACTTCTTAGGAATAATTACTAAGAATTTCTTGCGTGAATATTCTATGCTCGATGATGACGCTAGTAATGGCGATGTCAAGGCACTGTTTTCTAAGTATTTGAAGCAATTCAAGAAAGAAATCAGTAGTCCTTGGTATAAGGATGATAGAACCTGGTCTGAAACTATTTAATTATGGATTTAAGATTAGAACAATTAAATATCTTGATGAATGAAATTCGACTAGTTATTGGAAACAAAAACTGTCCAGAATGGATTGTAAAAAGACTAGGCGAAGGTGTTAAAAAAGCTAAATCATTAAATGAAAATGATGTATCATCTGATAGTTCTATGCCAGAACCAGATTATACATTACGTCCATTTAATATTGGCGAAGAAGTCTTGAGCACCAAAGATGGTGATGAATGCGTCTACCAAATCATAGAACAAAGTGACCCTATAAATAATATAAATCTTTATACGATTAAAATTATTAAAGGAAACAAAAATAATCCACCAGGATATATTGTATATAATGTTCCAGAAACGTTGCTAGTTCATATCAAGGGAAATAATAATGGCACGACACATTAACAAGAAACATCAAGATTTTATTAGACGTATACAAGAACGTATAGCTTCTCGATATAATCATAATAGTAGTTCAAATACACCGACATTTAATACTGACCAGAAAACTCCAATTGTTCCAGAAGTTATTCGTCATCGTATATATCATCGTTTAAATAAAGCTCCTGTTGCTCAACCTACACCTGATACACCAGCTGTAGAACCAGCATTAGATGCATTTGAAAGAGAATATCAAGAATTCATTGCTAAATTAAAAGCACAAAAGGAACAGAAATTAAAAGAAATTGAACAGGTTGACATTGTTGAAGAACCGGCTCCAAAGAAAAAGAGAACTAGAAAGAAGAAAACAGACAATTCAACTGAAGAAATTAAAACTAAGAAAAGAAGAACAAGAAAAACAAAAGAAAAAGTAGAGGAATAATATGCCAGATTTTTCAAAAAGATATAATCAAAATGAAATTGTAACTGATTACGATGCACAACGTGCTGCTATGGCTGGTCGTGTATTGCCGATTAGACATGGCGGTTCTCGTCCTTCGATTAATACATCGAAGTTCGAAACTGAATATCAGAATTTCATTAAAAAGTTGAAAGAACAAAAAGCACAGGAACAGGCACAAGAAGCAGTTGTTGAAACTGTTGAAGAACCAGTAGTTGAAGCTCCGAAG
>Ga0265299_10007163_pt1 | contig 10036 bp, 9 predicted proteins | sample AusTroGonzalo_MG_4_FD_193485 | JGI IMG/M metagenome (GOLD analysis project Ga0265299, IMG submission 193485) | Bovine rumen microbial communities from tropical cattle in Woodstock, Queensland, Australia - Gonzalo_02 | ecosystem: Host-associated > Mammals > Digestive system > Stomach > Rumen ...
TCCGGATAATTCTCCCGTAAATAACATGAAAATGAACAGAATGAAAAGTGCTATTTTATAGTACTTAAAAATCTTCAGTTTATCAGCGATGAAGATCAATATATATGCATAGAGCATGGCCTGAATAAACCAGATGTTATCACCTAAAGGAAGCGGCCACAGATTCATCACAAAAAACTCGAAAAACAATCTCTTTGAGAACACTATTGTTAAGTTATTTAAGAGCATTACCGGCACATTAAGAGCAATGTAGAACAGAAAAACAAAGGCAAAGCAAATAGCGGTCCTCTTTATCTTGCGGAGGACTTTTTTCATCCTTACTTCCCTCTTGTTAACGAGTACATAATAGCCGGAGAGCACATAGAATGCAGGGATCGCAAATCCGCTCAACGAATTAACGGCTCCGGTAGGTTCAGGAAAACCAAAAGCCCAGAAACAGATAAACAGCATGAGGATAAGGCGAACATACCCAGTGCAATTGAACTCTATCATCTCATCATTATTGCTCATTAGGTATTCCACCATCCTTGTTCATTATTGTCTTCAGAAGGGTTGTTTTCCCGAGGTGCCATAGGCTTAATCAGTTTATCATAATTTTCACGCTGAACAGAAGGCGCTTTCTTCTCGGCCAGGACACTTTGCAACTCCAGAGCTTCTTCTATCGTTGTTTCAGAGATCTTTCCGCCGCTTATCTTATATATACGGTTGCAGAGTCTCAAAGCTGCAGGGCGGTGTGTAGAGAGGATAATCAATCTGTCCGGGTGACTCGACATTATGTTATTAAGCACACGTTCTTCTGTATCGCGGTCAAGAGCGCTAGTAGCCTCGTCGAGAAGCAGTATAGGTGCTCCCCTGAGCAAAGCCCTTGCTATAGATATTCTCTGTGCCTGACCTTCGGAAAGGCCTCTGCCACGCTCACCAAGTGTGCTGTTGATACCTTGTGGAAGCTTCTCAATAAAATCCCATGCACATGCAGTCTTAAGAGCCTCGATAACTTCTTCATCTGTGGCTTTCTCATTTACCATTCTCATATTCTCTGCGATTGTTCCTGAGAACATTGTATTGCCCTGAGGTACATACGCGAAGAACTTTCTGAGGTCGGAATTGACAGGGAATTCCTCTCCTGAACCACTCTGCAATGTAACTTTACCGCTATTTGGCTCCAGCATTCCCAAAAGCAGACGTATCAGTGTAGTCTTACCGCCGCCTGATTCAGCCATAATGGCAACCATCTCGCCTGAAGATACATGAAGATCTGTATGTTCATATACATTTGCTCTCTCGTCATAACCGAACGTCACATCATTTACATGAACCTTAATACCCTCCCCGGTATGTTCTTCCATATATGTAACTCTATCAGGATCATGTTCTTCTCTTGGAAGATCCATGAGTTCTCTGACTCTGTGTGCAGATACAGCAGAATTGATCATTCCGGGGATCGTTCCTACCAGGCTGTTAAATCTGGTAGAGAGTGCTGATCTCTGCTGAAGGAAGAATGTCATGTCACCATACAGGATCTGGCCTGTCCAAAGTCTGTATAAGCAGTATGCAAATGCCGAAGTCGATACTATTGATGATACGATCGTCAAAAGAATATTGGACTTTATCTGGAATTTATTGTAATCAAGATTGAACTCCTTATACTTCTGCTGCCAGCCCTTGAGTTTCCTTGAGTAATATCCGAATATACCAAAGGACTTTATCATCTCAAAATTATAGAACGTCTCTACCTCAAAGCTCATCATCTGCGAATTGAGTTCCAAAACGCGCTTCCTGTATTCCTTCATCTTACGCAGGATGTATCTGCTTAATCCTAAAAGGAAAGGTGCGGATACGAAGGCTATAACCGCCATTCCGATATCCATCTGCCATAATACGATGAGCGTTACTATAAACGAATAGATATTGACTAACAGATTCGGTATCCAGCCTATCGCATTTGAAGATATCGTACCGACATCGCCGTTAAATCTGTTAAGTAAATCTCCGCTGGGGTAGCTGCTCAATTCTTTCCATCTTGCATCCATGATGCGTTCGAAAATATCAGCCTGCATGTCGTTGTTAACATATATCGATATTCTTGCCGATATATAACTGTTCACGCTTGAGAGAACAAGAGACAAGACCAAACTTCCAACCATTGCAGCGATCAGTACCCAAAGTTTATCCTGCTGCTTTTCCACGATGATATTGATCAAAATACGTCCGATATAAGATGTACCGATGGACATAGTGGAGCCCAGGATACCAACTATCGCATAGAAAATGACTATCCAGCGGTATCGCTTGGAATAACTGAATATCCATTTCCAATCATCAACAAATTCCTTAAAAGTTCCATCACGCAGACTGTCATGCAGTTTCTGCATGTTATCACTTCTAAACAACCTGTTAAGGCCTGTATACTTTATGTTGTTGTCATTATTCTCACTCATTATCCGCCCCATTAAGAACACTATACGCAGTTAAAGCCGCATCCGGATCCATATTGCAATAAAGCTGGTACATCGGTATCTTCTTTCCCATTCGGCTAAGAAGCGACAGCGTCTTCTCTAGATCTGTCTTATCCTTCGGCCTGTAACTCTGTTGAATGAGAGTCGGAAGGATTTTAGTCATGGGAACCTTTTCAATACTGTTTTCAATCCCACGATTAAGTATAACAATACCGCAGAGTTTAACACCCATATTCTTGTTCATGCCTTCCTTGCCTGCCCAGGGAGTACCGTAAACAGTACATTCATCTCCAATATGAATAAGCGGTTTATCGCCGTTCACTACATAGCTTCCGGGAATGTTATCAAGCCACAATTTAATGTGCGTTGTCTTTCCTGTTCCCGAAGATGCAGTAAATATCCATGCCTTATCGCCAACAGCAACAACTGCACCGTGCATCAGGAAAGTATCGTAATCTAACATCTTCGTAGCAATCTTCCTATACACTGCAAGTGTCTCAAGGTACGGATCGGGATAATCCACAATAGGAATCCCCTCGATCTGAGCTTCTCTTATATTAACGATTTTCTCATGGAATATGTCTTCAGCTGTTACAGACACAGCAAAGTCCGCAGGCGCATCCGTCAGATAATCACGGCAGAATTCACACACCTCGTCAAAGATGCTCGTTACCGCTACATTTTTTCCCGCCAGACTTACTGTAAATTCCATATTGTTAACCCCTGCGAAGCATCTTCTTAACAATACATTTTAACTTAATTCCGGCACGTTTTATAAACCTGAAAACAGAAATCAAAAAAAGTCTGAACCTGTATGGCTTGCACCAGAGATATTTATAAAGTGAATATCTGAAACCGCTCAGCTTAATCGGCTTTTTGCCCCTCTGGGCAGACTTAACTACTCCGAGAATATCCTTAGGATCTACGATATCGTAGTTTACGCAGTTGTCACCAGCAATTATGAACTTACCGTCCTTACGTCTGCCTACGACCCTGTGAAGTACATACTGTTCACCCTTAATCTCATTTACTCTAAAAAAGAGAACTATATCAAGATTTTTGAGTTCTTCAGGATCGCAAGTGACAATATAGATAGCATCCTCATCTGTGCGAAACAAAGGGCGCATACTTACGCCCTTTATTGTAAAGATTATCTTACCGGACTTTTTAAGTTCGTCGCCGTATGAGGTCGTCATGGAACTATAAGCAATCCTTCCTTCAAGAGTTCTATAAGAAATGCTCTAGTAAAATCTGCAATTTCCTCAAGAGAGGAATCAGTATATTTCGTATGAAGAGATAAAACCAAACTCGTAAAGGTAATGTCGCCATAACCTAAGATCTCAATAATATCAGCGGCTTCCTCGTTAATTCGCAGCATACCATGGAACTTGGCACTGTCCTCTCCAACGGCAACGGCAGAGATCTCACCATCCATTTTCATGACCGCCAATTCAACTGCCAGTCTCATCAATTCCTCCTTACCCCAAAAAAAAGCAGCTGTGAGTCGCGCCCACAGCTGCAAGCAGCTAATTCAAAAAAATATAATTTAAATCAATTACTGGTGAACAAAGCACTTTCCGTTCCAATAGTAATCTCCATCAGGAACTAAGATGCTAAACTCAATATCACCAGGATCATGTGGAATTGAATCTATATAGTACATATCACTCGTATCATATACAGAATGTGTTTCTATGTTAGGTACAAAAAGCTGGAACCATCCTTCAAGACCATCAGCTTCCAAAGCAGCATTTAAAGTAGCTGAATCTCTATAAGTAACACCATTGTAGATAACATAAGCATCACCGACTACTTCATTGTTAAAACCATAAACGGTTGAGAACGGTAAATCAGGTATGTCACTTGCAACGATAATGTCTGATTCGTTAAAGCGTACTATATCAAGCTTCGGTGCTTCCATCTTCATAAAAAATCTCCTTGAGCAATTTAAGAATGTAAAATCTTCATACAACGGTATGATAACAATTAGTTTCAATTTTTGTCAAGGAAAATTATTGATAAGTTAAAAAAATATCTGAAATTTGATATCGAAAACAACAAATTCTTAAGATTTCTAAACAAATTCAAAGTAATCATCAATTATCCTGACCAAATTATTATATGTTTTATTTGTTATAATTCAATCTATGAAAATAGTAATTACAACTTTATTCGGGCTTGAATCGCCCACTAAAGGCGACCTCCTGGACAGAGGTTACGATAAAGAGCGCATTTCCGTAAGTGATGGCGTTGTATCTCTCGAAGGTGATTTTTTTGACGTTGCACGCGCCAATATGTGGATAAAACACGCCGAGAGGATCTTTTTCGAAGCCGGCGAGTTTAATTGCGGCTCATCAGATGATGCAGATACGAACTTTAATAGTTTTTTTGAAGGCTGCAGAGCCATAAAATGGTCAGCCTTTATTCCCGCAGGTTGGGCATTCATAATAAACGGCTTCTCCAGAAAATCCAAATTGTATGGCATCCCTGCCCTTCAAAAACTTGCCAAGAAGGCAATTGCAGAGAGCCTCGCCATATCAAGAGGTCTCTCAGCAGATACGGTAATCAGCGAGAATGAAGAACTTGGCACGGTCAAGATCCAGTTCGGCATAGTCAATGACATCTGCCGTTTCATGATCGATACAACGGGCGCAGGGCTCCATAAACGCGGCTACAGGCCCTTGACGCATGAGGCCCCTATAAGAGAAACCCTGGCATCAGGAATGCTCACATACGCTAAATACAGGCCTTACGGCAACGAAGCTCTCGTAGACCCTTTCTGCGGATCAGGAACGATCGTTATTGAGGCTGCAAGGACGGCTTGCGGCATCGCTCCCGGAAGAGACAGACACTTTGCTTACGAAGATCTCCCCTACATCGGTAAGGAGCCTTATAGAATAGCTCTTGAGGAAGCTTTGGATAACGAAGACACAGAGCCCATGGACGACTGCTACTTCTTTGGTTCTGATATTGACCCTAAGGCTATTGAATCAGCCAAGCGCAATGCGGAAGCAGCAGGCGTTGGTGCTCATACAAGGTTCAGGATCTGTGATGCATCCAAGATGCTTCCCGATTATCTCGAGAAGCTCACATCTCTTCCCAGACAGCTCGTAATAACAAATCCGCCATACGGCGGCCGTCTCATGACACCTGAGGATGCAGCAAAGATATATAAGCTGATTGACCGCAATTACCTTACCAAGGACGGTTTCTGCAAAAAGGGCTTAAGACTCTCTGTTATTACACCTGAGAATGCTTTTGAAGAAGCGACAGGTCACAAGGCAGATAAGCGCGTAAAGCTCTATAACGGTGCTATAGTATGTACTTTGAGCAATTACTTCAAGTTAGGTGACAAAGGCAATGGTAACCGCTAAGATACCGTTTCTTGACCTTCTCAAGGTCGCAGATTCCGGTCAGGCCTTCAGGATTAAGGTTATTGACTCCTCTCACATCGAGCTTGTCGCCTATGGCAGGTATCTTCAGATTGCTGATATCGGAAATGATACCTTCGCATTCTCTTGTGACGAAGAAGAATTTGAGGAGATCTGGAAGCCATATCTGGACTTAGGACGCGATTACGGGAAAATCGTTAAATCCATCGATAAGAACGACGAATACCTTATGGCAGCTGCCAAGTTCGGCAAGGGCATAAGGATCTTGAAGCAGGATGTTTTCGAGACCACGATAAGCTACATAATATCGCAGAGGCGCTCGATTCCATCGATAACCACTTCAGTTGAACGCATCTCGAAGCTGTGCGGCAAGAAGATCAAAGCTCCCAAGCTCACAGAACCTTTTGTTAAACCACTCGAAAAAGAATACTACGCCTTCCCTACTCCCGAAGAACTAAATGATCTTCCGTTTGCCGATCTGGAAAACACAGGGGTTGGTTACAGGGCGCCTTATATAGCAAGAGCTGCCGAAGAGTTCTGTTCAGGAAAGCTCGATGCATGTTCTTTGGCTGAATTATCTGACGATGACCTCTATAAGGCTCTTACGTCCATGTATGGCGTCGGGGCCAAGGTCGCTAACTGCATTATGCTGTTTGCTTTCGCAAGGACAGGACGGTTCCCTGTAGACATCTGGATACAGCGTATAGAAGATAAGTATTATAATGGCCGCTTCGACTGTATGCCCTATCCAGATACCGCAGGAATAATGCAGCAGTTCATGTTCTATTTTGAGCGCAGAAAGCCTCAGATCTAAAGGTTTAAAATACACTTACAGAAATTGTATTTTTGCTCTTGACACTACATACATCAAACTTTATAATGACAAGGCTTGCTCACAAGCGGTTATATGCGGCCGTGGCGGAACTGGCAGACGCGCACGTTTGAGGGGCGTGTGGGTAATTCCATACGAGTTCAAGTCTCGTCGGCCGCACCAAATCAAAAAGGTTGTCTCAAATGAGGCAACCTTTTCTGTTTCTATCCTAATGCCACATCCAGTACCATCATGAGCACGAATCCCAGGCTGAAGGCTATCGTTCCCCAATTGGAATGTTCACCTTCACTCATCTCGGGGATCAGCTCCTCAACCACAACGTAGATCATTGCGCCTGCTGCAAATGCCAGCATGTAAGGAAGCAGTGCTGTTACAAAGCTGAATGCAAATATGGTAATTACCGCTGCAATGGGCTCCACAGCTCCGGAGAGTACGCCATACAAGAATGTCTTGCCCTTCGACATGCCTTCTCCCCTGAGCGGCATTGATACGATAGCGCCTTCCGGGAAATTCTGAATGGCAATACCTATAGCAAGCGCCAGAGCACCTGCAGTACTTACCAGAGTGTTTCCCGCAATCAGGTTCGCATAAACGACACCTACAGCCATTCCCTCAGGAATGTTATGAAGAGTTACGGCCAGGATCAGCTTCGTCGTCCTCTTGAGGCTGGACTTGGGACCTTCGCCCTCCTGATTCATATGCATATGCGGAGTTATAACATCTAACAGTAAGAGAAAACCTATACCAATCAGGAATCCGACCGCCGCGGGAATAAAGGAGAGCTTGCCCATACCTTCCGAGCTCTCCAGCGCCGGCTGTAACAGACTCCAAAACGAAGCGGCAACCATTACGCCTGCCGCAAATCCCGTAAGGATACGCTGTAATTTCTGCGAGACAGCATTCTTAAGGAAGAATACCATCGCACTGCCTAAAGTTGTTCCGACAAAGGGAATCAGGATACCAATTACGATCTGTGTATTCATCTGTCTCACCTCCTTTTGGTTTCATTATAATGCTAAAGTTAGTTTATGCTAACTATGCACAATTAACAAAAAAGCAGCTCCCCTGAAAAGGAGAGCTGCAATTAATTCAATCTGTTTAAAGAAGTATTACAGTGTATCCTTCTTCTTACGATAAACAGCGAATCCTGCGAAGCAAGCTGCGCACATGCCAATGAGCATTACACCAGCAAAAGCCATGTAGCTCATCTGCTCACCTGTTGCAGGGATCGATCCAGGCGTACGGTTAGCAGAGATAACATCTGTTGCGTATGACGGGTCTGCCTCGTCTACCATGACGATAGGTGAACCTGCAACCAGGACTTTTCCGTTACAGTCTGTTGAACCGTCGTTAAGGAGCTTGAATGTGATAGCTTCCGCTGTCAAATAAGCCTCAGGTGTGACTGTTTCCTCAAGCTTATAAGTACCTGCTCTGAGCCCCTTGATGATGGACGGTGCAGTATCAACTGTTACGAATGATACTGCTGTCTTATCAGCTGAGAGTTCAACTTCTACTTCCACGCCGTTCTGAGTTACAACAACCTTAGACAGATCGTAACCGTCCATGCTTGTGAATCTGAGAGTTGCCTTTGCAATCTCCTTGCCTGCAATATCCTGCTTGGAAAGAGTTACGTCAAGATTACTGCCTGTTGTGTAGATATCAGTCAGATCAAGGCGTCCGCTCAATGTTGAAGAAGATGATGAATCAACAACAGCAGAAGCAGTAATTACAGAAGATGCTTCGAATGTATAAGGCACGCTGCATCCCTCAGGGAATATCTCTTCGTTGTGCTCAGTTACAGAATAAGATCCGTCGGGGACATCGAATGTCTTACTCCAGACCAGAGTTCCATCCGTATGATCAAGATCAGCCAAAGTGATGTGTGCCTCAGTGCTCGTAAATGTTCCGTCAGCATTAAGATACTCGCCTGCTGCGTTAGTTATTACGAAGTAGAGGTTAGCTCCCTTAGCTTCATTCTCAGTTACGTCGCCACCGAATGTCTTAGTAAATGTGAGCTGTCCTGATGTCGAAGAACCGCCAGAAGGTGTCGACGATGAAGACGATGAAGACGATGAAGAAGACGATGACGAAGAGGAATTATCCTTCTTATAAACATTCGTCAGATCTAATCTGCCTGACAACGAAGATGTTGATGAGTTATCGATCGTTGTAGAAGCAGTCTTTACTGATGAAGCATCGAAAGTATAAGGTGTGCTGCTTCCCGCAGGATAGATCTCCTCATTATGCTCATTTACCGTATATGTGCCTAAAGGAACATTATCGATAGTCTTGCTCCATACATCAGATGACGGATGATCCATATCAGCCAATGTGATCCTAACCTCAGAGCTTGACAGATTTCCGTTCAGATCAAGATACAATCCGCTGGAATTCGTGATCGTGAAGTAAAGGTTATCGCCTGATGCCTCAGCCTCAGTCACATCACCACCGAATGTCTTGGTGAACGTGATCGAACCTGTTGTAGGCGCAGGAGAAGAATAGGTGTAGTTATTAGTAATGGTTACTGCATCGGAATCTTTCGCATTCTTTGAGTCAAGTGTAATAGACTGAGCAGAATACGAAGCTCCGTTCCAAGTATATCCGGCAGGAAGTACAGACGGATCAACATCAACTTCCTTTACCACATATGTCTTGTTGTCAGTATCTAAACCGCCAATTACAACATTACCGCCATTTTTGATCGTAAAGGCATGGTAATCATCTGTAATTGTTCCGTTTTCCTGAACATACTTATCATCGCACATTACCGTGAACTTATACTCAAGATCAGACAAGCTGCTTGCAGCATCTCCGGTAACTACCTTGTATACAGTTAAGGTTCCGGGAGAGAACTCTTAGCCGTAAACGTATTAGTAATTTTGACATAAACCGGCTCGTCAGGATCTGTAGGCATTACAGATTGAGAATCAGAGTAAGATACAGACCAATTATAATCTGAAGAGCTATAGTCAGATTCAGTGACAGTGTACGTATATCCAATTGGAACTTTAATCTTTATATTTTCTCCATTATCTTGAATGGTAAATTTATGCTCTGTAGTAGCTATTGATCCAGAATTCTCATCCTGTACATATCCAGCAGAACAGGTAACTGTAAACGTGTATTTATCAGGAACCGTAAGACCATTATCATTAACTTTCTTACTTACAATGATCGTTCCGTACTCAACTACAGGTGTTGCTTTAGCACGATATGTGTTTACAAATACAAAGGTCGCCTTGTGGTCACTCTGCGCACTTGTATCTATCGTGTCATTTGTTGCAGCCTTATTGTTTACAGTTGTAGAAACCAGCTCATATGTCGAAGTTGTCGTTATTCCGTTTGCTGTTTCTGTT
>Ga0265299_10007165_pt1 | contig 10033 bp, 4 predicted proteins | sample AusTroGonzalo_MG_4_FD_193485 | JGI IMG/M metagenome (GOLD analysis project Ga0265299, IMG submission 193485) | Bovine rumen microbial communities from tropical cattle in Woodstock, Queensland, Australia - Gonzalo_02 | ecosystem: Host-associated > Mammals > Digestive system > Stomach > Rumen ...
ACCTCGCCATCCACCATGTAGGTTAGGGTGTATGAATCAGGCTCTGTCACAGTCAGTTTGCCTGCAACATATTGTATCTGATAGTTGACAGCTTCTGCGCCATCCACTACAATAGCATATTCTCCTGGAGCACTGTCTTCATTCGCTTCGCAACTTACCGTTGGTTGTTTGGTCAGTACATCCTTTGTCTCATTGTTCTTGAAACCCTCGAACTGAACAGAAAAGTCAGGCATTGGGTCATACTGCTTCTTCTCATAGTTGCCCACACTTATCTTCAATGGAGCCTTAGTAATAGTCAATACGCCATTCACGTAGCTATCATTGTAGTTAGTTACGCTTCCCTTACTGATAACAATGGGATAGGTGCCCACAGGTGATGTTGAGGTCGCTTCACAACTGATGGCAGGAGTCCCCTCAAGAACTTTTCCCTCTGAGGTGTATTCAAACTCAGGGATTGCATCACCGTATGATATGGTATAACTCTTGGCAGTTACCTTTACAGGTTCAGCCTCAATTATAGTCAATATACCATTAGTGTAGGATATCTCATAGTTCTGAGCCTCTGCGCCACCAACGACTAAATCATACTTGCCAGGAGCTGTAGCAGATGTGGCTTCGCAAGAAATTGTCGGCTGCTTCGTCAGCACGTCCTTCGTCTCATCGTTCTTGAACCCACTATACGTTACATCAAATACGGGCAAAGCATCACCTTGCTTCATGGAGTAACTCTTTGCTGCAATACTGAGATGTGCCTTGGTAATCGTCAACGTACCATTGATATATGTATCATTGTAGTTAGATACACTACCCTTCTTAATGATAATAGGATACTCACCAACGGGGCTAGTAGCCGTTGCCTCACAAATGATTTCCGGTTCGCCGTCAAGGGTTGCGCCTTCTACGCTGTACTCAAATATTGGATTGACATCACCATACTCTCTGGTATAGCTCTTGGCTGTTAGCTTAATTGGGTCAGCTTCTGTGACGGTTAGTTTACCGTTAGTATATGAAATCTCATAGTTATCAGCCTCACCGCCACTTATCACAATATCATATACTCCTGGCATAGAAGAAACAATAGCAGAAGTCGATGCTATTGGTTTACTCTTCAAGACTTTCTCTGTCTCATTGTTCTTAAAGCCTTCATATGATAAAGCAAAGTCCGGATTTGCTTCGCCTTGCTTCTTAGTATAATTACCTGTAGACACAATCAGCGGAGCCTTGGTAATTGTTAACACACCATTAGTATAGGATACATTTTCGTTAGAAACGCTCCCTGTCCTAATCAGAATAGGATATTCTCCGACTGGAGAAAGAACCGTTGCATTACAGATAACCTCTGGTGTACCATTGAGATTACCATTTGTTTCATATTCGAATGTCGGGTTTGCAGCTCCATACTCACGAGTATAACTCTTAGCCTTGACGTTTAACGAGGCGTCCCCTTTCACCGTAAACGCGCTTTGCGTGGACGTACCTGCATATTTATCCGACAAATCGCCAGTTCCGAACATAATATTCTCAAGACGAACGGAATAATCACCTAATGGTACATTCTGACTGGCAGGATTCAACAGCAGATTCATAATCTTTCCTTCACCTGCATCAATTCCTTTTCCAGAAAGGAAGAAACAGAAGAATCTTAGTGTATTTTTATCAATCTGACGCATTGTTACAGACATCCCCTCTGCTCTCGGTTCCAACGTATAGTTCCCTTCGAAAGTAGTATAATAAGAACCTGGATAAACCACGTCAAACTGTATACCATTGATAGCATCGTAGGTATCTAAAGAGATATCAATAGATAAATTTTCGTTGGAATAAACATCCGAAACGTTAACTGATAGATAGTTCGGAGCAAAGCGGTTACCTGTTACATCCACATCCCACAAGCGTTGCTCCGGGTCATTGGAGTAAATGTGCATCGTTGTTGAGAAATCTCCTTCTCCTTTGCTTGGATAGACCACTGTTAGCACCTTATTACCCCAAGTGTCTATAGTCAAAGGCAGGCTTTCCTTAATACTGAAACCTTCTTTATCAAAAACCACCCGACTAATAGTTAGAGGAGCATTGCCATAATTATTAATCGTCAGTTCCTTCTCTGCATTCACTGTCACAGGAGTTTTACCCATCGACAGACTATTGCTGGCACTGATTCTAGGACTTCGAATGGTAACAGTGGCCCCATAATCTGCAGAGCACACATCCGTTACCTGATTTTCGATGGTTGCAGTTAGCAGACACTTGGATAGCTTCAGGTCGGTACTATTGCGTCCCGTCAGTTTCAGTTGCATCGTAGCCAGTTCCCCATCCTCTCCAACAAAAGGAGTGTCATCCGGGGAATAACAGAGGATGCGCAACACTCCATTCGTTTGCGATTCTACAATGCTATGGTTCTTCTTACGTTCCGACAATGTAAAACTGTTTGGCACATAAGTCAATGCTTCGGGCAATGTAAACTCAAATTGGAAGCCGCTGATAGCATCCATATTATTCATTGTCAGACTTACTGTTACCGTCTCATCAGAAATACCCTCTGCAGGTTGTATGTGCAGTTCATTTACAGCAAAAGGCTGTGCTTTTAATGCAATATTGTTAAGTTTAGATACGCTGTTGCACACTACCTTCACTGTTTCGGTTACAGTTCCTCGTACATCAGGCTCGTATTTAATGTCTATGCCAGCGCTACTTCCTGCAGCTACTATCAACGGGAAGGTTGTATCCGAAGAGAAACGCGTGGGATACACACTAAACTGCAAACCTGTTATTGTCAGCGGTTCATTACCAATATTCGTAACCAATACACTCTGGTGATAGGTACTACGTATGGGTACCCTGCCAAAGTCAACAGACATAGTGCTATATTGTGCCTTTGCACAACGGATGCTGATGCTACCGCTTTTTGTGGATGGTGCCGCCATACTATTACCTCCTGTGTCTGTCAGGATGGCTTTTGATACCGCAAGCGTAATGTCTGTGGGTTGGCTACCCAGCTTCAATCGGAAGTTAGCTACCTCACCCTCATTACCGCCTATAGCTGTCAGGCTCATAGAGTATATCATCAGGCTTAGCATTCCATCCTTCACACCTGCTGTTATGTTGTGATTACCGCAACGACCTGTAAATGCGGCAGATCCATCTACATAGCTCAGGTTCTGATCCAATGGTATAAGCACTTGCAGCGATGATACCGCATCCGTATTCTGCAAGCCAATGCTCACAGTCACCTCATCGCCAGGTGCACCTTCCGCAGTTCCTATGGTAACGATATTATCAGCCCTTGCTCCCATGCCAAAGTAAAGAAGCAAAAGTGTTAATATATACTTAATCCAATTCATTATTCATCCTCATTAAAGTAATAATTCTTCAGACCTCACACTTTCTTCTCTCCCCCAAGGGGGGAGGCGGAGGGGGCTTTTACTTTATAACCTTTTTGCCGTTAATGATATAAACGCCCCTTGGCAACTTATCTTCCTTACCGCTGTCACCAGTAAGTTTACGACCCTTCAGGTCATAGATGCCCTTAACGGTCAGAGATTCTACTATTCGGTTCACCTTGGTTGCATCATCACCTATGGCAATTACATTATGTCCGTTAGTATCGCTGAATCGTATATCTGCAATCTTGGCATCACCAATGTGCAACAGAGCATGCTTACCAGGGCTCAATGTCTTACCATTCAAATTATAAGCCAGGAACAGATAGTCATTATCACTCAACCAAACTGACGTATGCTCAAAACCGTTGAGATCTTCTGCGGTAGCAAATTCTTCATTCTTCACTCTTAATTCTTCATTCAGCGCCAGCTGTACTTGAACACCAGCAAGAGCCACAGGACTCTCCACATACAATTTGCCCCCCTCAATGGTATAGGTTGCTGTTGCCTCTACACTAGCTCTCACTCCAGCTTCTGGGTTCAGTATCTTTTTGATAATACCTATAACATCCAGAATATCTATGTTTTGGTCTACATTCATATCTGCGGCCTCATAGATAAATGGTTTGGGATCCATGCCTGCTGCATAGTTCACAGTGGTAATAACGTCGGCCACATCCACATCACCACTACCGTTGGCATCACCAAGGGTTGCTGTCAAAGGCGTTGCAACTACCACGTTCGATACATCATACTCTTTCAGGTCTGTAGACAGAACCTTATACATATAATAGTACGTTTCGCCCGGTGTTACGTCATAGTCGGTATATTTCGTGGTTTCTATGTCCACAATCTCTTGGTTGAGGCGAACAGTGTCGGCCACCATAATGGTACGTTCGTCATAGTAGGTTCCGTCGTACCATCCCGCAGGCAACGTCTTCTCGTAAGATTCTCCATAACGATAGATGTTGAATCCCATGGCATCGTCGAAGTCGTTGTTGTCGTTGTTCCAAGTCAGATTAACACGTCCCAGTCCCGCTTCGGCCATAAAGCCAGTAGCCATGGAACCTGCGGCTTGAACCTGAATATTGAAGCGGGTCTTTTCGTAGGGAATCTCAAAGTATTCATTGTCTTCTGCGCCCCAAACGTAGATGCGGTTCACACCGTCACTCTTGGTTTTCCCATCAATGGTCTTGTAGGCGGTATAGATGGTTCCTTCGTCGTTCCAACTACCATCCTCGTGCACAGGATTCTGCGTCCATGGGTCACGCACACCAAACGAAATCTGTGGAGCCACAGCCTTATTCATCGGACGGTTGAAATACACCTCAAACTTATGCTTGCCTACGCCAAGAGGTGATAGGTCTTCATATTCGTCTTGTGCATCCTTACCGTTCACCACTATCTTCCAAACAATGCCATGGGCCTCACGTACTGGCTCTGTTAGCATGTTACTAAGATCAATAGAGCCAAAGGTCCATCCATTTTCCAAGTCCCACAAATGAGGTCTTACTATATCTTCACGTGATGTACCTAAATACGATGGAGTGTCATTCTTGTCTATTGATGGTGTATCACTTAAATTCTGTAGTAGGTAAGATGTATTGTTATTACTTGTATTGAAATAGTTACAACACGTTATATCACTCCACCTGGGAAGGGAAGGACCAGCATTTATTGTTTCATTATTTACAATGTTTGAATAAACAATAGAGCCAACACTTTCGAAATCCGCAGTATTATCTACAATATTACACCTATTATGATTATAATTCAAGACACTAGGTAAACCATAACAGCCTGGAGGCATTTTTGTGTCAGATATTACACAATTATCAAGAGTAGGAAGGGTTGATGGAGTGTGGTTAGGCGAAGAAAAACCACTCAATTTGCAATATGAAAGTACGTCCAGGGTCTTCCTATAACCATAAAAGATTCCACTCCATCCGTTCGTTTGTCCCTCATTTAACATCATTACAATAGGAGATTGGGGAGTTCCTACTGCCACAATTGTTCCCAAACTTGAAATACCTGTTCCTTCGTTAAACCTTATAGTAGTTCCTGGTTCTATAGTTAATGTTATACCCTCTGGAATAGCAACATTTGAAGAAACCAACCATTCTTTGTTAGCAGTTAAAGTGATGTTTTGTGACAGTAATCCACCTATTTTTGATATGTTATCAACTACGATAGTGAAGGGACAGTCTGTACCAATTCCCTCATCGCACGTAACAACTATCTTCAGTTTAATATGACGGCCATTAGCCACATTATTAGCCACCTTCAGCTTCAATGGATTCACGCTGACACCTCTTCCGTATGCGTCTAAATGAATGCCAAATTCAACCCAATCTGTTTGAAAATCTACGGTACTGGGATCTTCAAATTCATCACCCATCTCCAACTTCAGTTTGATGTTGCTTGCTTCGCCGAAAGTAGTGCGAATAACAGGATAAATATTGACTGTTTCACCAGCATCTATACGTCCATCGCCACTATAGTCTTCTTCTGTTTCTTCCGTCAAATCCTTGCGTTCACGATACATAATCTTCACCAGATTGAGTTCTGCAGGACGATTGGTGACAGCATATGCTTGAGCAATATTATCTGTATGAAGCAAGTCACCCCAAAGGATTTCCTGCGTATCATACTCCTTCACCATCCTTAGGGCTGAAATGGCACCGGCCACCAAAGGTGCAGCCATTGAAGTTCCCTGTAACACTTTGTATTTCCCACCAGGAATGGTGCTAAGGATATTCGTACCTGGAGCACTTAACTCATAATTGAAACCTTCAGGATCCTGTAAAGTTGTGATAGAAGAGAATGTATTGCCATCATCATCGTAATTACTGAAACCGGCCAAACTTCCATCTTGTTGAGTGGCTTGGACTCCTAAAACAAAAGAATAGGCAGCAGGAAACATCGGAGCAGCACCATAACAAAGCATGGGATGATGTGGTGTATTGATGCACTTCCCATCATTACCTGCTGCTGCAACAATAACTGCCTTTTGGTAAGCACGTTCCAACGACTGGCGCAAGGCGCGGCTATTTGCATAAGAACCTAATGACAGGTTCAGTACTGTAGCACCATTGGCAACTGCATAGTCTATACCTTTAACAATCGTAGCAACGTCACCCGTACCATCGCTCTGCATAACGGAAATGGCCATAATCAGCGCCTGTGGGTTGGCGCCAACGATACCGATGCCGTTGTTGGCTGCGGCAGCAATACCGGCCACATGAGTGGCATGCATGTTGTTGTCGCGGATGTTGGGTGTGTTATTGATGAAGTCCCAACCATGTACATCGTTCTTGAAGCCATTTCCGTCGTTGTCATATCCCTCTTCGCCATTGGCCTCTGCCGTATTGGTCCAAAGATTGTCCACCAGGTCGGGGTGCGTCAAATCCACACCCGTATCCAGAATGGCAATCACAGGACGCTTGGCGTTAATGATGGGCTTGTTCCAAAGCTCCTTTACACCATAGGCATCCAGATACCATTGCTGACTGGCCAGCGGATTGCTGTCGTAACTATCGGCAACATGGGCTTCAGTTAGGTAAACCCTGTAGTTGGGCTCCGCAAATTCCACCTCGTCCAGCGTCTTCAACTCATCCACAAGTTGTAATGTCTGAGGCGCCTTCTCTTCGGCAAGCGTAAGTTTATACAACTGAGTCAAATCACGCTCTACAATAGTAGCACCACTATAGGCCTTAGCTCTGCGAGGCGTTCTACCCACCTTGGCATTAGGCAGCAACTGCTCCATATCTTCCACGCCAAACTGGCTCAGTACCTTATCCAGTTTAGAGATTCCTGCACTTTGGAATCTTCCTTTCACACGTCGTACCGTAACAGGATTACCGTCCTTCATCTTCACCAGCACTTGGCCAGGCACAAAGTCCTTAGTGAAATGCTTGTCAATCTTATAAACTTCATCTTCGTTGTCGTTACTCACAACTTGAGCAGATGTAGGCACTGCCATTGTAAACAGCAACATCGCCATTCCAATAATAGTAAGGTTGTAGGTCTTCATGATATCTATGGTTTAATTTGTTTTTTCTGGTATTATAATTAAAAGAAACGTGGACTCCACACCGTCTTCGTATTCTGAGGCATCGCCAAACGCCCAACAATCCTAAACGAGTAAAAGCCCACGCTATCGCGTGAGCATCCTTGCCTTTACTCTTGGATTGTTCTTTAAATTTGGCGATTTTCAGAATACAAGATCTTAAGCGGACGCTTCTTTATGTTTATTTATGGTTTACGTAATCTTATCTTATAAGCATTCAAATTTAATTAGTTCAACATTTATTGTTTATTATTCATTAGTTTTCTTCCATTCCTCCCAATTGGTTTCTGAAAGATAATGAGTAATCCGCTCTTTCAGTTCTATGATATCGGAGTGAATGACATTCCATACGGTATCACTATCCACCTGAAAATACTCATGAACAAGAAAATTGCGCATTCCTGCGATACTACGCCATTCTACTTCTGGATGATTTTCTGTAAACTTCTGGGAAAGCATCCGGGTTGCTTCACCTATAATCTCTATATTCTTGACAATGCCATAATAACGAAGAACATCACGCTCTAAATCTTCCTTTGGCAAATTTCCAGCATGTGTCTGCAACCTGTTAATTGCATCCAAAATATGTTCAAGACGTGTTTTGTCTCTAAGCGGTTCTCTCATATATTAATTCCCTGTCTCGTTCTACACTTGGACGAGCAAAAGGCATTAAGCCCTTGTCTGTCACTAGATCTACGTTTTTTTGAAGTAAGTCCTGTAAATCAAGATGCATTCCGCTCAACTTAAACAACCCGACATGTGCTTCCTGGTCAAGCATAATTAATATGTCCACATCGCTGTCCGGACGCTCTTCACCACGTGAAAAAGAGCCAAAGAGCCATGCCTTCAGGACGGGTTGGGTCTTAAAGTACTCGGCTATCTTCTGTATCATTTGTTGTCTGTTCATATAACAACATCTAATATTTCTATTTGCAAATATACAGATTATTTCAATACAACCAATAAAAACCACAACTTTTTTCATAGGATGACACCTAAGCGCTAACCCTGGTGAACAAATTATCTTCCACCAAGAGCCTATATTTGCTACCTCCTCGAAGTTACACGTGCAGACTCCTGGGGGTAACACGTGCAGACTCCCGAGGTTGCAAAACAGAAGTAAAAGAGTTCTCCCACGAGCGTACACCAACGTCTCATCTACGAGCCATCTACGAACCATCTACGATGGCATAAAATTCACTTTAATTATGTGTCGCCTATTATCCTTCAGTACTCTGCCTAAAATACTCGAGTACTCTCGTTGAAGTACTGGAGTACTCTCGCAAGAGTACTGACCATCCCCTACTCATGCGTTTCTCTGGTTAATCAGGTTCACTACGACCTTCACCATTACATCCTTTTCCTCTGTCTTGCTCTCAGCAATCATAAGGGTCAGGGCAACGAGGGTGTTGTCTGCCAAACGTTTTGAGCCGTCCTTACGATAGAGGATACCGTTATTATTGGAGCGTTACTCTCATCAGTTGAGAGTAAAGGCTGACTCTGAATGGCGCGTCCTAACATTCCCACCAACTGGCGTAACTCGCCAATCTGCTCCTTACGGATACGGTCGTTAACAGCATAACCTTTAACGAGGTAATCTTTCAAGATTCGGTTTGCCCACTTGCGGAATTGTACGCCACGTTTACTTTTAACACGGTATCCAACAGACGTAACCATTTCAAGATTGAAATATTCTTTCTCGTGAGTTTGCGTTTTCCCTTCGATGGCACCGTGTTGAGTGGTATTCGCAAATTTTGCGACTACCACAGAATCGGATAATTCCTCCCTTAGAGCATTGTTGATGTGCTTACTGATCGTCTTATAATCACGACCAAAAAGATCTGCCAATTGTTGACGGGTCAGCCAAATCATTTCATTCTCCAACCGGACATCAATCTGCGTCTGTCCGTCCTCTGTCTGATATATTATAATCTTGTTCTCTTCCATAATTGCTAATTTCTTTTGCAAATATAAGAAATTTTCATCAATAGATTATTATCATTTATTCTTTAAATCTCTTTCTAATGATAATGATAATGTAATGTTGAAAAGTTAATAACTATAGGATTTCCCTTGCAATCCAGGCACAGGCTTCGGCATCGGCAAGGGCGTGATGATGGTTCTCTAACTGGTAGCCACACTCTGCTGCAACGGTGTGAAGCTGATGGTTGGCAAGGTAGGGGAAAACTCTGCGAGATACGCACAGGGTATCGTAAAACTCATAATCCGGGTAATCCATCTGATAGACACGGAAGACGGCCTTCAGACAACTTTCGTCAAAGGGACGGTTATGGGCCACAAGGGGCAGACCTTCTATCAGCGGTTCTATCTGTGCCCATACCTTGGGGAACACGGGGGCATCGTCCGTATCCTGACAGCAGAGGCCGTGAACCTGGCTGCACCAGTAATTATAGTAGTTGGGCTCTGGCTGGATCAGGGAGTAGAAAGAATCTACAATCTCTCCGTTCCTGACTATAACAACTCCTACTGAACAGACTGAACTGCGCTCGTTATTAGCTGTCTCGAAATCTATGGCTGCAAAATCTCTCATAAACAGTTGTCTCTCCCCCCCCGCCACTCTCTCAGG
>Ga0265299_10007172_pt1 | contig 10028 bp, 8 predicted proteins | sample AusTroGonzalo_MG_4_FD_193485 | JGI IMG/M metagenome (GOLD analysis project Ga0265299, IMG submission 193485) | Bovine rumen microbial communities from tropical cattle in Woodstock, Queensland, Australia - Gonzalo_02 | ecosystem: Host-associated > Mammals > Digestive system > Stomach > Rumen ...
ATGCAGACGATGCGTTCGCTGGCGAAGAATATGACCTATCTGCTGAAAGCCACGGAAGGCAAACAGAAGCCGGAATATGAGGCGCGTCAGGCGATGCATTTCATTCGGTAAGATATAGATTGAATGTGGAATAATAGCAATAACTTACGATTATGGAAGAATCATTTATCCGTGAAGAAACAACCTTCATAGACGAGAACAAGCGTGCCGCAGCAGGCGAGTTGATGCGCAATGTGTATCTGTGGATGACAGGCGGTCTGGCGCTCACAGGTGCGGTGGCGTGGGTGGTGGCGAATACGCCGGCCTTGCTCAATATTATCTTTGGCAACCAGATCGTTTTTTGGGGCCTGCTGATCGCTGAATTGGTGTTGGTGATCTCGCTGAGTGCCGCCATCGAAAAACTCAGTTTCGGCGCGGCGGCGCTGATGTTCGTTCTGTACAGCGCCATTAACGGTGCCACACTCAGTTCGATCTTCTTGCTCTACGAACTCGGCAGTATCGGTCAGATCTTCTTTGTGACGGCGGGCGCCTTCGCGATATTGGCCTTTATAGGCACGGTTACGAAAAAAGACTTGAGCAAACTAGGTACTTTTCTTATTATCGCGCTGGGAGGACTCATTATTGCCTCTGTTGTCGGGATCATCATCGGCAAACCGGAATCCATCTGGATATCCGTTGTCGGAGTGGTGATCTTCGCCGGACTGACCGTCTACGACGCCCAGAAAATCCGACAAATGTTGTGCACGCAGGAGTCGGTGAACGACAGCAATATGAAATTGGCGCTCCTCGGTGCGCTCAGCCTCTATCTGGACTTCATCAACTTGCTGCTTAAACTCCTGAGCCTGTTCGGCAAAAAGAAGTAAAAAAAGCCAAAAAAGCAGAAAAAATACAGAAAAATGGCATACACTATTGTGTATGTCAATTTTTTTTTGTACCTTTGCGGCGATTTTTATGCGCGCATGCGCGTTTGCATATTGTGCGCGTACATATAATAGGAATAAAATAATACAGAATATACAATGGAAGAACAAGAAAAAGAAAAGTACGACGGCTCGAGTATTCAAGTGCTCGAGGGATTGGAGGCGGTGCGCAAACGCCCGGCGATGTATATCGGTGATATCTCGCTGAAGGGTCTGCACCACCTTGTTTATGAGGTAGTGGACAACTCCATTGATGAGGCGCTCGCCGGTTTCTGTGACGAGATAGCGGTGCATATCAATGAGGACAACTCCATTACCGTTCAGGATAACGGACGTGGTATTCCTGTGGATATGCATCCGAAGGAGCATAAATCGGCGCTGGAGGTGGTGATGACCGTTCTCCATGCCGGTGGTAAGTTTAACAAAGATTCCTATAAGGTATCCGGCGGTCTCCACGGTGTCGGTGTGAGCTGTGTGAATGCGCTCTCTACGAAGATGCACGTGGAGGTGTACCGTAACGGTGCCATCCACTCGCAGGATTATGCGAAGGGTAAGCCTCTGGCTCCTGTGCATACCATCACCGAGCAGGAGGCGACCGGTAACTGGGAGCAGCGCAAGACAGGTACGTTCGTGCAGTTCTGGCCGGACGATACGATCTTTACGGAGACGGTTTACCATTGGGATATCCTTGCGAACCGAATGCGTGAGCTCGCTTTCCTGAATGCGGGTATCAAGATTGTGCTCAAGGACAAGCGTGTGGTGGACGCGGAGGGTAACTGCAAGAAGGAGGAGTTTTATTCCGAGAAAGGTCTGTCCGAGTTCGTCCGTTATATTGACGGCACCCGCACGCCGCTGATTAGCGAGGTCATTCATCTGAGCACCGACAAATACGGTACGCCGGTAGAGGTGGCGATGATCTACAACACCGACTTCAACGAGAACGTGCACTCCTATGTCAATAATATCAATACCATCGAAGGTGGTACCCACGTAGCCGGTTTCCGTGCCGCCCTCACGCGTGTGATGAAGAAATACGCCGAGGAGAGCAAGATGCTGGAGAAGGCGAAACTCAAAGACAAAGACGGTAACTCGACCATCGATCCGAACGATTTCCGCGAGGGTTTGACGGCGGTCATCTCCGTTAAGGTGGCGGAGCCGCAGTTCGAGGGTCAGACCAAGACCAAGTTGGGTAACTCCGAGGTGGCGGGTATGGTGAATTCCGCGGTTTCGGAAGCTCTGCAGAACTATCTCGAGGAGCACCCGGATGATGCAAAGAAGATTGTAGAGAAGGTGATCCTTGCTGCGCAGGCGCGTATTGCGGCGCGTAATGCCCGTCAGTCGGTTCTCCGCAAATCGCCGCTTAGCGGTGGCGGTCTGCCCGGCAAGTTGGCGGACTGTGTGTCCAAAGATGCTGCGGAGTGCGAACTCTTCCTTGTGGAGGGAGATTCGGCAGGCGGTACGGCGAAGACCGGACGCGACCGCGTTCACCAGGCTATCCTTCCGCTTCGTGGAAAGATCCTGAACGTGGAGAAAGCGATGGAGCACAAGGTGTTTGAGTCCGAGGAGGTACGTAATATCTTCACGGCGCTCGGTATCACGTTTGGTACCGAGGAAGACCCGAAAGCGCTCAACCTCTCGAAGATCCGTTACCACAAAGTGATCATCATGGCCGATGCCGATGTCGACGGTGCCCATATCGCGACCCTTATTATGACTTTGTTCTTCCGTCATATGAAAGAGGTCATCGAGCAGGGACACCTTTACATCGCTTGCGCGCCGCTCTATAAGTGCTCTAAAGGTAACTACAGCGAGTATTGCTGGAATGACCAGCAACGTCAGGCGTTCATCCAGAACTACGGCGGTGGTGATGAGAAAGCGATTAAGACGCAGCGTTACAAAGGTCTTGGTGAGATGAGTGACGAGCAGTTGTGGGAGACCACCATGGATCCTGCACGCCGTGTGCTCAAGCAGGTGACCATTGAGAACGCCGCCGAGGCCGATCGTATCATCGCGATGCTGATGGGCGATGACGTGGCGCCGCGCCGCGAGTTCATCGAGCAGAACGCTACGTACGCTAATATCGATGCATAATGCGCATAGCGGTCTATTGTTCGGCAAAGGATGCGATACCGGCGGAGTACCTGGCGCTCGGTGATGCCTTGGGTACCTGGATCGGCGAAAACGGTCACACGCTGGTGTACGGTGGCGCTACGGGAGGATTGATGACCCGCGCGAGCGATGCGGCGCATAAGGCCGGCGCACATGTCGTGGGAGTCATTCCGCCGCGGATCAAAGCCGCCGGCAGACTCGCTTCCAACTGCGATTACCTCATCGAGGTGAACAATATGTCCGAACGCAAGCAACGAATGCGTGACGAAGCGGATGTCATCGTCTGCCTGCCAGGCAGTTACGGGACGCTGGACGAGATGATGGACGCTACATCCTCGGCTATCGTGGGCGAACATCATAAACCCGTCTATGTGCTGAACTATAAAGGCTTCTATGAGCCGCTCAAAGCACAGATAGCGCGGATGCAGGAGTTGAACTTTATCCCTGCCCGGCAGAGTTACGAACCCGTCTTCGTCAACTCGCTCGACGAACTTTATGAAAAAATTGTAAATTATAAATAATAAATCATAAATAAAACGTAGTTTTTTATGAACCTGTTTACGGCCAGATTAACCGGTAAGATGCTCTCGACGGAGGCATTTGAGAAAACCATTTACGACATGCAGGAGCGTGTTAAACGCTGGCGTGCCATCGAGAAATCGCCTGAATTGGCGGAGTATCGCGAGTTAAAGAAAATCGTGGAAAGTTCGGAATTCCAGGAGAAGAAGAACGAACTGATGAACCGTAAGTATAAAGACACGCAAGAGGGACGGAAAATGATGGAATATGAGGAATTGAGCAACTCGTCCAGCATCCGCCGTTACCGCCGTGCGCTCAAGGATGAAGAGTTCCAGGCGTTCCTGGCCTTCCGCGAGACGGATGATTTCCAGAAGATCAAGAGCATCAAGAACGTGCTTACCGATCCGATGATACGCAAGTATAATATGCTTTATTACTCGTCGTATTACAAGAATTATCTGAAGGTGCTCAATTCTACCGACCTCAAGCGTCTGGCGGAGTTGGAGGAAGAGGTGCATAAGGATGCTTTCCAGAAACGTCACGCACTGTGGGCGGATGCCAAGCGTTGGCAGCACTCCGAGGAGAGTAAGACTGAGGCACGCTATCTGGAGCTGGCCAAATCCGATGATATCAAGTTCTTCTTTGAGTCTCGCGAAGAGAAGATTGACTGGGCTGAACTCTTCCGTCCTACATTTGACGATGACATGTCGAGCTCCAAGAACTGGAGACCCGGTTACGGCTACGCCAATCCCGCGATGAAAGACGGTCATTCCCGTACCACCGAGCGCCAGGCATACAACGGAGGCAAGAATACCTTCTTTGCGGAGGGACGTATGGATCTGGAGACCCGTGAGGAGAGCAAGAAAGCCGTGGCTTGGGACGAGAAGAAAGGTTTCGTGGAGCAAGTCTTTGAGTACACCTCCGACGTCATGAATACCAAGGATATCTTCGCACAGGAGTCCGGTATGTTCATGGCGAAAGTGCGCAGCCAGGGTTCCGGCCACCATTTCTTCGGTCTGACCACAGGCAAACAGAATACCCCGATCATCTCGCTCTATCATTACAACGGCAAGAACCATCAGATGGGTCTTGTGAACGGTGCCAAAACACAGATGGCGGATCTTACGGGTATGTTACGCTCTATGTACTACGTCTATACCTTCCGTTGGACCAAGAACGAACTTATCTGGTATGTCAACAACCTTGAGATCCTGCGTCTTCCGAACCGCTTGCCTAAAGAGGCGATGTTCTACCTTGCGCAGAGCTGGTTGCCAATGACCGAGAAAGGCGGACAGGGAAAACTGAAAATTCAATGGGCGCGCGCCTATAGATCGGTAGATTGATATGTTCCTCATCGGCGGGCCTTGTGCCATCGAGAATAGAGATGTCGTTATGACGACAGCCGAGACGCTCAGACGTCTCTGCTATGACCTTGGGATAACGCTGTATTTCAAGTCCTCTTTTGATAAGGCGAACCGCACTTCTGCTTCGGCGAGAGGTGTCGGTATGGACGAAGGACTGCGTATTCTCGAAGAGGTGAAGCGTACGTTTGATCTGCCTGTCGTTACCGATGTGCACGAGAGTTGGCAATGCGATCCGGTGTCTGCTGTGGCTGATGTCATTCAGATACCCGCTTTCCTCAGCCGCCAGACCGATCTGCTGCAGGCTGCGGCACGGACAGGCTGTATCGTCAATGTGAAGAAAGGACAGTTCATGGCGCCTTGGGATATGAAGGGCGCCATCGGGAAAATAGAACAAGTTCGTCCCGATGCGGTGAGCGAAGGGAAGATTTGGCTGACAGAGCGCGGATCGTCTTTCGGTTACGGACGGCTGATTGTGGATATGACCTCCCTCGTCGAGATGCGCCGTTTCGGATGCCCTGTCGTCTTTGACGCCACCCATTCCGTACAGCAACCTTCTTCGCAGGCCGGTATCACGGGCGGTAACCGTGCGATGGTTCCCTACCTGATGCGTGCTGCCCTCGCGGTGGGAGTGGACGGCCTCTTCATTGAGACACATCCCGATCCGGATAAAGCAATCTCCGATGCGGCCAACCAGGTGCGGTTGGCGGACATGGAGAACCTGCTCAAACAGGCACTCGAGATAGATGCATTAACCGCTAATCGTTAACTCATTCATTCGCTAACTCGTTAACTCATTCATTCGTTCATTCGCTAACTCGTTCACTCGTTAATTCAAGAACATATGGATAAAACCATTACCATCTATTGCAAGAACACGCATGCGTATCACGATGTACCACGCGGTATTTCGTTGATTCAATTGAAGGATCTGCTGGGAATTCAGACGAAGTATCCTATCATCGCGGCACATGTGAATTACAAAGTGGAGAACCTGGATTTCCTTCTTTACAAACCCAAAGATGTGGAGTTCCTCGATGCCAGCACGCCGAGTGGGATGCGCGCTTATGTGCGTACGCTGGACATGGTGTTGGCTTGTGCGGTGAACGAGTTGTTCCCTGAGATGGACTTGCGTGTGGAGCACCCGATCAGCAAAGGATATTACTGCACGCTTCAGTGGCATCAGAACAAAGAGACGGAGCCCAACGACGAGAAAGAGCCACCGGTAGTGTCGCCGGAGATGGTGAAGGCGATCAAGGAGCGGATGAACCTCATCATAGCTGAGAACCGTCCTATCATCGAAGAGGAGAAGCAGACCAAAGAGGTGATCCGTATGTTCGCCGAGCGGTACAACAACGAGTCCTCTATCTTTGAGGCTTTGGGTAATCCGTACTGCCGCTATTTCCGCATGGGCGAATTTATCGATTATTATACCAACGTACTGTTGCCCAGTTCGGGATACATCAATGTGTTTGATGTCATTCCGTTCAAGGACGGTCTGCTCCTGCGCATCCCTAATCGTTCCAACCCGACGGTATTGGAGGAGCAGGTTTCGCAGGATAAGATGTTCTCTATCTTCCAGGAGTATAACCGCTGGAACAAACTGCTCCGTATCAATAACGTGAGTGATTTCAACGTGGCTTGCAAGCAGAATAAATCCTTCGGACTGATCAAACTGGCGGAAGCGCTGCATGAGAAGAAAATAGCCCAGATTGCCGATGCAATCGCGGAGAAACGGCCTAAGATCGTCTTTATCTCGGGTGCGTCATCTTCCGGTAAGACTACGTTCTCCAAGCGTCTCCAGATCCAACTGCTCGTCAACGGTATCCGTCCGGAGGTGCTCTCCATGGATGACTATTTCGTCAATCGTGTGGATACGCCCAAGGATGCGAACGGCGAGTATGATTTCGAAGATGTCAATGCGGTAGATCTGCCTTTCTTCCGCCAGCAGATGCACGATCTGATGGCGGGGAACGAGGTGAACCTGCCTACGTATGATTTCACCAAAGGTGAACGTGTCTTCCGTGGCAACAAACTGAAGTTGCAGAAAGACTCCGTTCTGGTCATCGAGGGCCTTCACGCGCTGAATCCCTGCATCCTTCCCGATGTGCCGCGCGAACTGACCTATAAGATTTATGTCTCCGCCCTCACGACCATCAACATTGATAATCACAACTGGATTCCGACTACGGATATTCGTCTCTTGCGCCGCGTGGTGCGTGATTATAAGTACCGTGGCTATTCGGCGCGTGAGACCATCGCGCGTTGCCCCTCTGTGGTGCGCGGCGAGACCAAATGGGTCTATCCTTTCCAGGAGGAAGCGGATGTCATGTTCAACTCCGCGCTGATCTTCGAGTTCGCGGTACTCAAACGCCATGCGGAGCCTATTCTCCAAGAGGTGCCCAAGTTCTGCGACGAGTATAGCGAGGCGCACCGCTTGCTGAAGTTCCTGCAGTACTTCATTCCGGTTCCCGAACGTGAGATTCCGCCTACATCCTTCTTGCGTGAGTTCGTCGGCGGTTCGTCCTTCCGCTATTAAAATCATAAATCATAAATCATAAATAGATTAATGAAATTAATCTTAATCATATTATTATCGATTTTGGACTCGCTTCCGGGCGTGCAGATCGTCCAGGATTCCATGATGAATGTGCTCTTGGAGGAAGCCGTGAACGGTAAGCACGAACTGGTGGAAATGGACGGTTATCGCGTACAGATCTATTCGTCCAACCAGCAGCAGACCGCCAAGTCCGAAGCCTTGGAACTGGAGGGGAAACTGCGTGACGGCATCACGCATTCGATCTACGTCCAGTATCTGCCGCCGTTCTGGAAAGTGCGTGTCGGCGATTTCCGTACGTACGAGGAGGCGAAAGAGTATAAAAAACAGTTTGTCGCACAATATCCCGAACTGATGGGTGATACCTATATTGTGCGCGATAAGATACAAGTAATGCAATAATGGATTTGCAGGAATTTCATACGAATCCCGAGGTAACGGCCGCCATTGAGAAAGCGGTTGAAGCCGCCCTTGTGCAGATAGGCGAAGATCCGCAACGTGAAGGGCTGAAGAAAACCCCTCATCGTGTCGGAAAAGCTTTTCAGTTCCTTACCAAAGGCTATCACGAAGATCCGGAGGCGATCTTGCGTTCTGCCCTCTTTGAAGAAGATTATCGGCAGATGGTCGTGGTCAAAGATATCGATTTTTATTCGCTCTGCGAACACCACATACTGCCTTTCTTCGGGAAAGTGCACGTGGCCTATATACCCAACGGACGTATCACCGGACTCAGCAAGATCGCCCGCGTGGTGGATGTCTATGCCCGTCGTCTGCAGGTACAGGAGCGTCTCACCACCCAGATCAAGGATTGTATCCAAAAGACCCTGGATCCGCTCGGTGTCATGGTCGTCATAGAAGCGGAGCACCTCTGCATGCAGATGCGCGGTGTCCAGAAACAGCACGCCATGACCGTGACCTCCGATTTCACGGGGGTCTTCAATCAGGCTAAGACTCGCGAAGAGTTCATGAAACTAATAGGCCACTAGTATCTTCACTACCGTGTGTCCTCCTACGGCGTTGCACAGGGCTGAATAAATGCCCGGTGTAGCGCGACGGCCGTATGCATCTTTGCCGTCCCATACCGCTGTGCCGCCATGGCTGCGGGTCTTGCAGACCAGGTTTCCGCCGCTATCCACTATCCGTACTTCCGTATTGTCCATCAGTCCCGCTATGCTGATCATACCGCCGTAATCGGGGCGGACAGGATTCGGGAAAGCATACGCGTTGTCCATTGTCTCTTGCGGGACGGAGGCGTCGCTTCGATAGGAAGCAATACCGTTCGCTGTTCCTACAAACACCTCGCCTGTCTTCGGATGGATGGCGACGGTCTGGATCGTGTTGGACGGCAACAATGAGTTCTCTGCCGTGAAATGTGCTACGGTGATCGTGTCATCCTCAATCAGATACAGTCCCGAACTGGTGGTACCGATCCACATCCGGTTACCGCCGTCCGGCACGATGCAGTTGATCATCTCGTTGCCTAACAGATAATCGCCGAGACCTGTTCCGTCGTTGCGGGGGATGATGATGCGTCGGCACGCATTTGAACTGAAGAAGTCCACATCGCCCGGTATCAAAAGGATGCCTTTGTTGGTACCCACCCACAGACGGTTGTCTATATCTTGCGCCACGCACATGATGTTCGCCGGCGTGATCACATTGCCGTTCTGATCGACCCATTGATTGCGTTTGACGCAATAATCGTCATACGTGGACGTCGGCGTGCCTCCGTCATCGTATAGGATCAGACATTGCGTGCTGCGCTGGTCGTAGATCCATTTGTACCGGCTGTTGCGTTGATCCGGATAGATGCCACCCGGGGTCGTGAGTTCGATACCGGCACCGCCGCTGTATAACCGGATCGGTATCCATTGTCCTTGCGGAGTCCTCACGTGGAGCGGCGAACCGCTTGAGGTCGCATTCAGCACCCATAGATTGCTTTGCTCGTCCATATAAGCGCCGTCCGTACGGGTGAAGTAGTAGTTGTCCATGCCTTTTCGTGCCGAGCGCAGCGAACTGTTGATGCTGTCGTAATGCGTTACTGCCCGATAGTCTTTGAACTCGAACACACCTGTGCCGTAGGTGGCTACGAAGAAATGTCCGGCATCCGACGGATCGATACCGTAACTGACCGCATCCATGATGGCGTGTCCTGTGTAATACCAGGTATCTGGCCAGGGAATACCGCGCCAGCTCTGTCCGTCGTAGACGCTGAGGCTGCTTTGACGGCCGAACTGTGTGTCCCACCGGCCTCCCGGAGCCACGTACAACTGGTCGTGGGCTACGTGAAGTTTGTATCCGAAATTGCTCAACGGACCTTCCGGCAAGAAGAAATCATCACCCTCTTTGCTCAGGCGTACCAAACCCTTGCCGGGTACGCCTAACCAGTATTGGCCGTTCGTATACACGGCGTCGTTCGGGCTGTATTGGTCGTTCAGACCCGTTAATGAACCGTCGTCTTCATATTCGAACAGGCCTTGCCCTTCCTTGTACAGGAGCAGGTGTCCGTCGCCGGCGTGGAACCAGTTCAGTGTCTCTGTCACTTGGGTCCAACCGGAACGG
>Ga0265299_10007173_pt1 | contig 10028 bp, 12 predicted proteins | sample AusTroGonzalo_MG_4_FD_193485 | JGI IMG/M metagenome (GOLD analysis project Ga0265299, IMG submission 193485) | Bovine rumen microbial communities from tropical cattle in Woodstock, Queensland, Australia - Gonzalo_02 | ecosystem: Host-associated > Mammals > Digestive system > Stomach > Rumen ...
ATATGTCGCACTTCGGCTATTCCCTGGAAAAGCTGCCCACGTCATTTGCGAAGAAACTCAACTGCCTGGCTTCCATTTACGCACCCGTGGACGGAATCAACGAAAAGGGTCTGTGCACCTCCATCCTGGCCCTCCCGAAACAGGCCTCCCAGCAGGATACGCCCAAGCATGATGTGGGCACGACCGTCATCATGCGCCTGTGGCTGGACCGCTGCGCCACCGTTCAGGAAGCCCTGGTCCTCCTGGAGACGGTGGACCTCCGGCACGATGCCTCCGTGGGATCCGGCTATCATTATTTGGTGGCCGATGCCAACGGCGACTGCGCCGTGGTGGAATTTGACAAGGAAGACAACTGGAAGACGATGGTCGTCCGGAAGCCGGCCGATGCGAACTCTCTGCTGGTGACCAATCATCTGCTTTCCGAGAAGTACTATACCACGGAGCCCGATCCGGCCGTGGGCAACCCTCACAGCAGAAGCTGGTGGCGCTATGAGACCGCCGGCGCGTACCTGCAGGAGCACGACGGCATCCTGACGCTCGACCAGGCTCAGGAATGCCTCTCCCAGGTCCATTGGAAGGACTTTGTCTGGGAGAACGGAACCGTGGAAGACACGCAGTACAGCAACGTATTTGACCAGAAGAACGTCACCCTCTACCTACGTAACTGGAACGATTACGATACGACGCACCGCTTCACCCTTTGAACAAGGATTACGCGGATAGCGTGCGATCTAGTGTACAAATGGTTTGCGGCGAGTTACTGTAGCAGCCCGGAGAGGAGGGCGTCGGTCTGCTTGCCGCGCTTGCCGGAAATCGCTTTTATCGTCGCGTCCTTTTTGACCTGCACTTTGATGCCCAGTACGACCAGCCCTTGTTCTTGTAGTCGTCGTACATCCAGACTATCCTGTTACTTTCCACCGCACCCGCCAGCGACCGTCCTCGAAGTCGTGGCTGAGAATCTTGAAGGTGCCGATCTCTGATGTGTTCTTTACGTGCGTGCCTATACAGGCGCAGGCATCATAATCGCCGACGCGCACAATCCGGAGCGTTTCTGATACGTCCTCCGGCAACTTGCTGAGGTCCACGATGGCGGCGGCTTCCGCTCTGGGAACGAAGTCGATGGTAACGTCCAGATTTCGGGAAATCACCTCATTGACAACCCTTTCAATCTCCGCCACCTGTTCCTCGGCAGGGCAGGTGGCAAGTTGGTAATCACACTTGGATTTCTTCCGTTCGATATGCGCGTTCCGCGAACGGGGACATCCGAACAGTTTCACCATCGTTCCGTTCAGGATATGTTCCGCCGTATGCATCGGCGGATACTCCTCCTTGTTGTGGCTGTTGAGAATCGGTTCTTCCATATTGGCAAAGATATCTATTTTCAGCGATAATCCCCGGATTCTTCGTACATTTGTGCATTGACAATCCATCGGAAAACCCTATGAAAGCCCGTTAAAGGAGCTTCATAGCGATACGGGCACAGGCCTCGGCATCCGCCAGCGCGTGGTGATGTCTGGTTAAATCGAACCCACAGGCGGCAGCCACGGTCTGCAACTGATGATTGGGGAGGCGGCGGCCGAAAAACTGGCGGGAGGCCGCCAGTGTATCGTAGAAAACGTAGTCCGGGTAGTCCATCTGATAAACCCGGTGAACGGCTTTCAGGCAGCCTTCATCAAAGCGGGCATTGTGCGCCACCAGCGGGTAATCCTCCAGTAAGGGGTGGATCTTTTCCCATACCTCCGGGAATACCGGGGCGTCTTCCGTATCCTCCGGCCCCAGGCCATGGACCCGGCGGCAGAACCACTGATAGTATTCCGGCTCCGGATGAATCAGGCTATAGAAGGAATCCACGATGATGTCATCGCGGACAATGACCAGGCCCACGCTGCATACGCTGCACGGCTGCTCATTGGCCGTCTCGAAGTCCAGGCAGTTGTATGAGGAGAGATTGCTCACTTCTTTCTTATGCGTTCCCCAAATACGAATTGGTCGAAGAAATCGGCGTACTTTTTCTTGTGCAGGTCCGTCCCCAGCCAGTCATACAGCCCTTCGGCTTGCAAGGATTCAGCCCGGGCTTTCACCTCGACGCCGTACATTCCTTCCAGTGTCCCCAAATTGCGCTGGAACTGCGCCCCTGCATCCTTGAGGGCCAGATAATCATCCATCGAGAGGTAAAGATATCGTTCCGGGTGAGCCAGAACCGGTTGGAATCCTTCTGAAACCAGCCAGCGTATTTCCGCTGCCGGCACGATATCCCCGATCTTTTCCGGATCATGGATGGGTAACTCTACCAGAATGTGATTGCCCTCCCAGGGCAGCAGCCAGTTCCTGGCCTTGACCTCCGGCCAGGTCTCGGGAATGAAGCGATATTCCATCGACGGTATCAGTTCCAAGGGAATCCCGCGCCGCTCCAGTTCGGCCCGAAGCAAAACGCAGGCTGCTTTTACGCTCGAAGGGGTATTCCGATACAGGAAGGACCTGTGCGGCGTACATACCGCACGCTGATAGCCCCATTCCGCCAACTTCCCGGCCAGGAACACGGACTCCTCCAGCGTCTGTGCCCCGTCATCCAGCGCGGGGAGAATATGGCAATGACAATCGACTTTCACGACTGCAAATTTATAACCGATTTTTGGATAAAGGAACAGGGACGGTCTCGAGCAGGGGAGAGGCGGACATGTCCTGCGGATTGGTGCCCGGAACGCCCTGGGGGACCGGCATTTCCAGCCGTTCGAATAGCGATGCCCAGTAGGCGGGGAGTGTTCCGTCGGGGGACAGGAAGTTCATGGGCTTTTCTTCAAAGAGATAACTCCCGTCCGGACGCTGATAGGCGTCATGGATCAGTTCCGAACAATAGAGAGCGTCATTGTCAGGCAGGAAGGTCAGGTCGTAGGGCTGCCCGATGAAGCGCCGTGCATGATCGACAAACATCGACACGCCGCTGGTATCCCGCAGGCGTTTGACCAGTAACTCGGCTCCCGGATTCTCTTGAATCAGCGTGTCCAACGGGTATCGGCTTACACCTCTTTTGGGTGTTGCGTCAATGACCCAATACATCCCGGCTACATCCACTTCAATCAGGGCCACATGCGTCAGGTTCTCCGTCGCTGAGGCGATGGCCTCACCCATTGACCCCGGATTCTCTCCCCTCTCCCCGACAAACAGCAGATCCCCGGTCTGGAGATCCCTCCCGGCCGGCTTACAGGCTCCGAGGATGACCATCAGGAGCAGGAGTACATTGACAGTGCGTGTGTGGATTCCCATATCGAAGAACTCCTCCGTCTATTGGTTGATCAAATGCAGCACCAGGTATTCAGACCGGGTACCTACGCGGATTTTTGCGCCCCAGATGCCGAGGCCGGATGAGATGTAGTAAGTCGTCGCGCCCTTGCGGTAATGCCCCCAGGATTTCTCAAAGAGGAGGTCGGTGACCCACGAGATGGGCCAGACTTGTCCATGATGCGTGTGGCCGCTGAACTGAAAGTCAATGCCGGCTTCTGCGGCCTCTTCCAAATGATTGGGCTGGTGGTCCAGCACGAGGGTGAATCCATCCTGACAGCCTGCCGTCTGGACAAGTTCCTTGAGGCGGGCCCTTTGCGGGTTGCTCCGGTCATCCCGCCCGATGATGCTGATTCCCTGATCGTTGGCAACCCTGTCTTTCAGCAGGATGATATCGGCATCGTTGAAGAACCGCTCTGCCCGCTCCAGGTCCCCGAAATACTCATGATTCCCCAAGACGGCATAGGTCGGGGCGTCGATGCGCCGGAGTTCTTCTTCGAAATGACCTTCCAGGATGGGCCGAAGGCTCCTGTCCACCAGGTCCCCTCCGATCAGGACCAGGTCCGGCTGCTCGGCATTGACCAGATCCACCCATCGGCCCAGTTCGGCCTTCCCGTTGTGGTAGCCGATGTGAAGGTCGCTGGCCATGACGATGGTCAATGGTTTCTCCAACGGCTTGGTGGTCGTGAGGGTGATCTCTTCCCTGTACTTATGGTGATAATGGATGCCGCCCAGCACCAGGATCAGGGCAACCAGGCCCAGGACCGATAACAGCCCGGCCGGGCTGTCCTTCAAGAAGGCTTTGGGGAGTAAATGGCAAAGGGATGCGAGATCGGCCAGGAAGAAGACAATCAGGAGATACATAAAGGCGATCAGCCAGGTATTTCCGACTTCATACAGGATCGTGGCTGCCTTCAATGGCAGACGCTCCACATAGGCGAACCCCAAGAAAAAACTCGCCATCCAAAGCACAAACAAGATCACCGCCGCCAGTTTCCATCCCTGCGGTGCCATGCGCCACAAATGCCAGCCGGCATACCCGGCAAGCGCAAAAAGAAAAACGATAAACCCTATGATCATTCCCACTGTACGCATCGACCTATTGATATTCATTTTATGCGAGAAGGACAGTCATCACTGAGTTTGATGCCTGCCCTTTTCAGACGCTTTCTGTCATACACCTTCTTGCTCTTGTGGAGCGCCGACCGCATGGCAACCGGTTTCCCGTGCTCGGCAATCTCTTCCATCCGGGCCGCCCTGCGGTTCGCGAGCATGAAGTCCGCCTCGGTAATCCGCAGTTTCTTCTGTTTCTTCTTCGGTTTCATGGTTGTTTGATATTACTAACTTTCCGTCATCATCCTGCACGATCGTGTCACCCTCGTGCACCGTCACAAATCCATCCTCTGTCATTAGTGACAACATCGAGAAGCCCATGCAGAAATACGGCGCCAGCACCTTGTCACCGCATAACGCCTTAATCTCCTCGTAGTTCGTTCCCGTATACTTTACACTTTTCATTGGGCGAAGTTACGCAGAAAAAACGTAAATTTGTATGTTTGAGGAAAGATGATGCGCCTGTTTCATATCGGAATTACATTGTTTCTTCTTGGAGCAAGCACCCCAATAAACCCTGCTGCCATGTCCCGTTACCCCGAATCCCAGAAAGTGAGAAAGCCCGCCGTCGCAGGCTCATTCTATCCCGCGTCCGCTCAGGAAATCAAGTCCATGTCGGGCTCCTGGATACACCCTTCCGGTGAGGAGGCTCCCCAAGCCCTGATTGTTCCCCACGCAGGATATGTCTTCAGCGGAGAGGTTGCGGCATCGGCCTTCAACCGGATTCCCCGCGGGCATCGTTACGAGCACGTTTTTCTGCTGGGTCCGAGCCACCGGGTAGGATTCAATGCGGCGAGCGTGGACACGCTATATTCTTTCGCTGAAACGCCGCTGGGACAGGTCCCCATTGACGTGGCCATCGGGAAAGAACTTATCAAGAGGGGAGAGGGCGCATTCACCTTCCGCTCCGATGCCCATGACCGGGAGCACTGCCTGGAGGTCCAGCTGCCCCTGATGCAGATGGCCTTTGACGAAGTGCCGCCGATTGTCCCCATCGTCATCGGCTCGCAGCGCCTCCATGTCCTTCAGCAGATATCCGAAGTCCTGGAGCCTTATTTCACTCCGGAGAACCTCTTTGTGATCAGCTCGGACTTCTCCCACTATCCCTCTTACGAGGACGCCCGGAAATCCGACCTCTATCTCGCTGAGACCATCACTTCGGGTGGGCTGGAAGAATTCTTGAAAGCGCTGACGTCCATCGACAAGATGGACTTCCGAGGGGAGGATACCGCCGCCTGTGGGGCCTGCGCCATCGCGGTCCTTCTGGATATCATGGATACGCAGGGGCGCGGTTGTTTCGAGGCCGAACACATCATGTACCGCAATTCCGGGGATTCACTGTACGGAGACAAAGATCGGGTGGTAGGTTACAACTCCATTGTTTTCACCCGGCGCGAGAAGCCTGTCAAGGACACTTCGGACCATCTTTTCAACTTCTCCCCGGAAGAGAAGAAGGCCATGATCACTACGGCCCGTCAGGCCATCTATTCCGCTCTCCGGCTGGAATATGACGGTGACGCCCGCCCCGTCGGCATCCTCAAGGAAAAGGGATACGGCGTTTTCGTGACGCTTCACCTGGGCGGTCGTCTCCGTGGCTGTATCGGCAGATTTACTTCCGATGATACGCTCTCGGAAACCATCCGGGAGATGGCCCGGAGTGCGGCCTTCCACGACCCGCGCTTCCCGTCGCTTTCCCGAAACGAGGCGCACCGGATTGACATTGAGGTCTCTGTGTTATCGCCCCTCAAGAGAATCAGGTCCATCGACGAGTTCAAACTGGGCCGCGACGGCATCTATATCATCAAGGGAGGCCATCACGGAACCTTCCTTCCACAGGTGGCCGAGGAGACCGGCTGGAGCACGGAAGAGTTCCTGGGCCACTGCGCCCGGGACAAGGCTGGCATCGGCTGGGACGGCTGGAAGGATGCCGACCTCTACACCTATCAGACGGAAGTTGTGAACGAATCCGGACTGTAATGAAGGAAGCCCGTTTCTATTCGGCCACCGAGGACGGAGTGCAGTGTCTGCTCTGTCCCCATCATTGCCGTATCAGAGAAGGCGGCAGGGGACTGTGCCGCAGCCGGGAATGCCTGAACGGTAAGCTTTATGCTCTTTCCTATGGCCGGCCTTGTGCCCTGGCTATCGACCCTGTGGAGAAGAAGCCCCTGAATCACTTCATGCCGGGAACGCACTGCCTGTCCCTCAGTTGCACGGGTTGCAACCTCTCCTGCCGATGGTGCCAGAACAGCGACATATCCCAGGCAAGACCTGAAGAGGTAGAGTCTGCCGATTGGTCACCGGAAGAGATTGTCGATGCAGCCCTGAGGCGCGGCCTGCCCTCCATTGCCTATACCTATACCGAGCCCTTCACTTGGTGGGAGTACATGTATGACATTGCCGTCCTTGCCCACGAAAGGGGACTGAAGAATATCCTGGTTTCTGCCGGGTTCGTGGAACAGGAGCCCCTCGGGGAGTTGCTCCCGTATCTGGATGCCGCCAACATGGACATAAAGGCGATGGACGATGCCATATACCGCAAATACTGCGGCGCATCCTTGGCTCCGGTGCTGGAGAATATCCTTACGATGCATGCTGCGGGCGTACACGTTGAGATTACCAATCTGCTCGTTACCGGCCTGAATGATTCCCAAAAGCAGGTGACCGCCCTCTGCAAATGGATGGTAGATAGCGGACTCCGGGATGTGCCGCTGCATTTCAGCCGATTCTTTCCCCGATACCGTTTCACCGATGCGGGCTCCACTCCGACCCCCACCCTTCTCAGAGCTCGTGACATCGCACATTCCTTCGGGATAAAGAATACCCATCTGGGGAACATCTGATCTGATCCGACGAAGGATCGGGGAGGGCCCACCTTGAGCGCTGAAACCTTCAGGCTGCAATCGTAATTGGCTGAATATTAGTTAAATACGCACTTGTCTATGTCCTGAAAAAAAGACCTTCGGTTAAATCCCTGATAATCAGCGGGTTGTTGAATAGATTCCTTCGCTTCGCTCGGAATGACAGAAGCGTGCTCGGAATGACAGGGAATGTGCTCGGAATGACAGGGAGCGTGCTTAGAATGACAGAGGCCCCACTCCGGAATGACAAAATATATCAAAATGTCTATTATATCAAAAAAGGTCCGGCGTGAAGCCGAACCTCGTTTTTGTGGAGCATAGGACGCCTCGAAAATCGGCATTCTACGCCCTTCTATTGGGGGGCTCAAGAAAAATGGTACTAATATGGTACTAATTCTCAAGAGTGGTACTTCGGTACCTCCAAAAGGTTAAACAATACTATCAATGAAAGAATAACAATCAGAAATCACATTTCTGACGAAGTTCATTATAGTTGGCCCACATTTCTTCCTGCTCTTCTACAGGTAGAGGCATAACGTTGTGAGCCGCCATTTCAAAGCGGTAAGCATCCTCATCATACAAGAAGGCCGCTCTTTGCGTTCGATTAGAGATTCCTTTAAAAAGATTATCGTTACCGGTGATAATGTCCTGCTTAAACGTGACGAGAGCGGAATCACCATCATTCCCGTTATCCAGTTCCTGAAAGATTCCAATAGTCTGAACCTTTGACATAGGCGAGACGTTCGTTTCACCCCTCCCACTTTCAAGATTTGCAAAAGTGGGGCGGGGATGAAAAGAAAAAATTATTCTTCTTTTCTCAGTTTGGAAATCAGTTGGTCATGAACAAGATGGTATGCTTCCGATGGGGCATAGTCAATCCCGGGATTGAGAATCATGTCGGTGCCTGACAGGAACTCCTGATCCTAAACCTTTAGTAAACCCACCTAAACATTTAGTAACTCCACAAAACTCCTCCTAAGGAGTTAGTAGTTCTCGTCAGAATTCCGTACTTTTGCTGGTTATGGTATCCAACCTCGTTTGCATCGATTTCGAAACCGCCAACGGTAGCCCCAGCAGCGTCTGCTCCGTGGGCATTGTCATCGTGCGCGATGGGGAAGTGGTGGACTCTTTCTATAGCCTGATTCATCCCTATCCGGACTACTATGCCTGGTTTTGCCAGCAGGTCCACGGCCTGGGCCCCGATGATACAGAAGACGCACCACTCTTCCCAGATGTCTGGGACCAGGTGGAAGACCGCATTCTGGCCGCCTTTGAGGCAGACCGTTTCCCCGCCGACGTCCCCTTCGTAGCCCACAATGCCCGCTTCGACGAAGGATGCCTCAAAGCCGTTTTCGATGCCTACGGTCTCCATTATCCCGGATACCAATTCCTCGACACCCTCGCCGCCTCCCGCCGCCACTTCGGCCGCAGCCTTCCCAACCATCAGCTCCACACCGTCGCTGCCGCCTGCGGCTACTCCCTCCTGAATCACCACCACGCCCTCGCCGACGCCGAAGCCTGCGCCGCAATTGCCTTGAAAATCTTGTGATTCCGGGCTTTAGATTAGCTTTATTGAATTGATAATCCTCCCGCACTCGACCCCTTCGCGCCGGGCCGAGAAGAAAGACTCATCGGTAAACGTATCGATGCCGCACATCTGGATGTTCTCCGGCTTCACGCCGGCCTGTTCAAGCAACCAGCGGTTTGCCTTCCAAAGGTCGATGTGATGCCCGCCGGACATGGGTTTACCGTCACCCTTGCCCTGGAAGGACCATATTTCATCCATCGGGAATTCGGCATTCTTGAAATGCTCGGCCACTTCTTCGCCAACCTGGAAGCTGGCGGGACCGATGGATGGTCCTAGCACCGCTTTTATATCAGCAGCATTGCAGCCATACTTAGCAGCCATCAGTTCCACAGTCTTCTCTGAGATATGAAGCACAGTTCCTTTCCAGCCTGCATGTGCTGCCGCCACAACCCGTTTCACAGGATCATACAGCAGCACCGGCACACAGTCTGCCGTTCTGACACCGATGGCGACATCCGGCAGCGTAGTCACGAACACATCGTATCCTTCCAACTCCTCGCGCGTCATACCAGGCCGCTCAATGAAGGCCACCTTAGCCTCATGCACCTGATGTCCCTGAATCACAGGATAGGGAAGTTCCGACTCTCTCCTCGTGGAGAATGCCTCTACGCCTTCGCCCAGGTCATATTTCAGCAGTTCCGAATACATACCGCTAAGTTACTACTTTTTTCCGCTCCAGCCAAGCCTCCGCTGACGCGACGACTCCGCTTCCGCTTCCAACCAACCGCCCAACTGTCGGCTTGCGCCGCCAGTCCGGCTTTTATTTTCATCAAAAATGCGTATATTAGTTCGCTAAAACGAGCTTTGTGCATGAATAAAAAACAGAAAATGCAAGTTGCCCTGATTATTATCGCGGCTATCCTCATTGTTATCTGGTTTGTTTTGCCGGGTAGTATTGAAACTAGGATTCTTGGGGTGATATCCAACGCTCTGCTAATACTCAGCATGGTTCTTTCATATCGGGCTGAAGAAAAAAATAAAAAGAAAACAGAATAGGTTCACTAAATCGAGATTTACCACAGCATTTCAATGGCAAGATTATTTATACTGGCTTTTATGTCCTTCCTGCTTCTCTCAGGTTGCAGCAACAATCAACAAACAGACAATATGGCTATCACAGTGAATCTCCGGTATACCGGCACTGATGGAAATGCCCTCAAATTTGCCGAGGAAATGATTTCCAGCGGTAC
>Ga0265299_10007174_pt1 | contig 10028 bp, 18 predicted proteins | sample AusTroGonzalo_MG_4_FD_193485 | JGI IMG/M metagenome (GOLD analysis project Ga0265299, IMG submission 193485) | Bovine rumen microbial communities from tropical cattle in Woodstock, Queensland, Australia - Gonzalo_02 | ecosystem: Host-associated > Mammals > Digestive system > Stomach > Rumen ...
ATCCACCAGGTCTGTATAACGATTGGCAAAGTTCCGATCACTATGTTGGGTTTGAAATTCCTCCAAAGACATCATATCAAATACTTTATAACGAGGATTTTGAATGGTGTGATCCTTGCGGGTGATTTCTTTCATAATTGCTTTGAAATCCTCATCTCCGTTAGCATCAACAATACACATCTCTCCATCCAGTACCACATTTTGAAGACCGAGACTTGTAAGTTGTTCCTTAATTTTATCGAGGGTAAAAAATTCCTTACCTTGGCGGGAAAAGAACCGGATAATGCCATCATTATCTGCTATCGTAATACAACGGCAACCATCTAATTTTCGGCTGGCATACCAAATATCTTTTTCAAAATCCACCTTGTGTTTCCGGTCCTCATATACATTACACAGACTAACTTCAAATACCGGAATTAGATTAGGAATAACCTTATTGATCGACTTGGCATCCATCCGGATTTTCAGATTCTTGTCTATAATATTATAAAAAACTTCTTTCAGATCATCTGGAATATCCCCCAAGGTTTTGGAGATGGATCTCAGGGCATCATAACCGGTGAGTTCTCGAACTGACAGACTTTCCAGTAACTCCCACACGGACAGTTCTTCTGAAAATAAATCGTAGGCATCTGCTTTCTTTTCTTTCATCCACTTTTTAATACCATCACTGGTAACCCCAAAGGTTATATACGGTGAATAGGTAAACAGAAATGCTTTGGTTAGATTGGAAATATCCGATTTTGAAAGGACTTCAGCCAATCTGGTTTGTTTTTCCTTGGATGAGTTGGTTTCATTCAGGTAGGAACAAAGTTCCTGGATTTCTGTAAGTATGTTAATGTTTTCCTGCATATATTTAAATAAAAGTTAAGGTTCTACTATTACCATTTCCAATCATCTTCTTCGCTCATATCATCATCCCAATCTCCGGAATCCTCCGTGATTAAAGTAATCTCCGTCTCAGCATCCACAATACAGATTTCCTTATTAGGATCCAACCAGAGATGGTCAGTTATCATATTCGTAATATTGTCTGCATCTCCTTCTCCCACTTTACGCACTTTCATAGTAAACTTACCGGCATTATAGTGATCTCTTAATCCAATGAGATTTTCAGTGAACTACTCCGCAGCTAAAGACAACGGAGCTTCCTGTCTAAAAAGATCCTTACATTTGTCATAAGATATCTTTTTTCCAGGCTTTAAGTCGACAGTCCCTGCCGACTGTAGTATTTTATAGAACTCAATCATATTCATGGCAGCATGAACGTCCCGATTTTCAGTTTCTCCACATACCGGACACTTAAAGGTTCGTTGGGATAATTCCATATTTACATCAGTTCCACAATTGAAACAATGTTTTGTGGTTGGAAACCATTGATCCAAGACAAATACATTATCTTTCCTTAATAGTTTGGATTTAACACGACCGAGTATGGAATGTTGTACTATTCCTGATAGTTTCTTATCTTCATGCCATTCCTGGAACTGATCGTCTTGTATAACCACGGTTCCATATTCTGATAGTTCATGAACTATCTTGTTGGAAAGATCATTTTTCCAGTTGTTCATTCTATTATATTCCTTTCTGATTTTCAAACGGGTCTTATACCAATTGTTAGAACGTTTTTTCTGGGATGCCAGTTTGGCCTGCAATCCTTTTAACCGTTCACTTTCTCCAATTGATACATTTATTGTCCTTCCATCAGAGGTTGTAATTGCATTGGAACAACCAAAATCGAGTCCTATTATGGTATCATTTGTTATTTTATTTTTCTTATCAATGAAACATGTTAGAGATATATAATAATCATATCCATCATATAATAGATTGGCTGTGGTGTAATCCGGGTTTTTATATTTATCCAGTTGTTTCAATCCGTTAACCCTTATTGGTTTCTTAATTCCCTGAATTTTAATTCGGTTTCCTTTTATGGAATGGGTTGTCCCATACTGTCTTAATCTAATACTATTATATTCGGATTTGAATTTTAAGGATCCAACTTTTCTTCCTTTCTTTTTGGAAGCGGATAGTCCTTTTATAGATTCCTTCATTACATTCAAGATCTCATCAACTATGGAGGATTTAAGATATTGAATGGTATAATCATTTATATTTCCATCCTTATCAAGATAAGTAATATAATTAAGATCCTTATAAGTCAATGAAAATATATCACGATCTTTTTTGATCAAGGATAATATATAATTATATATCCTTTTAGCCTCAATAAAATACATTTTAATGGATTCCTTTTGGATTCTTGAAAGAGAGCTTTGATCGACTTTAAACTTTAAGGTCACACATTGCTGTTTTAGCCGTTTGGCTTTGGTGACCTTTCTGGCCTCACTAATGATCTTATTCTTCTCTATACGATCCATATTATTAAGGACTTATATTAAAAATAATAATGGATATGAACTTAAAATTAAATAAATTCTTAAAGTGACCTTTATATCATTAAATGACTTTAAAATCAATTCATTCATCCATGCAGCTAAAGACAACATGGTTTTCTGAATTATTATTTGATAAATTCATTCAGTGTCATAATCTTATGGTTTATGAATATATATAAATGAATTTCCAGGATATTAAGACAAAAAAAAAGACCTCCTGAGAGGTCTTATACTGAATATCTACCAAGGAAAAACATTCCCAAACAGATCAGGATCATTCCTATTATAAACACAACAACCAACCAGTCATGATCTTCACTGTTCGTCATAAGGATATATTGTAGTTAAATAACTTTCCTGAATAACTTGGTCATGATTAAAAGCCCATTTATAATTTTTCAGGTCTTTTGTATTAATAAACCGGATCTCTCCAACCTCACCAGGTTCATTACCGGCATGAGAAAATTGTTTTTCCCAATCTTCCCGTTTGCCGGATAGAACAATTCCATACCTTAAAGTTACATTCTGACGTTTATCTTTTTTTGGGTTGGATTTGACTGCAATCAGCCGGATGTATTCCTTACTGATATCCACGCCGGTCTCTTCTTTTACTTCACGGATAACGGCTTCCATGGTGGTTTCATCCCAATCCAGGTATCCACAAACCAAATTCCACTTCCCAACCAATTCCGGATCGGCGGATCCAGGTCCTCTTTGGCTAGCCAGGACCCAAGTCTCCATACCTTCTTTTATATATATAACTGCACAAACTGCTACGGATCGACTAAACCAACCTAAATACTTTCCGTCTTTGGTATAACATTCCTGATTTTTCATTCTTTTACTGATTTTTCAATCATGTGAATTTCGCTACGGGACATCTCATATGATTCTTCGCCATCTTCATCAAAAACTTCAATGGATGATACTCGAAATTCCTTAATATCCAAACCGTAAGTACTATATTCATGTCCTTGATATGGTTCTGAATATTCTTTTACACGCTTGGTTTTAAGATATGCTGATACCACAACAGTCTTTCCGGAATTCAATTCAATATCCCAAGTAACATCCTCATTAAACTCATCATCAATTCTTTCGATTATATCCTCGATCAGTTCATCCAACTCCTTATTGGAAAGTTTTAAAGAAGATTCATTAATGGATTTTTTCAGATTTTTCATAATGTCTCTTTTTTGTAATAATAGGATATATTAATCATGTCCATAAATGGACACAGCAACATACTTACCATCCGGGGTATCTTTTGCAAGAACCTCATATTCTTCATTCAATGATTCATTGGAATAAACTTCGAACCAATCGGATTTGAAATCCTCAAATGAAAGATCTTCCTCGGTCACATCATATTTTATAAGATGTTTGTGATACTGTTCAAGCAAATCATCACTATCCGGATCAGCTATGTCCTCCAAAAGCCCAAACATTTGTTTCTTTCCGTTCTTAAAATCGTTCCAGTCTTCCTTTGAATAAACTGAAAGACAATGGGTGGAACTTGAATTTGTTTCAAAAACTCTTTGTCTAATTTGTATTTTCATAATATATTAAGTAAAAATTTCATATTCTGGTTTCAATTCAACAATCTTATCATACCAACTTTGGTAATCATTATTCCAATCATAATCATATTCAAAACCGATTCGTTTTGCATAATGACCATAATACTCGTCTCCACAAACTGTTATGTAGGATTCATTATCAAATATGAGTCTTTTAAGTTTATCGAAGTCTTTGAGAATTGATTCAACAGCTTGCCAAGCTTCTTCCGGATGTTCAATATACCAATAACCACGAAATCTATTGGTTTCAAAATCATCGTTGTTTTTGAGAATACTTTCTTTGGCTTTGGTAAAAAGTTCCTGAATAATTTCAATATTTTTTTCAACGTTCTCATCACTGGATGATTCCTTGGCTCCTTCCAGGATGGTATCTTCAACTAAAGATATTGTAATATCTCTTTCTTCTGGGGTAATTTCTTTACAATATACCCGGTTTTCCAAGTAATATAGAATAGCCATATAAATATAAGCCATTTTCTTATCCACCCGGTCAGCCATATTTAACACTCCTCTATGAAAATTGAATTCTTGCCGGTCATACCACATACCCAGATCATATTCTGTCAAATCAACTTCACGGTTCTTCCAATTTCTGGTAATAACAATGGTATGACAGGTTGAGGAATTAGTTTCAAAAACGGATCTTCTTACTTGTACTTTCATAACTAATTATTTAAGATATCCCAAAGCTTACCCAAATTTTGTTCATCCTCATCTGGATTACTATTGATCTTCCAGGAAACCGTACCGGATCCAAAATCCTTTGTTATGGTATATTCCGGTAAATCCATATTCATTAACCGGTATTCATAAAACCAAGTGTTAATTATACCATCCACATCATTCATCTCTTCAGATATGGCCTCCAGAATATCATCCACCATCTTATCGTCATAAAAGATAGCATCCAGACTATCCATAAAGTCAGTTAATGAACTCCTTTGACCCAACAGATCTTTTAACCCATTACCAATACGTACGGCATTTTCCACATGGTCAATACAATTCTTTACGAGTCTAATAAATGTTTCTTTTTTCATATTCAATATAGTTATATTAATATATAATGGAAACCCTCAAATCTTAATCTCTCCCCATTAATACTTTAATTTCATCATTAAAAAGAAATGTCTCCACCATTTCCGGATCCCAAAGATTTATAATACAGGAACTATTACAGGGATGGGTTTGGTGATCGAATTTGGCTTTATGACAGTTCTTAACTTTTAATTCAGTAATACTGGGGAGTCTCCTTTGAATACCTTCCAGTATGTCTTTAAGAAGCCAACAATCTTCACTCGATGTTTCTTTTTCTTCAATACAACATTCCAGTATCGCAAAAGACACCAGATAACTCAATTTTTCCATAAACCCATATATTACCCCGGAATCAGAAAAGTCATCACAACTTACCTTTAAAATACCTTCTGTTTGTTTTGGTCCGGTTTTACATTCTCCTTTTGGTAATATTAAGGTATGTATGGAACTGGAATTTGTCTCAAAAGTGGATTGTCTAATTCTTGTTTTCATATAATATCAACTATTTTATATTGTCTGTTTTCTTTTTCAACCATCAGGCCACCAACACAGGTGCAGTATTTTTTATACTTTCCGGTATCGAGAATCCAATAATAGTCTTCTTGTGTTACTTCAACACCTACAAGTTTTCCGCTGGTCATTCCAAATATACATTTTTCACCATAATGTTCAACCAGGTTTTTTACAATATCCGGAAGATTTACCGGATGGTTCTCCTTAATATATTTTAGATTCGCATTTTCCGGGGTGATCTCACAACTTAACTGTATTGGGGAATAGTAATCCCCACAAACTAATCCAATTCTTATACACACCTTACCCCAGAATCCATCCAACCATCGGTCCATGTCTTCCAAAGTCCGGAATTCCTTATTCCAAGAACCGGCAAAGTGTTTTTTTATCCAATTTTTAACATCTATCATTGTATATTAATATATCTTTTTCATTGGTGGTTTTTTCAAGTTCCCTTATATGATCTATTAATTTATTATATTCATCTGTTGGTTCTTCGGAACACTCATCGCAATAACTTGCATATTTACAATCTATTGAAAATAAAAATGCTTCAATATTATCCTCATTTATGTTTGAATTAATAAATCCAAACGAATCATAATACCAACCATATTTATCAATGGCATCATATAATTTTTTATAATTTATTTCAAGATCAACTCCATATTTATATAGAGCTTCCTGGATCATTGACACCATGTATATAAATTCGGTTGATTGATATTCTGAAGATGCACTTAATATTAATATAGTAACTTTATCTTCAAGGCTTAAATTATCAAAATCCAATCCATCCTGATAATGTAATTGTTTGAAATATTCCGGATCATTAATATCTACAACCACTTTATCCGGTAACTCCGCATAAAATCCGGATGATTTAATCCTGGATTCATCTGGTCTTACTATACATAAAGTATGTTGTGTTGACGAGTTGGTTTCAAATACTGATTGTCTAACTTGTATTTTCATAATGTTCTTACATGTTTAAACATTTCATCAATGGTCTTATCTCCGATATGGAATCTTTCTTGGGCCAATGAATTCTTTGCATATTCCCATTTCACCAAATCCATATAGAATGTATATTGACCATCATCACCCATATAGAACTTTTCCCACTGTTCATCTGTCAGTAAACCTCGGACATTTAACTGTTCCAAAGCCAGATTGTCAAAACTGAGAACTGCACATCTACTCCAAAGACTTTTCAAGTTCTTATTCAACCAGGTCATATTCTCCTGAATGTCGTGGGATTCCTTATAATCAATGCCTCTTCCCAGATCTTTATATCCTAATACTAAAACTTTTTGACCAAGATCTGCCAAACATTCATACTCTCCTCTACCGGTTACTCCGGCAATTGTATGAAAGACCACATTATCCAGAGTCTGAATCATCTGGAAGGTTTTCTTATGAGTATTCCAATTTGAAGTGTTGGTAAAACTTACACCAATGCCATGGATCAATCCATCCTTTTGCCAATTTCGAATCTTATCATATCCAGCAATCAATTGTTTTTCCTGCACTGTTATGTTGGCTATAATGTGTTTGATTTTCAACAACTGCAAAAACATATCCATCTGAGGATGATCGAGATCATTACCATTTAAGGCCAATTCAGTCCAAGGGTGTAAGGAATCCAACCAATGCCATTCCAGAAGATCCGCATGTTTGCCTTCCTTGGTACATCCTTCATAACAAAATGGACATCCCATGGAACACTTATCCGTAATCTTAACATCACAGTTCTCAGCAAATTCCGGAATCAATTCATCATCATCGGTGTATCTGATCTTGGTACCATCCACCAGGATAACTACATCATAATTGCCATTTCTGTATTCACCCAAAATTGGGGTGTCTCCAATAAGTTCTTTTATTTCTTTATTCATGTTATTAATATTGTTATGAATATATATAACCGGAAATGATCAAACTTAAGATACTGGCAGTAATTTAATATTAATATTATCCGGTCTCTCTTCTGCCAAACATATTATCTGGGTTGAATTGGATGTTTCACATTCCTTTTCAAATATACAACTTGTGCAAGTGTTGTCTGGATCTTCAATGCATTCAACCTCAACCGGGGGTTCCGGATTTCTCGGATCTCCCAAAACAATTTTTAGCTTATCTCCAGGTTCCGGGAAGACCAAGTTTCTATTTCTATGAACTATTATCATATTAAGGTATATATTCCAACTCCCCAAATTCATTATGAAATGCTCCACCACACTCAAGCACAAAATAAAACATAAGGCCTTCGTTTGACCATCCATTTTCTTCACAGTCTTCTTCTGGTAAGTACTTGATGTATATGCCGCCTGAGAAATTGCTTTGCTTCTCATTCCAAGCTCTCCAAAGTCTTTCTTTAGTCTCTTTTCGTATAGTCTCTTCAGATGGCACACCAACATCCCACCATTTCCAGTTCAAGGTCTTCATGGTATAATGAATTTGATCAAAATCAATACAATCCAAGATCTCATTGATTATCTCTTCTCCACGAATGTCACGTTCTGATTTTCCTGGTTCATTTAATGAATCATCCAAGTATACTTTCATATTACTTATGTATTGCCAAATGAGTTTCATGATCTCCCCAGTACCAATGAATTTCATAACCAAGGTCTGTCAGAAATTTTGAAAGGCTATCGTGTTTCTCCTGGGTCATCATACAATATCCAACATCCCAAAGTTCAAAAAGGATTGGGGGATAATTGTTTTTTATAATGGTGATAACACCGCCCCTCAATACATTTTCCTCAAATCCTTCCACATCAACCTTAATCAGTCCAACATTTTCAACCCCATAGGAATCCAGTTTTTTTATTGGAATATTATATGGGGTTGCTTTAAGATGTTGAATATCATGCTGAAATTTTTCCTTACCAACATTAGTATTATCCTCACAAGAAAATCCATTAAATCTAATGATTCCATCTTCCGCACCAAGACCAACATTGTATACATCGGTTATTTCGACTTTATTCCTCAAATACATATTGGTATATATAAGACAACAAGCATCCTTATTGGGTTCAAAACAATAATTATGGGAGAAATCCAATAGAATTGAATAATTTCCATCTTCTGCACCAACATCTATAAGATTTTTATTAAAATCAAAAAATCCTTCCTCATTTCTTTCAATTTTTTGAATTATATCATATTCCTCACACACATTAAAACCAACCGCCCTTGGGGATACTATAAATGCATTTTCCGGTATATACCAATAAAAACCCGGATTTTCCTGATCTTTATATTTATAATTTAATTTAGACATATTATAACCACTGTATTGGATCTACAAACCATTCATTTTTATTAATAAGGGGGACATTAACGTACACATGCGAGTCTTCAGGATCTCCATCCACACAATCCCAAAGGGGATTCTTAACCCATACATGTATACATCTTTCATTAATCAGAACCAATCTTTCAATGGGCAAGCAACCACCAACATAATCCCTGGATTCTTCTGCATATTTTAATGCATCTTCAAATTTATTCATCTTACCCCATCGATTACTTTTACAATTCTGATCCGATATTGTCATATAAAAAGTATCGAATTCGAGACTATTAATTCTTCTAATCTCATTCATTTCGTGTTCCAAAAATTCTCTTGTCATTGTTTGTTATATTTTGTTAAATATTGCCAGGCTTTTAAATATTTTTTAAGTCTCTTTACATCTCTTCCTTCAAGATTGGGAAGCCTTGTAATATTCATATTATCTTCCAGGTCATGTATCTTAACTTCCCGGGCCAATTCGTTTAGGGATACATTTTCAATATACTCATCATAAGGTACCCCCGGAACATGACATAAACATATTAGGGCATTAATAATCTCATCCGGAAAACCACTTTCCTGTAAATCCTCTACCCGTATATGGGTATCTTCCAGCAGATCATGCATTAATCCAACTATCATGGCCTGAATGGAAGAACACTTGTCAGAAACTCTAACAACATGCCCCATATAAGGATGACCACCAAGATCTTTTTGACCTTTATGATAGATTTCAGCCCAATCCAAAGCTTTCATATATAATATCAACCAATCTTCGTATTGCATATTCATATTCATTTATGATTATATATAAATGACTCCATCAAAAATTAAGACAAAAAAAAAAGACCCGAAGGTCTTTTTCAATAAATTAATTTCTTTATTCATCTTCTTGACTGATATCCGGCACCATATAATATCCACATTCCGGACATATAATATAGGAGCCATCTCTATCTACATCAACATCAGTTTGTTGGAATTTAAAAATGGTTTTGCATCTGGGACAGGTCATCCGGTAATAGGTTTCCGGAAGTTCATGTTGTTCAATTATTTCTATTGCCATAATTACAAATTTTATTTAAATAATATTACCATCCGAAATCTTCATCATCTTCAATCAGATCATCATCATCCAATTCAGTATTTTCAAATTTTGTTACTTTATAATGAAATATACCACCATCACAC
>Ga0265299_10007176_pt1 | contig 10028 bp, 7 predicted proteins | sample AusTroGonzalo_MG_4_FD_193485 | JGI IMG/M metagenome (GOLD analysis project Ga0265299, IMG submission 193485) | Bovine rumen microbial communities from tropical cattle in Woodstock, Queensland, Australia - Gonzalo_02 | ecosystem: Host-associated > Mammals > Digestive system > Stomach > Rumen ...
CCGAATCATAACTGAGATCTGCAAGCGGTACGCCATCAGCATATGTTTTTCCGATAGATTCGAACTCTTTTACTATGGTGCATGTCTCACCTGAAACATTAATGATCGTAACTTCTTCAGGCTCATAGACTTGTCCATCGGCAACAAAATAAACATGTTTTGCACCGCCCACATTTTGCCAATCAACATGGCTGTTATCATTAAGCGTGGCCGGGATTTCATAGTCTGTTTTATAGTAGCAGCCATAAGGTTCTGTTGTAGTATATCCATTAAAAAATGAATATGCCAATGCCGTGATCATGACAACCAATGCAATTGATAAAACCGATATGTAAATCTTCTTCATGTCTGCTCACCTAAAGAATCTCGGCAATCCCTTATACTCGTCGCCACCCACTCAACAATGTTTATAAATCAATTATATAGTATTATCCCCAAATCGCGACCGCTTTATCCTCGCTCATCCAAAACTGTCTGTATTCTATCTTCTGCTATCTCAATAACCTCATCAAGATTCTTCTGGTCCAAGAAATACGGTGGCATCTCTTCTATCAGAATAATTCTGATATCTGCGTCATCGGACTCCATTTTCGAACAATTCAAAATAATGTTTTCAACATCATAAACACTCTGCATTGTGTATTCTTCCCCAAAAATCAAAGACGTACCGTTTGAAAGGCCGCCTTCGCAAACACTCCCTCCTCGGTTGTAATACTCTATCCCGGCTGCTCCTGCTTCTAGGAAAGCCTTGCGGTTTAACACAAAATAATCGTCCATAGCTATTCTGGTTTGAACTTCATCCGACAAGAGAATCTTTATGAATTCGCCACAAGCTTTAACATCCGTGGCCTGAGCAGAAACCGCAACAGAACATGTTGGACTGTATAACGGACCACTGCCGTCAACAGAGGGAAATCCCAGCATAGTCATATTGCTGTCAGTAACCTCTACTGCGGATAACCTGCTCCAAAAACCGCCCATTCCACAGCATATCGTGCTCCAAGCAGGCATCACAACAAAATTGCCATTTAATGATGATCCATTCTCATTAACGTTATCCTTGACATACTTTGCAAGCTCAGCAAATTGGGGGCTAGAAAGATCTACTGTTCCATTCTTTATAAATTCATCGCTCATATTGTTAAAGAGCATCGCGAAATACATAGCCTGACCATACATGATCGGATCATTTCCGTTAGCTGCCTCATCAACAAACTGAACATATTCTTCAAGAGTAAAACCCTTGCCGGAACTTCCGGCATACTTGGCATTAGTCATTATGCCTTTTATCATATAACTGACAGGCAATTGATAGATTGCTCCATCAATTCTTGCCCCTTCTATAATGTTGGTATAGTAATCATCAGAACTAAAATCCTTTACATAAGAAGAAAGATCAACTAAATAGTCCGATTTGTTTAACTGGCCATATGCTGTGGTATTTATCAAAATATCTGGGCCGTCACCGTTCATAATATCAATTGCAAGCTGATTGCTCATACCGGCCCAGGCTCTCACCCGTGCCATTTCCCGAGTATCTTGGTTATTGGAATCTACAGCTGAATCATCATAAAACTCATCCAGATCATAGCGGCTCGCAACCTCGATAAAGAATTTCTTGTTGGTCTGATTAAAAGATATTATTGCATCACCAATGTATCTGTCGATACAATTACTAGATCCAATTTGCGAATACAATTCCAGAACCGTTTTTCCCGCATGCGGGTTTTTATCCGCTCTCGTAAGTTCAATAATCTCTACCTTATCAGCGGTCTTACCTGAATATACACTTCCGGAATCATACTGTCCTAAGAGAACAAACTTGTCATTTGAACATTCAACAATCTCAAACTCATCCCTGAAGCCTCCATTAAGTTCACTCCAACTGAAGTTGAATGCCTCTTCCGAAGTCAAAAGCCTGCCATTGATCCTTGAGATTCCATATCCTGTCATAAAATACATCATCCCGTCAGAACCCTGTACTGCTGTACGCAGGTTTTTATTCATCCATTCATAGTCATCAGCATTCAAAGAAGATAATTTACCTGACTCTAGATCCAATTCAAACAATTCGTTTTTCCCGCCATTGATAGAAACAGGAATAAGAACTTCAGTATCACTTAATGCTAGAAAAGCCTGAATATGAATGTCTTTTCCGGGTTCTTTAAATTCAGTTGTCGTGACTTTCCCATCTGGAGATTTGATCTGTATATCATAGGTTGTGGGAGTATTTTCCATATAGTAACCAACCGTTTCGATCTCATACTCTCCTATAAAATATTTGTCAGAAGACGTAAGCATTTCATTATTCTTGCTGCTTAAAGTGCGTGTTTCCAAAAGAACACCGGTAGAAGGATCATAATCCCTTTCCTCATTATGCTCTCCATGTACTCTTACTGTTATCTTTCCGCCTGAAATATAAACATCACTGATGCTGTCATAGTTGGTCAAGCCCGTGGTCGGATCAATCACCGTTACCGTTTGTTTAGTAGCTTTGTCAACAACAGCAACATAATTAAAATATTCAATTCCTTGCTTCATCTGATATGTGCCATAAGTTTGGATAACATAATATTGTTCGTCGGAACCTTTCAGGAAAAAATTCGTATGATCAACCTCTTTTCCCGCTTCAACACCGGTATCAATTTCTATAATATTGGCATTAAACCAAGGATCGTCTGCTTTAATCTTTCTGGCATTTTTGGATGAATTAAAAAACGAACAACTAGTAACCAATAGTATTGCAGCCATGCTCAAGGCAGATGCTTTACGGCTCACTTTTGCCGGGTTCTTTATTTTTATTATTCTCTGCTTTAACATCTTATATCCGCCTCTCATTCCAGTGGACAGGGTAAATGCAGCTGTATTTGACTCCTGTTTGGGCATTCCCAATAGTGTTCTTGAATAATCTTTAGAAGAATCAACTCCATATATTTTCATGACTTCTTCATCACACGCAAATTCACAATCCCGGCCGGAAAGAATAAAAGCTGTCCATATGATTGGGTTATACCAATTAAGAAATAGAACCAAATAGCGGATCAATACCCATAAATAGTCACCATGTTTGTAGTGACAGGCTTCGTGGCAAATTACATATTCGTTTATCTCAGAATCTTTGTCGATGTAGATTTTGTTAAACAGGAGAAACGGTGTTCCTTTGTGCCTGATACTATAAATCCTAAGTCCGCTTGAAGTATCTCTGCCTATATATTTTCTGTTGCGTTTGCAATATAAAACAAATCCAATGTTATACGCAATTAACGCAACTATAAGAACTGCAGAAACAAGAATACTGATATTCTTCAATATAGCATCTATCTTTTTAGATTCTTTTGCTCTTGTATTAAATACCGTTGTTTGATTATTAAGAAGCTGTTCCTGTTCGTCGATTAACTCCGGTTCATTCTGAATCTCATAATTTACAACATTCTGATTACCCGATGATTCTTGCTCAATCTGTTTATCTTCAGACAAAACTATTGGAGAAGCATTATCTTCAACTTCATAAGTTGCAGCCTCAGTTTTTGGAGCAAACCAAGTATTCCAAATATCTGCTACAGGAACATCGATCTTAACGAAAGGCATTAGAATCATGTAGAGCGGGATTACTATCCAAAAAGCATACTGAAACTTTTTGAGAACCTTTCCGTTCGACAAAGCTCTGATAATGATTATTCCGAGCGATAATATAGAAATGCCAATTACATAGTGAAGCATATTAATCCTCTTCTATTATCCGCTTAAGCTCCTCTAACTGTTCTTTAGTAAGTTTGTCTGAACACTTAAGATTTGAGATCAGCAAACCGACGTTACCGCCGTATACTTTGTCCAGAAAGGAAGTTGTCTCTTCGAGTTCAGCTTCAGTTCTGTCTATAGCAGCACTGAACCACTTAGTTCTTCCCTCTTGCACATAAGAAACAATACCCTTTTCAACCATACGATTAAGTAAGGTTATGATCGTCTGCTTGGACCATCCTGTTGTTGTATCTAAGGCTCTAGTAAGTTCCATTAAAGTCATGGATTTATTCATCCAAAGACAATTGACTATCTTCCATTCTGAATCTGTTAAACGCATCAAAAATATTCCTCCGCAGTGGTCTACTATTGTTTACCAATATACTACGTTGGTCGACAAGAGTCAACCAACGTAAAACTTAAATACACAATAACAAAGGGTTGGAATACCCAACCCTTTCTTAATTACAAAAACTCTAAAGGCAACGCCACCAGATTCTCCCGCAAATACAGCTTGCGGTCGATTAAACAAATAATGGCACCCATACCTCGTTTTGTGTCAGGAATACCGTCAAGAACATCAAACGCTGATGCCATGCTTGATGTCGGCTTGGTCGTTACCTTGATCTCTACAGGATGTAGAATTCCGTTTTCCTGGATGATCAAATCTATCTCTCCGTCTACTTCCTCTATAACTCCGTTTTCCTTTCTCCTTTTTTTGTCTCTCCCGTTATAGAAGAACACATCAAAATCATAATCCAGACCTTCATTGGAATAAGACTTAAGAATCTCATTTATTACAAATGTCTCAAACATGGCCCCCGCCATTGCCCCGTTTTTGAGAGTTTCCGATGTGATCCATCGAGTAAGATAACAACAAAGACCTGTATCCCTAAAATACAGTTTTGGAGATTTAATTGCTCTGTTTAAAACACTTGAAGTGTACGGCTTCAGTATATAGACAAGCCCGCTCTTCTCGAGAATAGAAATCCATTCCTTTATCGTTACTTCCGAAACGCCGACTTCGGAAGCAATATTGGCATAATTCAAAATTTGTCCGGTCCTTGCAGCAACAGAAGTCATGAATTTTACAAATGTCAGATGGTTCTTGGCCTTGATCAGTTTATTAACATCCCGCTCAAGATATGTCTTTACATAAGACTGATAGAAGTCCACCCATTCTTTTTCCGGGTTTGCATACAGTTCAGGATAGCTGCCACGATGAATTATCTTCCAAATATCACCTTTATATCTCTTTAAGCACTGATTTCTGTTAGAAATGTAATCTTCGTTTGGAACAAAATGACTGTTGAAATCAACATCATAGATCTCACGCAGTGATAAGCCCTCCATCTCCATAAGAGATACTCTTCCTGCCAGTGATTCACTTATGCTTTCTATCAACTGTAATTTTTGAGAACCGGTTAAATAGTAATTTCCGTACGAATCAGTATTATCCAGTTCGATCTTCAATCTGTTAAAAATCGTTTCGCACTTCTGTACTTCATCAATCATAAGAGGTGCAGGATTGTTAAGCATAAACAGACCAACATCCTCTGTAGCTTGTGCCAGAAGAAGGTCATCATCAAAAGTTACTTGAGGTATATCGCTGAAAAGATACTTAAACAGCGTCGATTTTCCAACCTGTCTCGGACCGGTAAGAACTATTGCTTTGCTGTTCTTAGCTCTTCTCTTTACAACCGGCTCAATATGACGCTTTATCGAATACATAAAAGCCCTCCTGTTTTGGCAAATCCAAAGTACAACTTAAGATTAGCCAAGAACAGTTCAGGAGTCAATATCTGTTTTGAAGGTTTTCTTATCCGCGATTATCGAAGACTTTTAATCATTTCTATGGGCATAACAAAATCTGAGATATTCCTAACGTTTACTTCCTTCCAACCGCATTCTCGGCGATAAGTTCGATCGCCTTGACTGACTGCGGCCACTCGGGGTGTGCGATCTGGAAAACGTGATGCATCTTGAGGTCGCCGTCGTTAAGCGCGTCGTCGAAGAGAGCGTCCGGGAAGTGTTCCTTGAACTCTTTGCTCTGCTCGCGCATCATGTCTTCTTCGCCCGTAACGATGGCGATGCGGAGCTTCTGGTCGCGCTCGGCGATGAGATTAAGATCGTATGCGTAATTCGGAAGGCGCGGCTGGTCTTTCTTCGTGCCCTGCAGGTTCTCGAAGTATATGCCCGGGAATTCCTTGATCGGCATTTTGATGCCGGGGCAGATCAGTCCCGCAGATTCTACTGTTCCTCTGAGCTTCTCGAAAACCCACATGCCGTGAGCGATATGTCTGCTTCTAGCGCATATCGCAACCATGTATGCGAGATAGCCGCCTGCTGAATCGCCTACCGTGTGATATGTCTTGAAGCCGTACTTGATATAGACGTAATTCATCGCCGTGAAGATCTCGTTTAAGATCTGGGGCAATGTGGAATCGGGAAGCAGCGTGTAGTCGACGTTAACGACGGGAATGCCTGACTTGATCGCTAAGTGCATACCGAAGTTCTGGTCGAGTTTCTTGGTGCCGTAGACGAATGCACCGCCATGGATAAGGATGAAGCACTCTTTTGCGCCGTAGCAGTTAAACGGAGTGTAGATATCTAACTTCAGAGGGTTTTCGCCGTCTTTGTAGACGATATCCATCTCAGTCTTACATTCAGCGGGATATACCTCTTCTTCTAGTCTGGGCGTGTCGAATAACGTGCAATTCTTGATGAAGAGCTGTCTGCCCTTTTCGGCTTTGTAACGTACAAAAGAATTGAACATTTTCGCCCCCCCTTCCCGAAGATGATTAACTCTTCTTGAACGTGATCGGTTTGATCCTCGGTGTGATAAGTCCCAACATGAGCCAGAAGTAAGGTGCTACGTTAAGTACGCTGCTGCTGAGGAGCGCCTGCGCAAGATATGTTGCAACGACGCCGAAGCAGATCCAGAGGAGCGAACGCTTGAGGTCGTCCTTCTCCTTGAAGATCGCCTTGATGCCTCCGGCAATGGAATAAATAAGCAGTGCGAGGTAGTTGATGATCGCAGGGATACCCTGTGTTGCCATCGTGTGGATGTACTCGTTGTGACCCTTGTCCTGAATGCGGCTGACACCCTCGATGTATGTCGGCATCTCTCTGAACGCCTGACCCAAGTTATCGAGACCGATACCCGTTAGAGGGTGATTGCGCGTAGCAGTGAACGCTACCTTCCAGATCCAGCCTCTGCCGGAACCGAAGCCCTCGTCGCTGATGGTCGCGAAAGTATCGTGCTCAGCCGTGTACTCGACTCTCGAGACGATGTAAGGTGTGCAGATGATGGTGACGATGATTACCGCGATGAATCCCATGACCATCGTAAGGAAATCGATCGTGATCTGTCTTAATGAATCCTTGTCGATCGCACCCTTGCGCATGACGATGAGGGATACGATGTAAGTGAATACGAAGCCGATCATGCCGAGCCATGCAAGGCGCGCCTGGCTGGCGAGGAGCACGTAGAAGATCAGAAGTGAGATGGCGAACATGACCCACTTGAAGATCTTCGATTTGCTGATCTTCGAACTGAAAATGAACATGCCTGCCGTAGCTGACGTAAGTATGCATGAGAAGGTGCCGAAGAAGTTGGTATTCTGAACGGTACCGTATGTTGTCTTTGAAACACGGTCATCGCGGAAGAGGCAGTATGCAAGCTCGAGATCAAATGTCTGGAAGAATGCGACAATGCCTTCGATGACTGCGATGAGAACGTATGCGAGAAGGATCTTCTTACGAAGCTCAGAGTCCTTGATCATGGAGCCTGCGTAAAAGAGCCCGTAGTAACACATGAAGTGAAGCGGCCACTCGCAGTTATATTCGGATCCGCCGGCGAACACGCCGAAGTTAACGGAGCAGAACATTGAGATCAGCATGAAGATCGTGAGCGTGCAGAAGAAGATGTCTGCGACGTAGATCTTGAAGCCTTCCTGCTTGATCCTCAATACGAATGAAGCGACGATTGCAAGAAGCAGAATGACTGCAAAAACTGCGATGATGTATGCCTGATATTTTGTCGGTGCGAACTTTTTGAATGAACCGACCTTGAACTTACGAAGTATCTCAAAGAAGATCTCCTCGACTGGCAGCAGCACGAGAAATGCGATTGCCATGTATGCAAAAACTTTGTCCTGGAGACCATCCATTAATGACGGTTTTGCCTTAACTTCTGCGGTCATTGAACCTACCTCTATATACAAAAACAATTTATTTTATGGCTTATTATAAGTTATTTGATTGTCCGTGATAACCCTAAACCCATCTATGTATTATAATTGACACATCCCAAATAAATTGGAGGATCCATATGTCTAACGACTTACAGCGCGAACAGCTTGCAAAGCTCGTCGCATCCTTTATGAGTTATTCCGCAGGACATCTTCCTGACGACGTAAAAGCGCGCCTCGCGCAGATGAAGGAGACAGAGAACGAAGGCTTTGCTCCCGACATCTATAACGTAATGCAAAAGAACATGGAGCTCGCAGATTCCCTGAAGCGCCCTTCATGCCAGGATACAGGTATTCCTCAGTTCTTCGTACGCGTCGGTGCCAACTGGCCCTACATGGACATCATCGAAGATGCGCTCATCGACGCAGTTAAAGACGCTACTGCAAATGCGCCTTTAAGACCTAATGCGGTCGAGGTTTTCGATGAGAAGAACACAGGCAACAACGTAGGAACTCACAGCCCCTGGATCGACTGGGAGATCGTTAAGGACAGCGATGAGATCGAGCTCTACTTCTACATGGCAGGCGGCGGATGCTCACTGCCCGGATTCTCCAAGGTCCTCATGCCTCTCGAAGGCTACGAAGGAATCGCGAAGGCGGTTTTCGAGCAGATGACAACATACGGCGTAAATGCATGCCCTCCGTGCCTCGTAGGTATCGGTATCGCAGGCTCTTCCGAAGTTGCTGCCAAGCTCTCGAAAAAAGCCCTGCTCCGCCAAGTCGGTTCGCACAACCCCAACCCTAAGGCAGCAGAGATGGAAAAGCTCATCGAAGACGGCCTTAATTCAATCGGTTTAGGCCCCGGCGGATTCGGCGGCAAGCTCTCAGTCATGGGAGTCAACATCGAGCAGGCTTCAAGACACCCCGCAACACTTGCGATGGGAATGTCCACCGCGTGCTGGGCGCACAGAAGAGCGGCTATCCGCATCAAGCCTGACTTCACCTACGATTTCTTCACACACAAGGGGGCAGTCTTATGAGCACATTTGAATTCACAACACCCGTCACAAACGAAGATATCAAGAAGGTCCACATCGGCGACGTCATCTACCTCACAGGCGACATCGTAACGGGCAGAGATGACGTTCATCACAGAGTAGTCATCGGCGACAAAAACCCTCCTGTTGATCTCTCGGGCAAGGCAATCTTCCACGCAGGCCCCATCATGAAGAAGATCAACGCAGAAGGCGAACCTGATAAGTACAAGGTCATCAGCGTAGGCCCCACAACATCAATGCGTATGGAAAAAGCTCAGGCTGAGTTCCTCGCTAAAACAGGAGTTAAGATCATCATCGGCAAGGGCGGCATGGGTCCTAAGACGACTCAGGGCTGCATCGATAACTGCGCGATCCACACGATCTTCCCCGGCGGATGCGCCGTTGTCGCAGCTGAAGAGATCGTCGACTGCGAAGGCGTTGAGTGGCTCGATTTAGGCATGCCCGAAGCTATGTGGAAGCTTAAGGCAGAGCGCTTCGGACCCTTGATCGTATCGATCGATTCATACGGCGGAAATCTCATCGAGAACAACAAAAAAGAATTCAATGAGAAGAGAGAAAAAGCTCTTGCAGATCTCAAGGGCAAACTCTCCTACATGGAATGATGAGTCAATCTGCAACTTACGAGAATTATCCCGAGCTTAAGGCGCTCTCCAAGGAGGGCGTCAGGCTCCTTATATTCGATCTCGACGGCACGCTTTTAGATTCCATGAGCGTCTGGCACGACGTCGACAAAGAGTTCTTAGGACGCTACGGTTACGAGGTAACTCCCGACTACACCGAAGTCGTAAAAAGAGCATCGATCGAAGATGCCGCGAGATACACACAGGAGAAGTACCGCATCCCTCTCACATGGCAGGAGATCGTCGACACCTGGGAGTCGATGGTATTCGAATTCTACAGGTCTGAAGTAACGCTCAAAGAGGGCGCAAAAGCTTATCTCGAAGAAGCAAAAAGATTAGGATTCTCGTTATGCGTAACGACTGCTTTATCGCGCCAGAACGCAGTCGTTACGCATAACGAGAATCCTAATCTTTTTGCT
>Ga0265299_10007180_pt1 | contig 10027 bp, 11 predicted proteins | sample AusTroGonzalo_MG_4_FD_193485 | JGI IMG/M metagenome (GOLD analysis project Ga0265299, IMG submission 193485) | Bovine rumen microbial communities from tropical cattle in Woodstock, Queensland, Australia - Gonzalo_02 | ecosystem: Host-associated > Mammals > Digestive system > Stomach > Rumen ...
GAAAGGCCTTTACAAAAATGAGTCCGTTTTTGCAAAAATTAAAATTTGCATTTTTTGCAAAAAAAAGGGGGAGTTTTATCCCCACACAAAATCATCTTTATTTTTAATTCCCCGAACAGGGGAAAATCGCAAGGTCCCCTTTTCAAAAAAAATAGGCATTTTACAACCACCAAGAGTGCTACTAATAAAATACTTATAATTTGTATTAGTTTTAGTATAAAAAACATTATAATAAAATATAAAATCTTAAAAATCTAATTTTAATTATAAGTACGGGGTTTCCCCCTGAAATACCTATTTTAGTTAACATAATAAAAATTATCGTTAGTTATTAAAACCGGACATATAACCCCCCGCGCGCTGATTTTTTTGTGCGGTTTTCCACAAAATTGTGTTTAATTAGTTTGGAGTAAAAAAATATTAAGATTTCAGAAACGGAAAAATGGGAAAAAAGTAAAAAATGATATAAAATAAAAAATATTTATTATTTAAGTATATTTTATTTTAGCGTAAAAAGTTTTTAGGGTATTTTGGGGTCTTTTTCAAATTTCTTATTGTGTAAAATTTGCAATTTTGCGCTTAAATTTGCAAAAATTAAATACCTATAACCCCCCCAAAAAGTCTGTTAAGCCGGCGGAACCAAGCAATCACATGGGGAAAGAGAGTAAAACTCTATAATCTTACATAAAAAAGTACCGGAAAAAGGATTTTATCCCCCTTTTCCGGCTATCCTTTTGATATCTTTTATATAAGATTACTGATTTATCAGTTTCTGGGCCAACAGCGTGGCATGGGCCATGCCCTGCGGGGTTAATTGGTAAGCGCGGCTACGTTTGGCTCCCCCCGCTTGCAATCTGCCAATAGAAACTTCCCCTTTTAATAAGCGGTCCAAACGGCCTGTTTCAAAGCCGGATAATTTGAGCGAGCGGGATAATTCCAACGCACTGTAACTATCCTTCCCCAGCACCATTTTAGCCCCCGCAACTATCACAAAAGCGGCCTGAACGGCGGTTATTTTGTGTTTTTTGCGCAGGGCCAGTAAATCTTGTTCTTGGCGCAACAAATCTTCCCATAAATGCGGCCGGATGAGCCTTTCGGCGGGCTCTTTTTCGGCCATTTTGGGCGTTTGCGGGGCCAGTGCGGAAGCGGTTTGGGATAAGCGGCGCTTGGTTTCCAACAGCGCAAAAAAGTAATTGCGTTGCGATTCTATAAACTCAAGGCTCCCTTCGGCCTCAAACTCCTCTCCGTTAGGGAATTTAAAGCGTATTTTTTGTATTTCTGCCATAATAAAACACCCTATTTTATGAAAAAGTTTTGCACACGGGTTATCCCCACGTTAAGACATATAATAACTAAAAAAAACTTTTATGTCAATAAAAACTTTTTATGTCAATTATATGCCAAAACCGGTGTATAACCCCAGTTCTACGACGTGAAACCCCGTTAAAATAGTCAAAATTTTAAGTCCACCGATTAGATTTTTGCCAAATAAGACGCTCAAAACAGGCGCATAAAGTGCAAATAGGACACTTTGCTTCAAAATCGGCACGCTCAAAATTACCGCCGTTTTTGCCAAAAGTAACTTGCAAAAATAACCTAAATTTTGCATTTTTACCCAACTTGGTAAAATTGCAAATTCCCCTCTAAATTTGCATAGTGAAATTTTCCGTTTTCCCCCCGCTTTTTCCGCCCGCCGCCACCCCCGCAAGTACTAACCCCCAACACCGTCACCCCGCAGTGTTTCTGTGCGGGGTATAATAAAAGGGGTATAATAAAAAAGGTCATTCCGTACCTGATACGGAATCTTCCACGCATGCCGTTTGCTGTTTCACTGCGCAACAACAAGCGTTGAAGATCCTGAATCAAGTTCAGGATGACCCCTTACTTAAATTAACGGCTTTTATGGCGGAGTGGCAAGTGTGCAGGATGACGAGATGAGCGACAAAGAAACGGCGAAAGTCAACCGCGTAGAAGCCGACATCGCGCAGATTTATTACAATATGGGGGCGTTATCAGCAATGATGATATAGCCAAACGCTTACTAGAAGATAAAGATAGCGGGTATAATAACATAGAAATCCCCGAGCGGATAGACCCCTTTAATGTGGGTATGGAAGAGCCCGACACCATATTACCCCCGAAGTATCCTCCTTTCCTGAACAGCGAGACCCCGAAACCGCGCCCGAGAGTGAGACGGGTGCGGACGGGGTTGAAGAGCTCGAAGAAGAGGATAAATCCACGCAAGACGCGGCACCTTCGTTTTGGCAACGCTTAAAGAGCGTGTTTGACGCGAACAAAACTGGTAACATACCAATAGTCTGAAGTTCTTGGGGAATATTGATTAATTCCGCTTACTTTAGAGCAGTAATTTTTGTAAATTTAAAGAAAAATTCCGGTCTATTCATTGTTTGATACTCTGTATAATTTTTTGAGTATTCTGAATTTCCACCAAGAATATAAAATTCTCCTGAGAAATTTATCTTTTGACCTTCTTTCAATGATAATAAAGTTTTGTAGGTTTGTGATCCAACGGGGAAAGAAGAAGAAATGCTTGTAAGTAATAAATCTTTTTCCAGTTCTACGCATAACCAACCGGATCCATCGTCGTACGTTGAAATCCGGTGCACTTTCCCTACCCATTGTTTTGCTCTTCTATCCATATGGAGTTTCTTAATTGCCTTTTTTCTTTCCTCCCTGACAACTCTTTTTTGAAGAGCATTTTCTGCGCGTTTATAACGTTCCCTATATTCGGAGATTACTTGTTCAAATTCCTTTTGTATATTGGGTTTTTGGCTTTGCAGTATAATCTGTATATCTGCTATTTTTTGTTGGAATTCTTTGGAAGAGGGGTCTTTTTTTGCTGCCGTTTTGAAATCCGCAAGAGCTTTAGGATAATCTTGTTTTTGTAGAAAACAAGTTCCGCGCAAACTATAAACTCTTGGGTTTTTTGTATTGCTTTTTACTAATGTGTCTAATAGTTTAATACAAGCGTCTGAACTTTGGGTTCTAGAATATGCTTTTGCTAAATCTATCTTAAAGGAGTCATTAATAAGTTCGGGTGCTAGTTCCATATATTTTTCGAAGTCAGCTTTTTTCCTCTTTTGCAATAATTATATGGTTAATTTCTTCTATAAAATTTTCGGCAGAAGAGTTTACCTTAAAATTTTCCTCGCTTTTATTGTTGCACCCTATAGATAAAAAAAAGATAAGACATAGTAGTAATATTTTCATTATGATTTCCCCGCATTATTGATTTCTATTATTAATTATATATTATTTATTGATTAGAGTGCGTGGCAGTTACCTAAAAATTGTAAAATAAAAATATGAACGCTATTGCTCCGCTTTTACTCCAATGGTACGACGTGCACAAGCGCGATTTGCCTTGGCGCCACACCAAGGACCCGTACCTCATTTGGCTCTGCGAAATCATTATGCAGCAAACCCGCGTGGATCAGGGGTTGCCGTATTATTTGCGCTTTACGCAAAATTTCCCCACCCCCCGCGCGTTAGCGTCGGCGAGTGAGGACGAAATCTTAAAATGCTGGCAAGGGCTCGGTTACTATTCGCGGGCGCGCAACTTGCATGCGGCGGCTAAAAGTATGAATGGGGTTTTCCCCACCACTTACGAGGGCGTGCGCTCCTTAAAAGGTGTGGGCGATTATACGGCGGCGGCGATATGTTCTATTGCGTTTGATATGCCCTACGCAGTCGTGGACGGAAACGTACTGCGGGTACTCGCGCGCGTGTTCGGGGTGCAAACGCCGATAGACACGACGGCGGGTAAGAAATTTTTTAATGAACTGGCCCAAAAGTTGCTTGATACCAAGCGCGCCGGCGATTATAATCAGGCGATTATGGATTTCGGCGCTATGGTATGCACGCCGAAAAACCCGCTTTGCCCGTCGTGCCCGTTGGCGGGAAAATGCAAGGCGCGCGCTACCGGACAAGCGGAAAAATTGCCCGTCAAGGCGCAAAAAACAAAAATTTCCACCCGTTACTTCCATTATATATATGTAGCGCAGGGCGGTTTTACGTGGTTACACCGACGGGGTACAGGGGACGTGTGGGAAAACCTTTACGAACCGGTGCTCGTGGAAACGCTTTCGCCCGAACTTCCCCCCAATAATCCCCAACTCAAAAAATGGTTTGGGGCCGCTAAACTTACTTTGCTAACTTCAAAACCGGTTAAGCACGTCTTGTCGCACCGCATTATCTGCGCCGATTTGCACGTCGTTAATCTTCCCCCCGCCCGCAAGGTGCCGGCGGAGTTTATTAAAATTCCCCAAAAAAATCTGCACCGCTACGCCGTATCGCGCTTGGTGCAGAAGTTACTGGAAAAATATAACCTTATTTAGACGGGGTTAAATCGCCAACGCCCGCGTCCGCGGCAATTTTTTTGAGCAGATCGGCCGACGCTTTCAAGGCAAGTGCTTCGTTGCCGTCTAAAGAAATGGGCATTTGCAGTTCCACGCCGTTTTTACCCACGATAGCGGGGATACTCAGCGTAATATTGTTTATCCCGTACGCGCCGTGCATCATATTGGAAACGGGCAAGACGGATTTTTCGTCGCGGATGATGGCTTCGCAAATGCGTTTTACCGCCATGGCCACGCCGTAATAGGTGGCTTTTTTGCGGGAGATAATCTCGTAGGCGCTGTTTTTCACTTCGTCGGCAATTTTTTTCATAGCCGCCGCGTGCTCGTAGTGCCCGCGCATTTCGCAAAATTTATTGATAGGTACGCCCGCCACGTTGGCAGTACTCCAAACGGGGATTTCGCTGTCGCCGTGTTCGCCGATAATAAATGCGTGCACACTACGGCTGTCCACGCCCAAGTGGTTGCCTAAAATTTCACGCAACCGCGCCGTATCTAAAACGGTGCCGGACCCGATTACGCGCGATTCGGGCAGTCCGCTGAGTTTTAATGCGGTATAGGTGAGAATATCTACGGGGTTTGCCACGATAAGCAAAATACCCTGATAGTTGCGCTGTGCAATTTGGGGAATAATACTTTTGAAAATACCGACGTTTTTCTGCACCAAATCTAAACGTGTTTCCCCGTCTTTTTGGTTGGCTCCGGCGGTAATGACGATAATGGCGGCATCGGTAATGTCGTCGTAATTACCGGCGTAGATGTGCATGGGGCGCGCGTAGGCTTCGCCGTGGGAAATATCCATGGCTTCGCCTTCTGCTTTCTTTTGGTCGGCGTCAATGAGTACCATTTCGGAAAAAAGCCCGCTCTGCATGAGTGCAAACGCACTCGCGGACCCTACAAACCCACACCCGATAACGGCTACTTTGCGGTAATTTAATTCTTTCTTTTCCATAAATATCCCCCCTTTTTAGATAGATTTTCTTACTTATATTATATTAAATTAGAACATAAAAAAGCCCGCCATCAGGCGGGCTTGTGTCTTTTATTTTAGATTAGAATTTATAACCGAACGTTAACGCATACATATCGCTACGCCCATCGGAGTATTTCATCGGCAGATTACTGTATTGGTTACTTGCCGTACCGGTTAAATCTTTAGCAAAGATATGGGCATAGGCAAAGTCTACATTCCAAGTTTCTGCTTTGTACCCGAAACCGACGCTGGCAATATGGCGGTCGTCCACGGGGACGAGCGTATCCATAGCGTGTTTGTTAATCGGTGATTTATCAAACACATAACCGGCGCGTAACGCCCAATTTTCATTTAACTTATATTCCGTACCAAAGTTGAGACGGTAGGTATCTTTGTAATTTTTTCTATTGTGAATAGTTGGGGCTTTTTCGTCTCCTTCCGTATATTCAATAATAATTTGGTCGTAAGAACTCCAAAATGTACCCACGATACCGGCTTCTAATACCCAGTTATCGGTGGCTTGGAACGAAATACCGGTGGCGATACTATCGGGTAAGTTAATAGCACCTGAGGCATCAGAATTACGAACAACTTCGTCATAAGGCGGTGTAAATTGAGTAATGGTATTACCGCTTTTAGTATGAATATAGCCATCTAAATTTTGTTTTACTTTTGAGCGATATAATGCTCCAATAGACCATTTCTCGGCCCATTCGGGACGGTAAATTAAAGAGAAATTTCCCCCCCAACTGACGCCTTCTCCATGAATTTCATAATCATTTGCCGCGGTAATATATTGAGACTTTTGGGTAAAATCAATGGTCATGGCTTCAAGCCCCATAGCCAAAGAAAGTTGTTCATTGGCTTTAATGGCAACCGTCGGAGTGAAAGAGAAGGTCTCTAATTTTACTTTATAAGCGAGAGTACTACCTGCAGTCCACGTCTCGTGATCTTTATACGTGCCGCCAAGGCCGTAGCGGGAAAATCCGCCGATACCAAACGAAATATCATCACTCCATTTGTGGGTAAGATAGAAATTGGGTAACGTCCACACATCTTTTTTCAAGGTGCGGGAATCTCCGTTAACGGTCGTTTTAGCGTGAGCGGTTACGATTGTAGCACCCGCTTGAACTTGCGTCCCTTCCAGTTCGGTAATTAAAGAAGGGTTAGAGGCCAATGAAGCGGGTTCCGCTTCGTTTGCCATAACGGCTCCGCCCATAGCAGTAGAGCGTCCGCTGTATTCATACAAGGCAAAGCCCGCACCATAGACGATATCCGTCACTAAGGCACAGACTATCAATAAGGCTAATTTCTTCATTTTATTTTTCTCCTTATTACACAAAAACCCCCTATAAAGTTTTTATAGGGGTTTTTATATAGATCTATTTTTTAAGCACCGCCAACTTATCTTTGGCAAACGTACCGAAATACGTTTTAGTGTAATTTTCCAATAAATAAGTATAGGCTTCTACGGCTTTTTCGGTATTTCCGGCGAGTTCTTGGCTTAAGGCAAGAGTCAGGTAGGCTTGGGGTAAGGCAAAACTGGTCGGGTTATTTTTAATAAAATCTTGGGCCACGTCAGCAGATTCTTTATAGTTGCCGCTGGCCTGATACGCTGCCGCGAGCGACAAGGCGGCTACGTTGCGTACGGCTTGGGTGCGGGCTTGGAGTAAATTCTTATACGTATCTGCCGCTTTGGCAAAATCTTCTTTGGCGTATAAGAAATCGCCTTTGAAAAGTTGCGCATATTCCGCGGCCGGCGTGTTGGGGTATTTGGCGTTAATTTCGTCAAGTTGCGTGAGTCCCTTTTCGTCCGCGCCGGTTGCAAAATCGGTTTGGGCGGTATAATAAGCGGCCCAAGAGGATTCGGCGATTTGATCACAATGGGTTTTGTAGGCCCACCCTAAACAGACTGCCGCAATAATTACAAGTAACGTCACTAAAACGCCGGTTTTATGGGCTTTGTTAAATGCACTTATGCGGGATAATAAAGAAATGATAGGTTCCTGTTGAGGAGTGTTTGTTGTGTTATTCATACTTATATTATAGTAAAAAAGAAATCGCGGTTACAATAAGTTAAGGGTTAACCTCAATATCATCTTGGGTGAGTTGGCGGCACTCAATGCCGTTGCGCGCCAAAAACACAAGGCCTTCTTGGCTGCGGTCGTAGATGTTTTTATAAAATACTTTTTTAATGCCCGCACTGACAATTACTTTGGCACAATGCACGCAAGGCGAAAAAGTAACATAGACCGACGATCCTTCGGTAGGAATGCCGTTTTTGGCGGCAAAGCAAATGGCGTTTTGCTCGGCGTGCAGTTCGCTGGAAACGGACCACTTGCCGTGCAAATCATAAAAAGCGGTGCTTTGCAAAAAATCATCAAAAGAAGCGAATTGCGCTTGGTAGCGTTCTTCGTAGATTTTGCGGAAGTTATCTTCACAATGTAACTGCCCTGTAGGGGTTCCGTTAAAACCGATACTGATAACGCGGTTATCCTTGACCAGTACCGCACCCACCTGCAAACGGCAGCAGGTGGATTGTTCGGCCACGAGTTCGGCCATTTAGATAAATAAGCGGTGTTTGTTCTTCATAGTTTTATTATACAATTTAAGGCAAATTTAATAAAATATGTATGTATATATAAGGTCAAGAGCGTATGTATAAACCGATATTATTATTGTGTGCGTCCAACCTGTTTATGACGGTGGCTTGGTATGGACATTTGCGTTTCAAATCCCGTGCGTTATGGGCGGTGATTTTGGTCAGTTGGGGGATTGCGTTTTTTGAGTATTGTTTACAAGTGCCGGCTAACCGCATAGGCAGCAATTATTTCAGCGTGACGGAGTTAAAAGTTATGCAGGAAGTCATTACACTTGCCGTATTTGTGGGTTTTTCTGCATTTTATTTTAAGGAAAGTTTTAAGTGGAACCATTTTGTCGGCTTTTTGTTTTTGGTACTGGCGGTATTTTTTGTATTCAAAAAATGGTAATGCAATAAAAACAAGGATAGCGGTGTTATAGGAGTATGACGAAAAACAGGATAGAATTTATGCGAAAAATAATCATAAGTTTAATGGTGTTTTGTGGGGTAAGCGGGGTTTCTGCGGCGGTAATAAAACCGGTGGAAACGCCCGACACGCCGAAAAATCCCCCCGTACGCGGGCTTGCGGAAACGTCCCGCGCGGACGGGACTGCGTTGCCGGATATTAACGGCAAACTTTCGTTGCAAGATTGCATTGATATCGCGCTTGCCAATAGTACCGAAATGGTCAGCGCGCAATTACAACAGCAAACGGCGCACGTCAATTTGAATTTAGCCAAAGGGGATTTTTTACCTACCGCCTCGGCGGGAGCCAGCCAAAGTTACAGCGGCAATAAAACCAAAGATACCCCCTACACCGACCACGGCTCGCGCAATATGTACGCCGAAGCCAATTTATCCATTAGCGGCATTACCGATTTGGCGCGCGAAGTCAAAATGAAACAAGTGTCCGTTACGCAGGCGGAACTTAATGTGGAACGGGTCAAAAACGAACGCATCAGCGTGGTTAAAAAGAATTATTACGCGCTCCTATCGGCGTTGCAGAAAGTAGATATCCGCACCAAATCGCGCGACGTATATAAGGCGCAATACGAACGCACCGCGGAATATTACCGCTTGGGGTTACGCCCACGGGTGGACGTTACGACGGCGGAAGTCAACTTGAATAACGAAGAACTCAGTTTAATCCGCGCTAAAAACCAAATAAAAACGGCCTCTGCGTCGCTTGCCAATGTAATGGGTATCACGACGACTAAGATTTTGGATATTGATAAAAATATTGTCTTAGATAATTTTGCGCCGGACTTTGACACCGCTGTTAAAACGGCCTATGAAAACCGACCGGACGTGCAATCGGCCAATTTAGACGTGCGCCTTAGCGAAATGCGCCTAAGTAAAGCCAAATGGGCTTATTTGCCGACGCTTTCCCTATCGGCCGGTTTCCGCAAAAGCGGGGATAATTTACATTTAGATAATGAAGACACGCGCCTTTATGCCGGTATAGATATCCCTTTATTTAATGCGTTTAAGACTTATAACGGCGTCAAACAAGCCAAAATTGCGTTAGAATCTACGCAAAATTCCACACGCAGTTTACTCAACGGGGTATTTTTAGAGGTGCAAAACGCCTATATCAAAATGCAGGAATCGGCGGAAAGTATCCCGATAGCCGAACTCAATGTGGAAAAAGCCAAAGAAAATTTAGAACTCGCCCAAGGCCGCTATAATGCGGGTATCGGCGATATGATTGAACTCAAAGATGCCGAAGTGGCCTATACGGATGCGGAACTGAATTTACTGAACGCCCGTTACGATTATGCCTCTGCGGTGGCAGACTTAAAACAAGCAATGGGGACCTATTAATATGAACAATAAAACAGGAATATTCAAAAAAATAATACACTCACCTTGGTGGGTTAAACTTTTGGTGTTGGTCGTGGTGGCGGGCGCGATATGGTTTATTAAAGGAAAATATTTTTCCAAACCACCCGTTCCCCCTTTCCGTTTGGCCAAAGTTACCAAAGGTGAAATTGCCGATATCGTGGAAGCATCCGGGCCGATTAACCCCGTTAACACCACCCAAGTGGGTGCGCTCGTTTCCGGTGAAATCTTAAAGATTTACGTGGACTATAACAG
>Ga0265299_10007184_pt1 | contig 10024 bp, 2 predicted proteins | sample AusTroGonzalo_MG_4_FD_193485 | JGI IMG/M metagenome (GOLD analysis project Ga0265299, IMG submission 193485) | Bovine rumen microbial communities from tropical cattle in Woodstock, Queensland, Australia - Gonzalo_02 | ecosystem: Host-associated > Mammals > Digestive system > Stomach > Rumen ...
ACGAACTGCGCAGTGGGTAACAACCTCTCGCAGAACGACCTTACGGGCTTCAGCGCGCTTCCGGCGGGCTATCGCAATGTAGGCGGCAGCTTCTCGAATGCCGGCACCAATGCCGCATTCTGGACGACCAGCCGCAACGGCAATGCCGCTCCGCTGAACCGCAACATTGCCTATAACTATTCCGACATTACCCGCTTGACTTCTGATGGGGGTGGCGCACTCTCTGTGCGTTGCGTCCTCGGTGCGGGTGCTTCCCTGCCCGAAGTGAATACGGGCACGGTAAGCGAGATAACCACGAGCACAGCCATTTGCGGTGGTGAAGTGCTGGCCGATGGCGGTGATGCTGTGACGGTGCGCGGTATATGCTGGAGCACCTCCAACATGCCGACCATCGACGACAACCGCACCTCCGATGGTTCGGGCATCGGCACGTTTACCTCCTCACTAAGCGGCTTATCATCGGGTATCACTTACTATGTGCGCGCTTACGCCACCAATGCCCTCGGCACCAATTACGGCGATGTGGTGACCTTCACCACAGGAGCGCCTGTTGATGACGGTATGCCGTGTCCGGGTGTCAGCTCAGTCCAAGACTACGACGGCAACTACTACAACACCGTCAAGATTGGCAATCAGTGCTGGCTGAAGGAGAACATGAAGTCGCTGCACTTCGCAGACGGCGTCGCCATCCCCGACGGTTCATCGGTAGCGGCCAGCAGTTCGAATCCGTTCTATTACTATCCGGGCAATGAAGTCTCTAATGTCGCTCAATATGGTCTGCTTTACAACTGGTCGGCAGCCTTGAACAACTTGGATATCAGCAATGATAATCCGTCAGGTGTGCAAGGTATCTGCCCGAATGGATGGCATGTGCCGAGCATCGCCGAGTGGCAGCAGCTGCTAGACTATGTGAATGGCATAAACGCTTACCAGTGCGATGGTCAAAACGGCTACATCGCGAAGGCGTTGTCGGCCACCACGGGCTGGGCTCTTGACTATTACACTGCTTGCACGCCGGGTAACAACATTCCGCTGAACAACCGCCTCGGATTCTCCGCTATGCCGGCAGGTTATATGTCCCAGATGAGCAATAGCTTGGGTCATTCCGCCGACTTCTGGAGCACCTCTTTGGCTTACCTCAATATCTATAGCGAGTCTCCCGAGGTTGCATTGAATGCTACCAACAACCGTAAAGAGGGCTACTCGGTGCGTTGCCTCAAGAATGCCCAACAATCGAAACCGACGATACGCACCGTGGAGGTGAACTCCGTGATGAGCACGACCGCCACGGTGGTGAGCAACCTCACCTACGCCGGTAGCGACCAGATTACGGGCCGTGGTGTGGTTTGGAGCACCTCTTCGCATCCGACCATCGCAGACAATCGTACTGAACAACAAGGAAGTATGGGTGAACTCAACAGTTCTCTCACGAACTTAGAGCCCAATACAACCTACTACGTGCGCGCTTACGCTATGAACAACTTCTTCGTAGCTTACGGTCAGGAACTCAAGTTCCAAACCTTCCCCGCCGGCGACCTGGAACCTTGTCCGGATGCCGCCACGGTGACCGACTACGACGGCAACGTCTATCACACCTTGAAGCTCGGTGGTCAGTGCTGGATGAAGGAGAATCTCCGCAGTACGCATTATGCGGACGGTGGAAATATCACCGACTATCATGCATGGGCTCCGACAGCTGAAATCATCGCTGAAAACGGCTATCTCTACAGTTGGAACACCGCTATGCGTGGTGCCTCCGAAACGGATGCAAATCCTTCCGGCGTTCAGGGCATCTGTCCTGATGGATGGCATATGCCGAGTATTACGGAGTGGAATCAGCTGGCCGATCATCTCCTCGGGCACAATGTGTATCTTTACAATGGTTGGTCTGGGTCAACAGGTAAGAACCTGGCTTCCACGGTGAACTGGGCAAACAGCACAGTACTGAATGCTGTGGGTGCTAACCCGTCCAAGAACAATCTGACGGGATTCGCCGCAATGCCTGCCGGTCTCTATAACGGCAATACTGTGGTAGAGTTCTCCCAGACTGCGGCCTTCTGGAGTACAACCACCCATTCCGGGACATCGATGAGTGCCTACACACTCTCCTACGACAGTCCGTTCTTCCCCATGGCCTCTTATCCGGAGAATTGGGGTGCTTCCGTGCGTTGCGTGCGCGGTGCGGGTGCCGACGTTCCCACAGTGAACACCGCTGAGGTGGTGCGCACCGGCAACACCTCCGTGCGCGGCAAGGGCTTCGTGCTTGACAACGGCGGCAGCGAGGTGACGGAGCGCGGCTTCTGCTGGAGCTCGCAGCCTCATCCTTCCGTAACGGACAATGCCGACCGTCACATGCCCGACAATTACACTGTCATCCTCACTACCATCATCAATGAAATGGAGAATATCACCTCCGACACCGTCTTTGTGCGCGCATACGCCACCAACAGCGTAGGCACGGGCTACGGCGAGGAGTTCGCCATCCCGATGAGGGAAATCGTAGTGCCGAAAGCCGATACGGAAACCTACGTGGTACCCAACTCTGTGACCGGATTCCATGTGTATGACCATGCCGGTTCGAATGCCAACTACGACCTCCGGGCCAACGGCTCTTTGGTGCTGAAGGTGAACAACAGCCTCAAGGCATTCAGCTTGAATGTGAATTCCGATGTGGAAAATCTTTATGACAAGCTGTATATCTACGATGGTGAGAACTCTTCTGAACTGATTGCTGAAATTACGGGCACGAACACCAACCTGGGTCCGTTCCGCTCTACCGGCAACACCGTCACGTTGAAGTTCACCTCCGACAACAAGGCACAATTCACCGGCTTTGACGTAACGGTCAGAGTGGTGGCTGCCGTTCCTGTGGGCGATGGGCAACCCTGTCCGGGTATGCCTACGGTGACCGATGTCGACAACAATGTCTACAACACGGTCAAAATCGGTGAACAGTGCTGGATGAAAGAAAACCTCCGCACCGGTCGTTTTGCCAACGGCACGATAATCGAAAACGCGAACACGATGTCTACCACGGTTCCGTACCGTTTCACCCCGAATGTTCCGTCTCAGTTCAGCCAAGATTGTGGTAAACTCTACAACTGGGCGGCCGTGATGCATGGTGCAGGTGCCAGCAGCACCAACCCGTCGGGCGTGCAGGGCATCTGTCCTAACGGCTGGCATGTGCCGAGCGTGGCCGAGTGGAACCAACTTGCCGACTACGTCTCCGCTCATCCCGTCTATCTGTGCAACAACTATCCTGACATGTATGCCAGATCGTTGGCTGCCGGTGCGCTGTGGACCTATGCCGGTTCGTGTACCCCGAGCGAATCCTTCTCTCAGAACAACCTGACGGGATTCAGCATCCTGCCTGCCGGCATCTATGCCAACGGATATCAGGGCTTAGGCACAACCGCTATGTTCTGGAGCACCAATGACAACCCCAGTGGTAGCGCTTTCGCCAGCTACATGTACAATAATAGCCACATCTTCACCACTATGGACCAGAACAAGGCTAACGGCTACTCCGTGCGCTGCGTTTATGGTGCGGGCAACAGCGAACTGCCGACGGTGACGGCCGACAAGGTGGTGCGCACGGGCAAAAACACTGCTCGTTGCGAGGCCACGGTCTCCTCAGAGACGGAAATCACTGCGAAAGGCTTCTGCTGGAGCACCCAATCCAATCCCACGCTGACGGATGCTTCCACCCAATATATCACGGTGGAGAGCATGACTGGCCATATCGAAGGTAACTTGTCCAACCTCACCGCGGCCCGCTACTATGTGCGTGCGTTTGCCACCAACAGTGCGGGCACGGCCTATGGAGATGCCCACCTCATCTATTTGACGGATGTGGTGGTGCCCAAGACCGGCACGGAGACCTATGAGGTTCCGTCCAACAAGCACACCTTCCATGTTTATGACCATGCCGGACAGTACGACGGTTACGACAGCTACTGCGACGGCCAGTTGGTGGTGTCTTTGGACAACAACCAGAAGGCGTTCCGCATGTCCGTGACGGGCATTATGGAGGATCCGTGGGACAAACTGTCCATCTATGAAGGAAACGGCACCAACCAGCTGTTGGCTGAGGTGACCGGTTATCACCCTGATGCTGTCACCTTCCGTTCCACCGGCAACACCGTCACATTGAAGTTCGTCTCCAACCACGCGGTTCAAAACGGCGGCTTCGACGTGCGTTTCGATGTGGTGGCCGCAGTACCGGCAGGCGATGCCGAGCCGTGTCCGGGAACACCCACGGTGACCGATGTCGATGGCAACGTATATAACACGGTGAAGATTGGTGGCCAGTGCTGGATGCGGGAGAGCTTGAAAACCAAGCACTTCGCAAATGGCAACGCCATCGCCGAAGGCAGTATCGACTCCTTCTCCTACGTGCTTCCGTTGTACTACTATCCGAACAACAGCTCGGCAAATGTGGACGAATTCGGACTCCTCTACAACTGGAATGCAGTGGTGAACAGTCCGGGTCACATGGTGTCTGTACCTTCCACCGCACAGGGTATCTGTCCCGATGGCTGGCATGTTCCGCTCGACTTCGAGTGGAATCAGCTCAGGCTCTATCTCAACGATGAACCTGTTTACAAGTGCGAGGGACAGTCCGGGGCAATTGCACGTTCACTGGCTTCCACCGAAGGATGGCTGATTGTCAGTTATTACGATGACAGTTGTGTGCCGTCCTACTATTTGGCGGAGGAGAACAACAACGCCTCTGGCTTCACGGCTATGCCGGCGGGTGGTAGAAATTCTGGCAATCTCTTATGGTTCAACAAGATGGCTTCCTTCTGGAGCCGCACTACCGGTACTACGGAATTCAAAGCCAAAGCCTTTGAAATCAACTACAACGAAAGCGGTGCCACCCTTCACGAAAACGAGAAGAGCGACGCCTATTCGGTGCGTTGTATCAAAGATTAATGGATTCCAATATGTTAATAATGAAAGAGACGTCCGCTGTGGACGTCTCTTTTTTTTTATGAAATGAACATCTTTGTCACTTGCCGCCGTGGCGTTGCATAAAAGTTCGCGCCATCTCGAAACAACGGTCAAATTTCAGTTCATCTATTTGATATATACAAAGGTACTTGAAATAGAAAGCATGGGACTCGTCTTCAAGGAGATGGAATTCAAAAGAGTTGGTGCCGTTTTTCTTCAGCTGTTCCGCCATCACCTCTGAGCCGTATGCATACGGGAGTCCAGGGATGGAGAAGGCATATCCTGAATCCGAAGGCAGGATTTTGTCCTTGCCGCCATGGATCAAGCATATCGGCGTTGTCTCATCGGCATCCAACATCTCAGGGTCGAAAATACAGCCCCACAGCGAGACGACGCCCGCCACGCTGAAGTGTTCGTTCTTTGCCTCATCTGTACCCAGGGAATGCAACGGCGGCAGCGCCGGCTCCTCATACGTATACGCAGGTCGCTCGTTTTCGTCCATGAAGACGGCGTGCAGGACCGCCACTGCGCCCGCCGATTGTCCCAGCAGGAAGATGCGTCCCGTGTCAATGCCGTATTCCTGTCCGTGAGCCTTGAAAAACCTCACGGCTGCACTCACATCCTGGGCAGCCATATAGCCCGTGCGCACCAACTCCTTGGAAGAGAATTTGCGGCCCGGCATCAAACGGTAGTCGATGGAGGCGGCGGCATACCCGACCTTGACGAACCTTTCGCACCACTCCACCATGTCGTCATAGTCGCGGTTGCCCAGCACGAAGCCGCCGCCGAAAGCGGTGATCACCAACGGACGCAGTGTGTCGGAGCTTTGCGCCGGCTCATAGAAATCAAAACAGAGCTTCTGCATCTTGTCTTTCCCGGGGAACAGTGCCTGTGAATAAGGGATTCCGTGGCGGACTTTGATTCCGTTTTCCTGTGCGAGCAAACTGAGGGAAGCTGCAAACAACAACGGCAACATCAACCATATCCGCATCTTCGTTTTTCTATCCAAATTACTTTTCATAGCTAGCTGTAAAAACAATAGCCCTTAAACGCAATATGGGCTCAATTATTATACCGCATTTCGTATGCCTGTATTTTATGTTCCTTTTGCAAGAATTATCTCCGCAATTTTGAAAAAAATGTATTTTTGCCACGGATATGCTGAGGCATATTCCACTTATAATCCCAGCACCGCCACACTTATTGTCGGTGTTTTTTTGAATCCAATTTGAACCATACATGTCTATGAACAAAAACATCATCCTCTCTTTCGTCTTGACGATGGCTTGCACCCTCGGTTTCGCGCAGCAGCGGACAGATTCCGTGCATGTGGCGCACTACGACCTGACCCTTTCGGTCATGGATTTCACCAATCATGTGGTGGAAGGGCACACGGATCTCACCATGGTGGCTAAAATCAACAATCTCAGCCAAATCCGGCTGGATCTGATGGGGCCGTCCACCGACTCGGTGACCGTGGACGGACAATTGACCAACTTCTCGCATGTCGGGGAGGACATCTTCATCGATGTGCCGACCATGCAGAGTGGAGACACTGCGCTTGTGCGGGTCTATTATCACGGCGTGCCAGCCCACGATGTTTCCTTCGGCGGTTTCTACTTCAAGGGCGAATATGCCTATAATTACGGCGTTGCCCTGTACGACCAGCCGCATGCCTATGGCCGGTGCTGGTTCCCCTGCATGGACGAATTCACCGACAAATCGACCTACAGCTTCCATATCCGCACCCAAAACGGGAAAATGGCAATCTGCAACGGTCTGCTGACCGATTCGCTGACCATGACGGACAACAGCAAGATATGGACATGGGAACTCGACAAGCTCATCCCCACCTACTTGGCTTCCGTGGCGGTGGGCGACTATCGTTGCCACGCCGACACGTTCCATGGCATGAACGGCATCATTCCCATTGAAATATACACAACACCCTCCCTATATCCCAATATTCCGGCCTCATTTGTGCATCTCAAGTCCGTTCTGCGCAAATATGAAGAGAATTTCGGCCCCTATCGTTGGCCACGTGTGGGGTATGTGTGCGTAAACGCGAACGGCGGCGCCATGGAGCATGCCACTAACATCGCCCTGCCCAATGCCGCGGTGAACGGCACCCTCAACTACGAAGGCACCATCATGCATGAACTGTTCCACCATTGGTTCGGCGATCTCATCACCTGCGAGCGACCGGAGGAGATGTGGATTAACGAAGGGTTCGCGGATTATGCTGAATCTCTGATGAAAGGCTGGCTCTACTCCACGGAAACCACGGACGCTTATCTCGCGAACATCATTAACGAACACAACAGCACTTTGACAAGTATCGCCAGCAGCGACGGAGGGTTGTATGCCTTGGATGCTGTGCCCCAAGAACACACTTACGGCATACACTCTTACCAAAAGGGCGGATTGGTCATCCACTCTCTGCGCACCTATATGGGTGATTCGCTGTTCTTCAACAGTTTGCGGCTGCTTCTCAACCAATATGCTTATACAAACATCAATTCCCACGAATTTTTCACCTTCTTGTCTCAAGTGTCGGGATTGAATCTGATGAATTTCTATGAAGACTGGATTCATCAACCCGGATTTGCGGATTTCGACATCGACCGCATGGTGGTCAACGGTGACGGCACCGTGACCGTTTCGATAAGGCAGAAAGGCTACGGTACCGAACATTATTATACCGCCGTACCGTTGGACATCACGTTTGTATCTCCGAACAGAGAGTTATATACTGTTGAGAATCAAATTGTTTCTGGTGAAACAACCGAAATTTCCTGTCATATCCCGTTTACACCGGCATTCGCCATCGCCAACTACAGAGACAAATTGTCTGATGCCACCATTGACTATACACTCATCCAAGCCGCACCGCAAAGTGTCACTTTTGGCGAAACAGAATGCGGCGCATCTATCGCTCAGATGAGCGACACCGCTTTTATCCGCGTGGAACATCATTACGTTGCACCGAGCGTACCTTCGCCTCTTCCGGAAGGCATTCATCAGTTCTCCACACACTATTGGAATGTTCATTACACCAACAGCATCACCAATGGCAGCTTGAAATTCCGGATGCATAGAGGTAGCGGCCAACTTGACTACGACCTCTTCTCAGGCAATTACACTTTCGACAATCTGAAACTCATGTACCGTCCCAATGCCGATGCCGAATGGAGAGCAATCCCATACATCCGTTCAGGCAGTCCCTTCAACGTACTCCTCACTGCCGACCAAATACTTGCCGGACAGTATTGTTTCGCCATGGCGGATGAAGGCGTGTCTGTAACCGGCTCAAAGGCCGAGAAGATATCGGTTTCTCCCAACCCAGCCACGCGCACCCTTACGGTGAAGACGAATGCCGACAATGCGGACAAAGCGGTCATTTTTGACTCCGTAGGTCACAAAATCAAAACCGTCAAAATCAGCGAAAACATCCAAACAATTGATATAAGCAACTTATCATCAGGTAATTATATCCTTGTTTTATACCAAAAAGGGCAGTCCGTGGCGCGCACCCAGTTCATCAAACAATAAGTTGGCTGGACTATGACATCGTGCAACGCATCCTTCATTTAGAAAAAAAAATGCGATGCTGTTGTACATATGCAAAAAAAGTGTATTTTTGCCGCGTCTTTTTGAGACACCCAAACATGGCGGTTGTAGCTCAGTTGGTTAGAGTACCGGATTGTGGTTCCGTGGGTCGTCGGTTCGAATCCGACCTGCCGCCCGAAACTCTTACAAAACTATAAAAATCAGCGGATTACGGAAAGTTTCCGCTGATTTTTTTCGTTAAAACTGAGACAGAAATGGGACAAACCAATTTTTGAGACTTGCAGAGCAAGACTCAAAAAAAAAATGTCAATATCATCGAACAGGTTAGCCGTATCTTCGGCGTATTCAGCTGTCAATTATCTGCCAGCAACATTAAAAACGAACAAGTCTGGATGGCTTATTGAGTATTATGTGGAGAATCCTCAAACACAACAACTTGCGAGGAAGAAAATCCGCCTTGCTCGTCTAATGAACCGCTATTCGTCAAAAACGGAGGCGAAGAAACACATCAACAACATCATCGTAGCACTGAACATGAAGTTGTCCACAGGATGGAACCCTTACTTCCAGGGCGAGGAATCCAGATACTACACTCCCCTACTCGAAGTTTTGGAGGAATACAAGGAGGAGGTTGTAAAGGAACACCGCAAATCCACCGCCAATTCTTACGTTTCCTTTGCCAAAATATTCGGTGAATGGATAGCAAAGGTTTCCCCTAACATCTACTGTTCCTTAGTGTCCCACAGCATGATAGTCCAGTTCATGGATTACATCCAAAATGAGCGGGAAGGGCGTGATGGAGATATTTCGGCACGTACTTATAACAATTATATCAAAAACGGCAGTGCATTTTTCACATGGATGATGGACAAATGCTACTGCAAGGAAAATCATTTCCAAAAAATCAAGTCCAAAAAAGTGACTGAAAAGAAGCGTGTTCTCATACCCAATGACAAACGTGTTGCAATTCAGAAATACCTTATGGAGAACAATGTCGCTTATCTCGCATTTTTGGAAATGATTTACGGGGCATTGTTGAGACCTCACGAATTACTGATGCTCAAAGTCGGATATATATCTTTGTCAGACAAGACAATAACCATCCCCCCTGAAGTCTCCAAGAATGGCAAACGACGCATAATCCCGATGACCAAAGAGATTGAGCAACTTCTTATCAGAATGAATGTTCATAATGCTCCGCCGGAATACTATCTATTCAGCAATAATCAGAAACCTGGCAAAAAACAGGTTTCCGCAAGGTACTTCAGAAAATTTTGGGACAAAATACGTAAAAAATTCGACCTGCCCATGGAGATGCAGCAGTATTCGCTGCGCGATACGGGCATCACGGAAATGCTCAAGAACGGACTCGACCCGCTTTCCGTCAAACAGCTGGCCGACCACTACTCCCTCTCAATGACCACCATCTATTCCAACCATGCCGACCCGCACCTCAAGGAGCTGATTCGGGAGAAGGCACCTGGGTTCACGTCGGACAAGG
>Ga0265299_10007185_pt1 | contig 10024 bp, 9 predicted proteins | sample AusTroGonzalo_MG_4_FD_193485 | JGI IMG/M metagenome (GOLD analysis project Ga0265299, IMG submission 193485) | Bovine rumen microbial communities from tropical cattle in Woodstock, Queensland, Australia - Gonzalo_02 | ecosystem: Host-associated > Mammals > Digestive system > Stomach > Rumen ...
ACGCCTCTATCCTCCCGCAGGCTTTTGTTGGCACGTTCTGCTCCGGCGAAAACGCCCCGTCGACAGCCCCGTTTCGCACACCGCTGGTGTTGAACCGCCCCCCCAATAGCGTATGGCACGCGAGTGCCGCCACGAGCGAGCCCAGAATGCACCACTGCACGCTTCTCGGGAAAAAACTCACGCTCATCGCGACGGGGATTAACAAGGCCGGCGCGAATGCGGGTGCATCAAGGCTTGCGTAAACCGCCATTACGGTCATGGCCGCTACGAGCGCGGGTTTTCCGGCGAGCGGGTCCATCAATTCACGCATGTTCTGTGAAAGAACCGTTTTTAGATTTTGTTTTTTTCGCATTTTTTTATAGTTTTGTTTCTGGTTGAAGGTGTCCCTACCTATAAAGACGCCTGAAACGCGAAAATGAGCCAAAACATGACTGAAAAAATTTTTTACGTACTGTTTGCCCTCCTCGTTGCGGGGCTGATCGGGTGCGCCGAGGAGCAGTCGGAAGAACCGGTAATTTCTCCGACTGTGATTTCGCCGTATTATCTGTACCCGAACGACCCGGCTAACAACGACTCGGCTTCGGCTTATATTTCGGAAGGTTCGCGGCTCCTGGTCCACCCCAAGGTCTCGTACAAGCTTTCTTTCGAGAAGGACCCCTCTATCGAGGATGCGCCCGTGCTTGATTTGTTTAGGCTCACTGACGCCGTAGATGGCTATGTCACGACACGGGTTGTGCGTACGCTGAAACCGAAACTGGAGGGGGGCAGGTACGTCTACGAGTTCTTCTGCGAGGAACTGGAGTACAATACCTGGGCGACAACCCTCGTGCTGGATGGCGAACTCTACAAGGGAACGACCCGCAATGCGCGCCTTGTTGCCGAAGGCCCCTATTCCGATACGCTCTCGCTGAACCTGATTGTCGCGGGAAAGGTAGAGTTTGCCGAGGAAGGCATGACCGTAGAAAAGTTTGCACGCCTATTGCTCGATGAATTCAGGGCCAGCTACACCTCGATAACCGTCGACACCATCTATGTGCGCTATGCCCATGAACACCCGACGCTCGGTTCGAAGTACCCCGCAAACGAGCCCTGGATTGCCGGAAAGTCTTCCGACGACTTCTTTGTATCGGAACTGGGCGGGTGGCCGGAGCGGGGTGTGAAAAACGCCTTGGATATTGTACTAGTTCACCGGATAGAGCAGGATTGGGTGCTGGGCCTTTCGCCCCTTTATGGCGGTAGCTTGCAGGGGGGAGGCACCGTTGTCATTGGAGCCTATTCCAAGTCCCCTACGGGTGAAGTCGGCGAGCCGACGGCAGGTATCTTGTCGACAACGCTTCACGAGACGGGGCACTTTTTCGGGCTCCGTCACACCACCTCTACGCAGGCAGATTTCGATGCGGACCTGGACTACTCCAATTACGAGGACGGTTTCGACGATACTCCGTACTGCATAGACTTGCTCACGTTCGGGCGCGGCCTCCTGAAATCGCAGAACCGCAAGTTTGTTGCCGACTATGTGGTTTGGTCGAATCCGCGGGTGAGCTTTGCCACAGACGACTCCGTGTTTGACACGAGTAACTGCCCTGATGAGCGCAACATGATGTTCCCCGCAGTGGCCGAGGATGGCCAGGAAGGTTTTTCGGCTGAACAACTTGAACACGTGCGCAAGACCCTGATGATTTTACCGCACTGAGGATTTTTCGATGGCTTTGAAACAACATCTTTGCGAACCGGTGCAACTGCTGGCCTTTGTGCTCCAGAAGGGGGAGGAATGGAACCCCGATGTATTGCGTGCGCTCGAAGATACCTGGGGGCCGCTACGCTACAAGGGCTCTCTTTTCGCCTTCGACCAGACTCCGTATTACGTGCCCGAGATGGGCGAGGGGCTTTACCGCGGGGTGGTTTCCTTCGAGAAGTGCATTCCGGCAGAAACCATTGCGCAGGAAAAGGCGCGCAGCAATGCGCTGGAACTTTCGCTCGCGCAGGCGGGCAATCCCGATGCGCGTACCGTGAATTTCGATATCGGCTACATGGACTTAGACAAGGTGGTTCTCCCGAGCTACAAGCGCGGGCCCTTCAAGCTGTATGCGGGTGACGGCGTATGGCTCGACATGCTGCTTACGTATGCGAAGGGAGTGTTCCACCCGACGGCATGGGCTTTCGAGGATTTCAAGCGTAACCCCTACCAGCACGACCTGCAACTCATCCGCGAACGCTGGCGCAAGTCGTTACGTACAAAGTAACCTACGTCCCTCTCGCCGCAATAAACATCTCGTAAATAAATTTTCTAGTAACTAGTAACTACAAGTCGTAGGCTTCTTTCTTCAGTTTCCTGAAGTATTCGAACTGCGCCTTGGTGGAGTTCTGCATGGTGTACTGGTGTGTACGCTCGTGCGCCACTTCGCGCATCTTCTGGTATGTGGTGTCGTGCTCTTCCAGGAATATGCGGCGGCATTCCTCCATCGCGTTCAGCCATGCGGTTTCATCGATGGGGAGAATTTTCCCGGCGGCATCGTCCATCACAATGTCGTGCGGTCCGCCGTAATCGCTTACAAGGGCAGGCGTGCCTGTGGACATGGCCTCGACCACCACGTTCCCGAAGGTGTCGGTAACGCTCGGGAACAAAAAGAAGTCCGAATCCGCATAGAGGCTCGCGAGAACTTCGCCGCCCTGCTCGCCTGCAAAGTGCACGCTATTGTCGCCCTCGAAGAACTTCTTGATTTCTTCAAGGTACCAGCCGTAACCCACGTACATGAGTTCTACATCATTGTGCTGGGCGGCGAACTTTTTCCACACGCCGTTTAAGAACTCGAGATTCTTCTCTTTCGAGATACGCCCGATAAACGAGAAACGCACCTTGCGCTCCGTTTCTGCCGGCGCACCGCCAGCGGGAACTTCGCCGGTACCGTTGAATCTTTCCCACACGCCCTTGCCGCGCAGGTCAGGCGAGAACTTTTCGAGCGGGAGCCCGCGGGGCAGAATCTGCACCTGGTTTGCGGGAATCTTCAGCTGCGAAGTCAGAATGTCTGCATAGTCCTTGCAGGGGCTCACTACGGGTTTTGTCATCCCGTAAAAGACCTTCATGAGCCATAGCACAAAGTAGTACATCCACTTGGCTTTCACGAGAGTCTTCGTGTAGGTGGGAACGTCGGTGCGGTAATGGCTGAATACCTTGATGCCAGCAACCTTCGCGCAAAAACATACAAGCCATGCGCCGGGACTCGGGGTCTCGAATTCAATCAGGTCTACGGGGTAGCGCTTCAGAAGTCTGAGCACCGGGGCTATGCGCGGGATGGCAAGTTCGCTGTTCGCGTACCCGAGCTGTTCCATGCTGAATAGCCTCGGGAGCAAAACGCAGTAGCCGTTTTCCACCACGCCGCAGGGGCGCGTGTTGAACGCGTTGCCGGCAAGGAATGCCTTCATGCCGTGCGCGCGCATGTACGGGATCACGTTCCTCAGGTTGTTCGCAATCCCGTTGGTTTCGTCCAGGTTGTCGGAATAGAACAAGATGCGTACATCGTCCGCCGCCCGGTTACGCCGTTCCTTTTTCAGGTAACCGCGGAGCTTCAGCAGTTTCGGGATATTGAGAACCAGCGATGCGAAAACAATCGGCGGAATCATGCCGGTGCGCAGGTTTCCGGGCGGCTGGTGTTTGAAACTGAACATCTTCCTGAAGGTGCTCGTGACGGTGCGCCCGAAAATCGGCGGTCTAGTGTCTAGCGCGTCGGTAGCCTTAAGCTTTGTTGAACCTGACGCAGTCTTCATACTTCACTCCTTTGCCACCGAACAGGTCGAGTGCCGATCCGATGGTGAGGTCTATCTTTTCGTTAGAAATTTGCTTGCAGTGTTCCAGGTCGGCAAGCGACTTGGCGCCACCCGCGTAGGTGCAGGGGATGGGGCTGTTCTTGGCGAGGAACATGATGAGTTCGTCGTCCATTCCCTGCTGCTTGCCTTCCACGTCGGCGGCGTGTATCAGGAACTCGGCGCAGTAGCGCGAAAGGTCTTCGAGCGTATCTCGGGTAATCTCGATATCGATAAGCGTCTGCCAGCGGTTAATGGCAATTTTCCAGCGCGGGCTTTCTTCGAGGGCGTTTACGCGCTTGCAGCTCAGGTCCAGCACGAGGTGCTCGCGCCCTATTGTGCTCGACAGCAGTTCGAGCCTTTCGCGGTCGAGTTTGCCTTCCGGGAAAATCCAGCTAGTCACAATCACGTGGCTTGCACCTGCGTCGATGTATTCCATTGCGTTGTCGGCGGTGATGCCGCCCCCGACCTGCAGGCCTCCCGGGTATGCCGCGAGGGCGGCCTTGGCGGCTTCCACGTTGCCCTTCCCGAGCATAATCACGTGCCCGCCCTTGATGCCGTCTTTTTTGTAGAGGTCCGCAAACCAGGCGGGGGAGCGGTCCGTTTCGAAATTCGTCTTGAGGCCCGCTCCGCTATCGTTGAGCGAACTTCCGACAATCTGTTTGACCTTGCCGTCGTGCAGGTCTATGCAGGGGCGGAACTTGGTCATCAGTCTTTCGCTCCTGTCATGGTCCAGTCGAGTTTCTTGCTGTGGCTGGCGTCGCTGCGCCCGCGGTAGAAGAATATCTCGCCGCCGGCGGCAATCTTCATCGCTTTTTTCGCGAACCAGCCGTCCACCTTGTCCAAAAGGCTTGCCTTCTGGTAGGTCTTGTTCACGGGGAACTTGAGCGCGGGTGCTCCTTCCTTCCATTCCAGGGAGAGTTCCTTTTGCGCAAATTTTTTTCCGCTGTAGGTTTCGTCGCCGTCCTTGACCTGCGTAGGCAATACGGCCTTCATGCCTTCGCCGCCGTTGTAGAGCGCATACCCGAAGGGCTTGCCGTCCTTGGTAAGCGATATGCGGCCCGCGAATAGCGGGTTACGTGCGTTGGTGCTGAAGTTTATGGAACGGATGGTAATGTCTGTCGCCTGCACGGTTTGCCAGGTCTGGTCCATGTAGGCATACCCCTTCACGGTGAGGGTGTCGTCGTTGTAGCCGATGCGGCCCGAAACGCGCCCGTAGGGGATGTGGATGTACTGCGCGAATTTTTCGCTGCCGACTTTCCATACGCCGTCGCCCAGGACTTTTCCCTGTTCGGCGCTGTCAAAGGTGAGGTCCATGAAGAACTTTCCGCCCTTGTCGGCGGTAAAGTACACGCGGTGGCCCTTGCCGGGCTTGTTTTCCATCGCGTATTCGCCCTTGATGTCGATGGTGTTCTTTTCCTTGATGGCCTTCAGGCGTTCGGGCGGGTACTGGCGGCCTACGGCGTAACTCTTGCCCTTGAAATTCCAGAACGACATGTCGCAACCGATCTTTTTGCCCGAACCGGGAACGTACAGCGTGGAATAGTTCACGAATGCACGCGTGCCGTTGTCGAACACGAACTCGTAGCTCCATGTTTCATTGAATTCCTTCGCGCTGTTCTGGTGTGGCATGAAGTCGTTTGCGGAGAGGTTGCGCACGGCACCCGCCGGGGCGGTGACGTCAACTGCCCACGTCTGTATCGAAAATAGCGCCACGATGGCGATAAGAAACTTGCCGAGGGAATGGTTCATATCCTTAAAAATATAAAAATGAGCAACAAAAAGCGCCCTTCTGTCGGGGCGCTTGTCGTTATATCGGAATAACTTGCAGGTCGCCTACAGCGGCAGGTCCTTGCCCATGCCGAGCTTGAGTTCGGTACGGCGGCGCACGACCATCTCGTTGAAGAGGTCGGTGAGGCTGTCCTCGATGCTGATCATGGGCTTCCAGCCGATTTCGTTCACCTTGGTGGGGTCGCCAATCAGGAGGGGAATGTCGTTCGTGCGTTCGTAGGCGGGGTCGAAACGGAAGTCTACGCTCACGCCCGCGATGTCGACAAGCATGTCCACGAGTTCGCGGAAGGTGTACGATTTTCCGCTGCAGATGTTGTACACCTGTCCGGAAGGCGCCGTGTTGAGAATCTGGATCATCGCGCGGGCCACGTCGCGCACGTCCACGACGTCGCGGCTGATGTCGAGACTGCCCGAGTAGATGACGGGTTCGGAATGGTAGTACTTGACCTTTACCAGCTGGTAGGTAATGGAGGGAATCGCGAAACGGCGACTGTGGTGCGGGCCCGTAAAGTGGAAGGGGCGCACGGCCACGATGTGCATGTCGTTTGCGTTACGGAACTGGTTGCCGAGAATCTCCATGCACGCCTTGGATGTCGCGTAGGGCGTGAGCGGGTTCGGCAGGTCGGTTTCCTTGTGCAGGTAGGTGAGGTGCTGCTCCGTGCGGCCGTAAATCTCGCTCGAACTGAGCAGCATGATTTTTGCCTTCGGGACAATCTGTCGGGTCGCTTCCAGGAGCGTCTGCGTGCCGAGCAGGTTGATGTTCAGCGTCTCGTAGGGCTTCTTGTAGCTGAGTCCCACGGAGGACTGGCTCGCAAGGTGATAGATGTGCGTGGGCTGAACCTTCTGCATCATCTCGAGAACGTCCTTGAAGTTCAGCATGTCGCCGGTGAGGTATTCCACACCGTCCACCTTTTGCCACGGCTGCGGCTGTTCGTCGCTGAAACTGTAGAGGTCGTGGTTTGTTCCGCTCAAGTTTGAGAGAATGTGGAAACCCAAGCCTCCCGTACCGCCTGTAACAAGAATACTCATACTCTAATCCTCACCTTATCGCATCCCATGCTTTCGTTACAATTTCCTTGTCGATATTCACGGTCTTCTTGACCTCGCCAATCCTTGTGGGCAGAATGTACACGCGTGCGCCCTTTTCGGCCTTCTTGTCGACCGCCATGGCTTCCCATGCCTTTTCGGTATCCACATGGAACGTTTTCGGGAATCCGAGCGCATCGAGCAGCGCGTTCTGGCGTGCTTCTGCGGCAGAGTCCATCATGCCGAGCAAAACTGCGGCGCGGGCCGCGACGCGCATGCCGAGCGAGACCGCGATACCGTGGCTGAACATATTGTAGCCGGTAATCTTTTCGATGGCGTGCCCGAAGGTGTGCCCGTAATTGAGAATGGCGCGGAGTCCCGATTCCTTCTCGTCGATGCCCACGACTTCGGCCTTTATCTCGCAGCTGCGGAAAATCATGTGCTTGAGGGCTTCTTCGTCGCGGTTGCGGATCCCGTCGACGTTGCTTTCCAGATAACTGAAGAAACTTTCGTCGTATATCACGCCGTACTTCACGATTTCTGCAAGGCCCGCGAGGTATTCCGTGTCGTTGAGGGTCGAAAGCACCGAGATGTCGCACACGACGGCGCGCGGCTGGTAGAATGCGCCAATCATGTTTTTGCCTTCGGGGTGGTTCACTGCCACCTTGCCGCCCACGGAACTGTCTACCATGCTGAGGAGTGTCGTCGGGAACTGGATGAACGGGATGCCGCGCTGGTAGGTGGCCGCGCCGAAACCCGCCATGTCGCCCACGACGCCGCCACTGAACTGCAGCAGGCAGCTCTTGCGGGTGTAACCGCGGTGGAGCATGAAACTGAACAGCTGGTTCAGGTTGTGGAGCGTCTTGTTGCGCTCGCCGGCCTGGAACTTGAAGATGGGACAACGGCCCGCCTGCCCGCGGAGCATGTTCAGCATTTGCGTTTGCGCCTTCGCGATGGTCGTGTCGGTGCATACCAAAAATTCGTGCGTGGGCGAGAGCTGCAGGCCCTCCAGGAGCGATGCCGTCTCGGGAATGATATCCTTCCCGATGAATATGGGGTAGCGACCGCCACTGCTGGGGTTTACGTCCAGGGCGTGGCTCTTCCAGAACCTAAGCATGCGGAGGATACGCTCGATGATGTGAGTCTCGTTCGCGTCGTTGGTGCTCTCGACGCTGAAATCCGCTTGCGCGTAGTTCTTTTCGCGCTCCTTGAGCATCACCTTGATTTTCGCGAGGCGTTCCTCGTCGGAGAGGTTCGCGAGCAGCGGGCGCGTGTTCTTGCGGCCGATGCGTTCCGAGAGAATTTCGGGCTTTGCCCACAGGCGGATAAGCGTTCCGGAACTGCGGATGGCCTTCACGTTCTCGGGATTGTTGAGGGCGCCGCCCCCGAGCGAAACGACCTGCGGGGTCTCGTTGCGGGCGATTTCTGCAATCACGTCGCGCTCCATTTCGCGGAACTTTGCTTCGCCATCCTGTTCAAAAATTTCGCTGATGCTCTTGCCTGCGCGCTCTACGATGACGGCGTCGGTATCGATGAGCGGGCGTCCGAGACGTTCGGATAGCGAGCGCCCTGTACGGCTCTTGCCGCTAGCCATGAAACCGGTAAGAAAAATGTGGTCCTTCATATTAGCCCTGCATCCCTTTGCGCATGATTGCTGTCAGTTCTTCGTTCGTGTGGCCCGCCGTTTCAGTCGGGAACCACTTGCGGAAACTTTCAAGTCCCTGGTGCACGAGCATGCCTTCGCCGGTGACCACCTTGCAGCCCTTCGCTTCTGCCATCTGTAAAAGCTTGGTGTGCGGGGGCGCATATACAATATCGCACACGACCTGCCCTGCGTGCAGGCATTCCGCCGTAAGCGGGCTCTCGTTCTCGTTCGGGGTCATGCCGACCGATGTCGCATTGATGATGATGTCGAAGGATCCCGAGATACTTGCGAAATCGGCGAATGTCGAAACGGTGACTTCGGGAATCTCCTGCTTGTTTTCAAAAAGCTGGTTGAGCCCGTCTGCCAGGAGCTTGCCCTTCTCGATGTTCCGGCACACGATGGTGAGAGCGTTGCCCTGTTCTACGAGCGTGAAAGCGATTGCCTTTGCGGCTCCGCCGTTCCCGAGAAGGGCGACCTTTTTCGTGCTTACGACCACGCCGTGTTCCTCGAGGTTCCTGATGCAGCCGTAGGGGTCGGTCGTCGTGCCGCAGAGCGTGCCGCCGACCTTGCCGTCTTTCCAGTAGAGCGTGTTGACGCTCCCGGTGAACTTGCTGATATCGCTGAGTTCGTCAACGAGTTTCGGGTTACCGTCGCTGTCGATGAATTCCGTCTTGAAGGGGATGGTGACGTTTGCACCGCGAAAACCCATAGCACTGAACCCGCGGATGGAGTCCGCGAAAAATTCCGGTTCCGGAGCGTAGGGAAGGTAGCGTGCGTTTATTCCGAGCGCATCGAAAAGCGCGTTGTGCATCGCGGGCGACTTGCTATGAGCGACCGGATGCCCGAAAATACATAGCGATTCTGTTTTGCCGTCTATGCCGGCATTCGTATTGGCCAATTTTTACCTCTTTTGTCCGCCCACCTGGGGCTGAACTCTCATTGTACATTACAAAAGATATATAATATTTAGTGCAAAAGAGGATTGACTATGAAAAATTTTGTTGTCTTATGTATCTGTGTCTTTACACTGCTTGCCTGCGGAACGGATGAAACGCAGAAGACCGAAAAAAACGCGGCTCCGGCACAGGATGCTACCCAGAAAACCGCAGTTTCGCCCCAGGACTCCGCTGCAAGTTCGATGACGGACGCGCAAGTATTTGCTTACATCCTGGGTCAGGTGTATGGGTATCCGGCCTACATGAATGCGCCTCAGCGTATCGGCGCAATGCTTGAACTCGATGCCATGATCCAGGGGATTGTCGATAACGAGAAGGCCCTGGTGGATTCGACCTGGGAACTCCAGCTTTCGGCTGCGGCGCAGGCGGAAATCAACGAGTATTACAACAAGGTCGCGGAGGACCGCAAGGCGGCAGGTGATAACGCCTCGCCGGTCGTCCTGGCAGGGCCGATTACGGGCCAGAAAGTTGTCCTTATGGATACGACATCCAAGATTGTCAAGTATTCTTACGCGCAGGGCGTGATGATCGACGTTCTCTTTGACGGAATGAGAAAGAATTTCGGGGAGAATTTCGAGAGCAGGTTCTTTATCCAGGGCGTGCGTGAATTTATTTACGAGGCGGTGTACCCGTCGTTCAAGAAGGCTGTCTCGGATGGGAGGCTCAAAGCCGTGAACGCGAAGTACAAGAAACGAATGGAAGAAATTCGCGAAGAACGCCGCCGTCAGTAACCTTTGCTATATTCGGAATATGCTCTACAATAACATTCTCGAAACCATCGGGCGCACGCCGCTTGTGCGCATCA
>Ga0265299_10007187_pt1 | contig 10022 bp, 5 predicted proteins | sample AusTroGonzalo_MG_4_FD_193485 | JGI IMG/M metagenome (GOLD analysis project Ga0265299, IMG submission 193485) | Bovine rumen microbial communities from tropical cattle in Woodstock, Queensland, Australia - Gonzalo_02 | ecosystem: Host-associated > Mammals > Digestive system > Stomach > Rumen ...
GCTTCGGCCGAAGAACTCGACACGAAAGTCTCAGCCATCACGGAAGGCATCGCCAACGTACCCACGGAACTGTCCTGGGCCTTTACGACCGACGCCAAGGAGCAGGCTACGTTGTGGAAACTCCGGAAGGAAATGCTGCCCACTGTGGCCGGCATGCGCCGCAGCGGCACCACAGCCATCATCGAGGACATCTGCTTCCCCATCGAGAAGCTTGCCGAAGCCACCGTCCGGCTGCGCGAAGTCTTTGCGGCCGACGGCTATGCCGACGCCGTGATCTTCGGTCACGCGCTGGCCGGCAACCTCCATTTCATGTTCAACCAGGACTTCTCGACAGCCGCCGAGGTGGAAAAATACAAGCGCTTCATGGATGACGTGGTGAAGCTGGTGGTGGACCGTTACGACGGTTCGCTGAAGGCCGAGCACGGCACGGGCCGCAACATGGCGCCGTTCGTGGAATACGAATGGGGCAAGCAGGCCTACGGACTGATGCAGCGCGTCAAGCGCCTCTTTGACCCGAAGGGCATCCTGAACCCGGGCGTGATCCTCAACACCGACCCGATGGCGCATATCTCCAACCTGAAACCCTGTCCGTCCACGAAACAGCTTGTGGACAAGTGCATGGAATGTGGTTTCTGCGAGGGTTACTGCGTGGCCGAGGGGCTCACGCTCTCACCACGCCAGCGTGTGGCGGCCTTCCGCGAGATCGAGCGTCTGAAGGCCTCCGGCGAGGAGCCGCACCGCGCCGCGGAAATGCAGAAGTTGTACAAATACGCCGGTGAACAGACCTGTGCCACCGACTCGTTGTGCAACCTTCACTGTCCGGTGAAGGCCGATGCGGGCAAGCTCATCAAGGAACTTCGGCATGAGGGTCATTCCGCCAAAGGAGAACGGCGCGCCGTATGGCTGGCCGGCCACATGGCCGGGCTTACAGCGGGCTTGCGCGGCGGTCTGAAATGCCTTTACGGGCTGCGGCTGCTGTTCGGCAAGCGGGTGTTCGGCGCGATGGCACGCGGCATGCGCACCCTTACCGGCAAGAAGTTGCCGCTGTGGAACGAATATATGCCAAACGGCGCTACGCGTCTCTCTGGTAGCGCGTTCTCCTCGCAAAAAAGCTGCGTCGAACGCGATACCACCCGTTCCGCTCCGCTTGACGAAGCCAGGAAAGTAGTCTATTTCCCGTCCTGCATCACGCGGAGCATGGGCACGACGAAGGCATACAGCAAGGAGAAAGAAGTCACCCGCGTGACGGCCGCCCTGCTGGAAGCCGCCGGATTCCAGATCATTTACCCGGAAAAGATGGATTCACTCTGCTGCGGCATGCTCTTCTCGAGCAAGGGCTACGTCGAAGCGGGCCAGAAAGCATCCGACACGCTGCAGGCAGCGCTGGCCAAAGCATCCGAGAACGGTAAGTACCCGATTCTCTGCGACATGAGTCCCTGCCTCTATACGATGAAGGCGAACTTCGGCGATGCACTGCCGTTGTATGAGCCCACCGAATTCCTCGACAAGTTCGTGCTGACGCAGCTGACGCTGAAGCCCGTCGATGAGAAAGTGGCACTGTTCGCCGTCTGCTCGGCCAAGAAGATGGGTGTCGACCCGTACCTGAAGCGGGTGGCGGAGCGCTGCGCGCGCGAAGTAGTCGTGGTCGATTCCAACTGCGACGGTTTCGCCGGTGACCGCGGCTTCTTCTTCCCCGAACTGAACGAGCATGGTCTCCGCGACCTGAAGCGCCAGGTCGAAGGCTGCGACGAAGGCTTCGCCGTCAGCCGCACCTGCGAAATCGGCCTCTCCCGCAACAGTGGCCTCGTCTTCAAGTCCATTGTCTACCTGGTCGCCGAAGCCGCCGGGATTGATACCAAGAAATAAAAGAGTTATGTATAACGGTCTGAAGGAGTATGTAAGGTTCCTGGAGGAGAAAGGGGAATTGCGCCGGATCACGGAATTCGTAGACCCGGTGCTGGAGATTGCCTGCGCCACGGACATCGAGTCGAAGAAGGCCTTCGGCGGCAAGGCGTTGCTGTTTGAGAATACCGGCACGGCGTATCCCGTGCTGACCAATATGATGGGTTCGGAGGCCCGCATCCGTTATGCCCTGGGCGTCGATTCGCTGGAAGGCGTCGGCGCGCGCATCGACGCGCTGGTAGACAGCGTGCTGGGCGGTCGGCAGGGCCTTCGGAGCAAACTGAAGATGCTGCCGCTGCTGAGCCAGGCTGCGAAGTGGGCTCCGCGACGCCACAAGGGCCATGCGCCCTGTCAGGACGCGGTGCAGTATGCGGCCCAGCTGAGCCAGCTCCCGATACTCCAGTGCTGGCCCAAGGACGGCGGCCGTTTCATCACGCTGCCGCTGGTCCATACCGTCAGCCCTGTGACGGGCGTCCGCAACGTCGGCATGTACCGCATGCAGGTGCTCGACGACGCTACGACGGGCATGCATTGGCACATGCACAAGACCGGAGCCAAGCACCTGTCTGAGTGCACGCACCGCCTGCCCGTGGCCGTGTGCCTGGGCGGCGATCCTGTATACTCCTACGCCGCCACGGCGCCGCTGCCGGAAGGTATTGACGAGTATTTGCTGGCGGGCTTCCTGCGTGGCAAACCCGTGGAACTGGTCAAATGCTTCACGCAGGACATCATGGTTCCCGCTGATTGCGACTTCGTGATCGAGGGTTATGTGCAGAAGAGCGAGGAGAAGTTCCTGGAAGGGCCCTTCGGTGACCATACCGGCTTTTATTCGCTGGAGGACTTTTATCCGAAATTCCACGTGACCTGCATCACGCACCGTTTCGACGCCATCTACCCCGCCACGGTGGTGGGTATCCCGCCCATGGAGGACAAGTACATCCAGGAAGCTACCGAAAAGATCTTCCTCTCGCCCATCAAGCTGGCCATCGCGCCGGAAATCGAGGACCTGTACCTGCCGGAAGAAGGCGTCGGGCACAATTTCGCCATCGCGAAGATCCACAAGCAATACGAAGGCCAGGCCTTCAAAGTGGCCAATGCGCTCTGGGGCGCCGGCCAGATGATGTTCAACAAGTTCCTGGTGGTGGTCGACGAGGATATCGACATCCGCAACTGGGATGCGGTGTTCAACACCGTCGCCCGCAATGTAGATGTCTCCCGTGACCTGCTGTTCAGCCGCGGTCCGCTCGACGTGCTCGACCATGCCGCCCCCATGACCGGCTTCGGCAGCAAGTTGTGCATCGACGCCACGCGGAAGGCAATGGTCTACACCGACCGGAAAATCGAACGGGTGGTCCGGGTCCTTTACGACAGCGGAGAAAAAAATGCTTCCCGCTACCGCAAGATCTGGCTGCTGGGCGCAAACTGCGACCCGCTGCGCGACGGCCGCGTGGGTGACCACCTGATCCTCGATGCCCGTACGAAACGGGACATGCCAGGGTTCAAACGCCGCTGGCCGGATATCGTGTCACACAACCCGGACATGGCCGCACGCATCAAGGAACTCTTGAAAGACTGATTTCCATGAAAAACATAGCCGTCTATCTGGGCTCTGCGCCCAGTTGCCATGACATCTATAAGGGTTTGGCCTATGAACTGGGCCATAGGCTTGCGCAGGCCGGGCTGACGCTGGTCTACGGCGGCGCGGCTGTCGGCACGATGGGCGCGCTGGCTGACGGAGCAGCGGCAGCCGGCGGCCGGGTAATCGGGATTTTTCCGAAGGGTTTTCGGGGCACGAAAGAAGTTCGCGAAAGCGGACTGGAGGTCGTAAAGCACGGACTTTCGGAGTTCATCGAGACGGAAGACTTCGCCTCGCGGAAGCAGTTGATGGAAGATATGAGCGACGCCTGCGTCGTCATGCCGGGCAGTTTCGGCACGATGGACGAACTCTTCACCTATGCCTGCAACCGGGCGATTGACAAGCACACAAAACCCATCCTGGTCTTTAATTTCGAAGGCTACTATGATCCGCTGAAACAGCTGCTGGCGAACATGCAGGAAGCTGGTTTCATGAAGCCGGTCATGGCCGGTGCCGTCACCTTCTGTGACACGGTCGAGGAGATTCTCGCCGTATTGACACAATAAACGGGCAAGGTCTCATTACGTAGCCGACACCTTGCCCGATCAACAAGACACTTCGTCAACGGAACAACTGCTGCGCGAAAAGCGTGAGGTAGACGCGCCAGTTGCGCCAGATGTGGCCACCGTCGGACTCGTAGAGAACGGCGGGATAGCCCTTGGCGTCACACCATTCCTTGAGTTTCCGGGAGTTGACCATGATGCCGTCAGCGCGGCCACAGCCGATCCAATAGAGCTTCGGATGGGCGGCGAAGACTGCGTCAAGCGCGGCTTCGTTGCCATCGGTCGTGGCGACGCCCGAAAAGAGGCCGACATAGCCGAAGCGCTTCGGGTAGCGCATTGACAGCATGCAGGACTGGCGGCCACCCATGGAGAGGCCGGCCACCGCCGTATTGGCATAGCCTTTGGCCACGCGGTAATGCTTTTCGATATAATTCATGATATCCGGGAAACTGTCCTCCACTTCGACCGTGCTCTGTGAACGGCTGTTCTCGAAAGTCGGCTGGAACATGTTCACGGCAGCGCCCGGCGCAGCCTGGTTGAACCAGACGCCGTTGGGCATCACCACGATCATCGGTTTGGCCTTGCCTTCGGCAATCAGGTTGTCGAGGATCTGCGCCGTGCGGCCTAGATCGGACCAGGCATCCTCGTCGCCACCGGAACCATGGAGCAGATAGAGCACCGGATACTTGGCCTTGGGATTGTCTTCATATCCAGCCGGGGTATAGACGGAGAGGCGGCGCTGCTTGCCGAGCGTAGGGCTGTCATACCACACATGTGCGAGCGAGCCGTGCGGCACGTCATGCACTTCGTAGTACCAGCCCTTGTCCCCTTCTTTCGCGCTCAGGGTAAAGATATTGGTCCAGGTCGCCACGTCACGGTTCTGATAGATGTTCGACGGGTCCATCGTCTTGCGGCCATCCACCAGGAAACTGTAGGAATAGAGTTCCCCTTCCAGCGGCGCGCTGGTGTAGGTCCAGACACCGTCTCGGCCCTCTTTTAAGTCAACGATACCGGGCGCGTCGTAGGTCAGTTTCTGCCCGCCCCTCTCGTATTCTATGGGGCGCGTGGGCAGAAAGTCACCTGTCAGCTGCACCGTCACGGCTTTCGGTGCGAAAAGGCGGAAAGTAACGCTGTGGTCGGGATTGATTTCCGGCGACACCAGGCCAGTGCCGGGGCCCAGTGCCTGCTGGGCCATAGCCGCCACGGTCAGGGAGAAGGCAGCCAAAAGGGTGAACAGTCTTTTCATCTTTTTCTTTGTTTGGAATTTTTGTTAAATTTACGAATTATTTGAAAAATAGCAACAACCATGACTCCTACCCTGGAATTTGTCCTCCGCCTCGTGGCCGCATCGTTCGTTGGCGCTGTCATCGGCTTTGAACGGAAATACCGCGCCAAGGGCGCCGGCATTGGAACCCATGTGCTTGTGGCCACCGGCGCCGCCATGTTCATGCTCGTATCTCAGTACGGCTTCGCAGGCGCTGCGCGCTTCGACGCAGCCCGCGTCGCGGCTGGCGTAGTGTCCGGCATCGGCTTCATCGGTGGCGGCATCATCATCAAGGTCCAGAACCGTGTGAGCGGATTGACGACAGCAGCAGGTCTCTGGGTCACCGCATCCGTGGGTCTGGCCATCGGCGGTGGCCTCTATATCCTGAGTGCTACAGCGCTGGTCATCGTCATCTTCTGGTCAATCGTCAACCATACGACGGCCGCCAAGGTCGGGAAACGGCAGTTGAGCGTCGTTCTCACAGCGGAAAACAAACAGCCCCTGATCGACATCATCAAGTCACTGGATAAAAAGATAGAAACGTACTCCCTCTCCAAGAAGGATGGCAGCTTCAAGGCCCTCATCACGCTCGATGTCCTGCACAAGGAATATACCAGTGTCGTGGAGAAACTGTCCTCCATACAAGGCGTAGAACTCGAAAGCATCGAGTAAGGTTCAGAAGCGCAAAGTGACGTGTCCCAGGACACTCAGTCCTGCGACAGGCATGAATCCAATCTGATAGTAGCGGTGGTCATTGGGATGTCCACCGCTTTCGTATATGGCGCTGTAGACCCAGCCGCTCTGGGCCACGCGCGCATTGAACAGGTTGCTGGCCTCCACGCCGAGGTCGAGCTCTTTCAAGACGCCCCGGAAACGGAAGGTATAGCCCAGCGACAGGTCCGTCAGGCTGTAGGCCGGGAGCGAGCGCTCGACATTTTCCGTGTTGTCGAGGTACATGCGGCTTACGAAGCCCGTGTGCCACTCGGCCCGGAAGCCATTGTACTGCAAGTTGACAAAGCCGTTGAGAATGGCGGCGGGAGAATAAGCCAGCGCCGCGTCGTCATAATGCAGGACGGTGACGCCCCTGTCCCAGTCTTCCACATATTCGTCGAAATCGAGCAGGCGGTTGCGGCTCAGCGCGGCGTTGCCCTCCAGCGTCAGCCAGGAGAGCGGCGACCAGGCCGCCGTGAGTTCGACACCCATGCGGTAGGAATCGGGGATGTTGGTGGTCAACGCCTCTCCGATGTCACTCAGCTCGCCGGTCTGTACGAGTTGGTCCCGATAACGCATGTAATAGAGGTTGATGCCAGCACGGGCTTTCGTGCCGTTCAGCTGATAGCCCGCCTCCACATCGTAGAGGCGCTCGGCTTTCGGCGCGGGATATTTACCGTTGTCGGTGAAATTGTTACGCTCCGGCTCGCGGTGGCTGACAGCGAACGAGGCATAGGCCCGGTGCGCGCCCTGATGGAAGTTAACGCCCGCCTTGGGGTTGAAGAAGTTGTAGCGGGCATCCACGTCGAGCATATGCTTGCTGATGGAACCGTCGTCGTTGACGATATACTTGTCGTTGAAGCCGGTCGTGACAAAATGGACGCCCCGGTACTGAATGTCGCCAAAGACACTCCATGCCTCCAAGAACTGGAAACTGGCTTTCACGAAGACATTGCCGTCAAACTTCGACGCGTCCGAGTTGTAGTATTTGTACGGATTCCTGTCGTCATTTGTCAGCACCTTGTGCAGGTCCGGATTGCTGATGTAGGTCAGATAGCCGTAGTGGTTCCCCTTGAACTGCTGGAGAGAAAACCCCGCGACAGCGTCCCAGGGACCCTTTTGGTAACGCAGGTTCGACACAAGGCCGTAGGTATGCTGGGTGAGGCCCTTCCGACGCACGAAATCGCAACGCTTGACCGTGACGCCCTGTTCGTCCACATAGACTGGCAGGCCGAATTTCGACAGCTTGTTGTTGTATCGAAACTCGTCATACCATCCATGGCCGCCCGTATAGTGGGCCGTCGCCGTGGCCGTCCAGGCGTCAGCAATACGGATGGTGTAATTCAGCAGATGATGGTTCTGCCAAAAGTTGTCGGTCGTATGGGGCCAGTAGGAACCGTCGTTCATCTCATAGCGTTCCAGTTCGTAGTCGAGCGGCTCAACTTCGTGGATGATCAGCCTCTCGTACAGCGAGTTGTACTTGCCCAGCCCCGCTTTGTACAAATCCTTGTAGGTCCGGATGCCCGTGGAGGCGCCGTAGGTCCCGTCCATGAGCGACAGATCGTCGTTGCCGGCGACCACGCCATTCCATGCCTGGCCGGTATTCTCAAAATTCCCGATGAGTTTGTAGCTCAGCTTCCAGCTGCCGCCGAGCAGTGTAGCACCGCCGTAATAGCTGCCGGAGCGCCCGTCCGTGCCGTCCAGAAAGCCCTTCGTCGAGGTCTGGTTGTAGGCGGCGTCAAGCACGAGCCGGTTCCAGAGCAGTCCGCTCGTGAAGCGGGCGCCCAGGTGGAAAGTATTATGCGAACCGTAGGCGAGAGTAGCCGTTCCGCCCAACGTCATGGATGGGGCCTGCGTGGCGAGGGCGATGGTTCCGCCAAATGCACCGTCGCCGTTGGTAGAGGTACCCACGCCGCGCTGGATCTGCACCCCACTCAGCAGGGAGCCGTATGAGTTCATATTGACCCAGAACACGCTCTGGTCTTCTGGAGAATTTAGCGGTACCCCGTCGAGGGTGACGTTGATGCGACTGCCCCCGGCGCCACGGATGCGGAGATAGGTGGTGCCGATGCCCATGCCATTCTCGCTCCAGGCGACAACGCCGGGCGTCCGGGAGAAGAGCATCGGAAGTTCTTTTCCGGTGTTGGAGAATCGCTGCAATTCCGTCCGGCTGATGTTGGCTACGGCAAACGGGGCATCCTTGGTGGCGACCACGGCGCTGACGACGGCTTTCTGCAGTTGTTCGACCTGTGCGGAATCAGGCTCCTGCGCCTGGGCGGCAGGATGTACAGCGACGAGCCCGAAGGCGGCCAGTGCTGCGAAAACAAATTTTAAATTCATGAAAGACCTTAATGTAACAAATACAATAAGGGGCTGGAAGATAGCGGTTTCCTACGCGGGCATTATCCCGATCAGGTAGTGAGGGTATCATCTCAGCCGCGGCTTTTCGCCGCAGCACCCCTTGGCCTGCACCCTGCAGACCGGGTGCAAAGATAGTAATAATATTCATATCATCAATCGGAACGGCGTTACATAACAATATTCATTTTGAAGTTTTGCTATTATTTATTAAATTTGTAGGATTGAAAACAGTTTTTTTGAAACTATAATACGAATTATGGCAGATAAACAATTACTTCTTGGCGATGAAGCCGTGGCACTGGGTGCGCTGCACGCAGGACTGAGCGGCGTGTACGCCTATCCCGGCACTCCCTCTACTGAGATTACCGAGTACATCCAGGGACATCCGCTGGCTCGCGAACGCCGTGTCCACGACCGGTGGACCACCAACGAGAAGACCGCCATGGAGGGCGCACTCGGCATGTCGTACGCCGGTAAACGCGCGCTGGTATGCATGAAACACGTAGGTATGAACGTCTGCGCCGACCCGCTCATGGGTTCGGCCATGACCGGCGCCAACGGCGGCCTCGTAGTGACGGCCTGCGACGACCCTTCGATGCACAGTTCCCAGAACGAGCAGGACTCCCGTTTCTGGGGCACTTTCGGCATGATGCCCGTGTTCGAGCCCTCGAACCAGCAGGAAGCCTATGAGATGACCCGCGCCGCCTTCGACTACTCCGAGCAGCGCACCATCCCCGTGATCATGCGCCTGACCACCCGCATGGCCCACTCCCGTGCCGTTGTCACGCCAGCCGATGACATCCGCCCGCAGAACGAGCTCCACTACCCCACCCATCCCCGGCGCTGGGTCACCCTGCCAGTCAATGCCCGTGTCCGCAACCGCGAACTGATCAAGGACTATGCACGGTTTGAAGAAGATGCTGCCGTTTCGCCTTTCAACCAGCTGAGTGACGGTCCCGACCACCAGCTGGGCATCATTGCCTGCGGCATTGCCTACAACTACCTGATGGAGAACTATCCCGACGGCTGCCCGTACCCCGTGCTCAAGGTGTCGCAGTATCCTTTCCCGCGTCGGCTCGCGCTCCAGCTGGCCAAGATGGTCCCGACCATCCTGGTGCTGGAAGAAGGCCAGCCGCTCGTTGAGAACATGCTCCGCGGCGTGTTCCCAGTCGGCACGAAGATCCTGGGCCGCATCGACGAGACTGTCGTCCGTGACGGCGAACTCTCGCCCGACGAAGTGCGCAAGGCCCTCGGCCTCCCCGCCCTGCCGACACTCGAAGCTTCCCAGGTGCTCGCGCCGCGTCCTCCGGCTCTCTGCCAGGGCTGCGGTCACCGCGATTTCTATACCGCCCTCAACAACGTGCTGAAAATCGACTACCCCAGTGCCCGCGTGTTCAGCGACATCGGCTGCTATACCCTGGGCTACATGGCCCCGTTCCAGGCCATCCACACCTGCGTGGAAATGGGTGCTTCGTTCACCATGGCACAGGGCGCCGCCTACGCCGGCACCTGGCCCGCCGTCGGTGTGCTGGGCGATTCAACCTTCACACACAGCGGCATGACGGGCCTGCTCGACGCCGTCAACAGCAACGCAGACGTGGTGCTCTGCATCTCCGACAACTTGACCACCGCCATGACGGGCGGA
>Ga0265299_10007189_pt1 | contig 10019 bp, 8 predicted proteins | sample AusTroGonzalo_MG_4_FD_193485 | JGI IMG/M metagenome (GOLD analysis project Ga0265299, IMG submission 193485) | Bovine rumen microbial communities from tropical cattle in Woodstock, Queensland, Australia - Gonzalo_02 | ecosystem: Host-associated > Mammals > Digestive system > Stomach > Rumen ...
GCCAACTTCAAGATCCGGGACGGAAATTGAATAACGGGGATCTTCAGTTTTCAGTGTTGAACATGAAACCAGAAGTAAAACAATAACCAGAAATGATAAAATCTTACGCATATATGTACTCTATCACAAATTATGTAACACGTGGGGAGCTAAGTGGTTTATAATGTAGGAAGGAGAGGGTGATTATGAAGAAGTTTGGTAAAGTTTTAATTATGTTACTGTTGCTGGTTGTGGTAGCCTCATGTTTTGTTGCATGTGGTGAGATTTCAAAACATATGACTTGTCCTCATTGTGGCAAGAGAATCAACTATGCTGCTTGGAAATCAGGACGCAGTTCAATTTGTCCGCATTGCAACGGGGGAATTGAGTATCCCTGATACCTTTTTACAAAGGTTTTTGACAGATGCTGTAACATCTTCCGGTGTTACAGTTTTTTTTTGTTTTTTTATCACGTATTTGCATTTACAATTATTATTGACTAACTATACGGAGGTTATCAATGAAGGTTGAGAAAACGGCTGTAGCCGGAACTCTTGAAAGCTCGGATCTGATGGTTACAGTTGAACCGTCATCCAGCGGCATTGAGATGGATCTTACATCCAGTGTTATTAACCAGTATGGCCGCCAGATTAAGGCTGTGGTTCTTGAAACCCTTGAGCGTCTTGATGTGAAAGACTGCAAACTGACAATTGTTGACAAGGGCGCTTTGGACTGCACTATAAAGGCCAGAGTTGAGTGCGCAGTATTCAGAAGCTGTGGCAAATCAGACAAGAATATTCCATGGGGAGGTGCAGTAAGATGATTCCACGTCCCAGACCAAAACGTTTCAGACTCAGAAGAACAATGATGTTCATGAACGCCCAGAAACCCGGCCTTATCAAGGATGCATACATCTACGGATGTGACTCTATAATGCTGGACCTGGAAGATGCCGTTGCAGAGAACCAGAAAGATGCAGCCCGTTTCTCTCTGTACCATGCTCTTAAGACCATAGACTACGGCAATACAGAAGTCATTGTCAGAATCAACGGACTTGATACTCCGCATTGGAAGGAAGATATCAGAGTTTGTGTTGCTGGCGGTGCAGACGGTATAAGAATTGCAAAGTGTGAAAGTGCACAGGATGTTATTACTGTTGAGGAAGCCGTTCTTGAAGCAGAGCGTGAATTCGGCGTTGAAGAGGGTAGAACCCTTCTCATGGCAGCTCTAGAGAGCCCCAAGGGAATCATCAACGCATACGAAATCTGTACAGCTTCCAAGAGAATGTTCGGTGTTGCAATCTCCGGTGGAGATTTCAGACGCTGTATGGGAACAAAGTTCACCAAAGACGGTGTGGACCTCATGGTAGCCCGCGGACAGATGCTCATTGCAGCCCGTGCAGCCGGAATCCAGTGCTTCGATACTGTATTCACAGACCTTGATGACGATGAAGGCTTCATGGCTGAACAGATGCAGAACAAGGCAATGGGATTTGACGGCAAGAGCCTTATCAACCCCAAACAGATCAGACCTGTTCACGATCTTCTTGCTCCTACTGAAAAAGAAGTTATCTGGGCAACGAAGGTTGTTGAGGCCTACAAGGAACAGTCTGCTGCCGGAGTCGGTGTTTTCACCGTTGACGGAAAGATGGTAGATATCGCATTTATACCTGGAGCAGAGAGAACACTCAGACTTGCCAAGGCATGCGGGATGTATGATGGAGATTTGGTATGAAGAATGCAGTAGGTAGAGATATTCCCGAATTCCTTCTCAAAAACGGAAAGGAAGTATATCAGGGCAAGTTCTATATGGATGGAAAATACATCCAGAAAGCCGGCCCCAAGACAAGAAGATATGAGAAGCCGCAGGAAAGCAAGATTGTTGACTCAATTGTCGATGCACTTAAGCTTTGCGGTGCAAAGAGCGGCATGACATTCTCATTCCACCATCATCTGAGAAACGGAGACTATGTTGCAAACATGGTCATGGAAGCAGCAGTCAAAGAGCTTGGACTTTGTGACCTTACAATTGCAGCAACATCTCTTGGAGATGCTAATGACCCCATAGCCGAATACATTGAAGAAGGCAAGGTTATCGGCCTGCAGACATCAGGTATCCGCGGAAAGATTGGTGATGTTGTATCCAGAGGAAAACTCAAGACTCCGGCAATCATCAGAAGCCACGGCGGAAGACCCAGGGCAATTGAGGCAGGAGAGGTACACATTGATATTGCTTTTGTAGCCGCCCCCACATCTGACTGCGTTGGTAACTGCAGAGGTATCGGCGGAAAGAGCAACTGCGGAAGCCTTGGTTATGCAATTACAGACTCACGTTTTGCAGACAAGGTTGTAGTAGTTACAGACTGTCTTGTCGATTTCCCCAACTATCCGGCATCTGTAGAGGCAATTGATGTTGATGCAGTTGTTGTTGTGGATTCAATCGGAGATCCCAAGAAGATTGCTTCCGCTGCAGCAAGAATAAGCAAAAACCCCAGAGACCTGATGATGGCAGAAAATGTTGCCAAGGTCATTGCTTCAACTCCTTACTTCAAGGAAGGTTTCTCATTCCAGACTGGAGTAGGCGGACCGTCACTGGCAGCCAACCTTTTCCTTGAGAAATTCATGGATGAGAGACAGATCAAGATGGGTTGGGCCATAGGCGGAATCTGCGGTCCGATGGTTGAACTTCTGAAGAAGGGCAAGGTTGGAAAGGTAATTGATGTCCAGGACTTTGACCTTGATGCAGTAAATTCAATCAACCAGACACCGGGTCACTATGAAATGAGCGCAAGCCAGTATGCAAACCCGGCAAACAAGGGTGCATTTGTTAACAAACTGGACTTCGTTGTCCTTGCAGCCCTTGAAATTGATACAGACTTCAACGTAAACGTTCTCACCGGTTCTGACGGAGTTCTCAGAGGAGCTCCCGGCGGACACCCGGATACAGCTGCAGGAAGCAAGTGCTGCATCATCGTAACACCTCTTATCCGCGGCCGTATGGCAACTGTCTGCGAACACGTTGTTACAGTTACAACACCTGGCGACTGTGTTGATGTACTTGTCACAGACTACGGCATTGCAGTCAACCCGCTCAGACCGGATATCATCAAGTGTCTTGACGACGCAAAGATTCCCCACGTCAGCATTGAGAGCCTGAAGGAAAAGGCCTACAGCATCGTAGGCAGACCCGATGACCTTGAATGGGAAGACAATGTTGTTGCCGTTCTGGAAGCCAGAGACGGAACAATCCTTGACGTTGTAAGACAGATCCGTCCTTACAAGGGCTGATAAGTGGAAGTAACTCTGGACCAGGTCCTGAGATGCAGGGAGGAGAGGGCCGAAAGGCAGAGAGACCTTATTCAAAGGTTTTCAAAGCCGGTCATCTCCTTCTGCATGAATATTGCCGGTCCCGTCAAGACGGACAATCTTATTGAACGTGGTTTCAGAACAGGCCTGAGGAGCCTTGAAGGCAGTCTTCTGGCCGCTGGAGCCGGTATTCTCTCAAAGCAGGTTCTGTACAGTGTTACAGGACCTGAGGCTTTTTTCTGTGTTGATATGCCTGCCCTTAAACTCAAGGAGATAACCTGCAGGATAGAGGACAGGGACAGCCTCGGAAGATTGTTCGATCTTGATGTAATCAAAACAGATTTCTCAAAGGTTGAAAGGGCCGAGCTTGGAAAGCCAGAAAGAAAGTGTCTTATCTGCGGCAACGAGGCCAAGGTCTGTTCATCCAGAAGAATTCACAGCGTGAAAGAACTTCAGGAAAGGACCCGCAGCATTCTTGAAAACTCAGTGCCAGAGTCGGAGGCTGAACTTATTGCCTTCCTTGCCGTCAAAGCCCTTCTGTGTGAGGTCTACATCACGCCCAAGCCCGGTCTCGTGGACAGGGCCAACAACGGTTCCCATCCCGACATGGACATGCTCAGCTTTGCAGGCAGTGCAGCTGTCCTTCATTCCTATTTCAAAAAAGCATGCCTTACCGGCGATAGTTTCAAAGACCTTAGAAATGCAGGCCTGGAAGCAGAGGAAAAGATGTTCCTTGAAACACGGGGTGTGAATACCCATAAAGGAGCGGTCTTCACCATGGGTATAGTCTGTGCAGCAACAGGTCTTGCCATAGCTGAAGGCAATTTTGATACATCTGTTATTCTTGACCAGTGTGCAAAACTTGCTTCAGGCATAGTGAACAGAGATCTTGGTTCCCTTGATTCTGGCAGTTGCAAGACTGCCGGCCAAAGACTGTTTGCCAAATACGGTATTACTGGAATCAGGGGAGAGATGGAAAAAGGTCTGCCCTCTGTAAGAGATTACGGCCTTCCCGTTCTGGAAAAACTGATTTCAGAAGGTCACAGTTGGGATGAAGCCGGCAGTAATGCACTACTTGCCATTCTTGCAAATATCACCGATACAAACATGGTTTCGCGCGGAGGCTTGGAAAAGGCACAAAAGGCATCGGCTCAGGCCAAAGAACTTGTTGGACAGGGCTTTGTCTCTCTTGATAAAATGAGGGAGCTAGACCTGCAGTACCAAAAGGAGAATCTTTCCCCCGGTGGAGCTGCAGATCTTCTGGCAGTATGCTGTTTCCTGCATTTTGCAAAGGAGGCCTTCAGTGTCTGATTACTTTGTTTCAAAGATTTCCTCATCTGACAAACGTGGCATGGCCCAGGTGGACAGCCTTCTTCAGAAAGAAGGTATCAGACGCGACGGAAACCTTGACTATACCTGTGGTGTATACGATTCAGACTACAAAATAATTGCCACAGGATCTGCCTTCGGAAACACCCTCAGATGCTTTGCAGTCAGTTCGGACCATCAGGGAGAGGGACTGATGAACATAGTAATGTCCCATCTTCTTGAGCATGAACTGAGTTGTGGCATTTCACACGTGTTTGTTTATACCAAGACATCAACGGCAAAGTTCTTCATCGATATCGGTTTCCACGAAATAGCCCGTGTCGAAGGCAGTTTTGTGTTTCTGGAAAACAGGGGCAACGGCTTTAAAAATTACCTTTCATCCCTTGCTGCCGCTTCATTTCAGGACGGCATAAGCGGTGCGATAGTTATGAACGCAAACCCGTTTACAAAGGGACATCTGCATCTCGTAAAGACAGCGGCCTCCCAGTGCGACCATCTTCATATCTTTGTTGTAAGCGAAGATAAGAGCATCATTCCATACAAGGTTCGAAGACTTCTTGTGGAGAAGGGAACAGAGGATATTGAAAACATCTCAATCCACGAAAGCGGACCCTACATTATAAGTAACGCAACATTCCCAAGCTACTTCCTCAAAGATGAAACAGATGTGATGAAGAAGCACGCCCTTCTGGATGCAACTGTATTCACATCGATAGCAAAGGCAATGAACATCAAGGTACGCTTTGTTGCGGAAGAACCGTTCAGCGCTGTTACATCGGTTTACAACATGGTTCTTTCAGAGCATCTGCCGGAGAACGGTATTGATTTCAGGATTATTCCCAGACTTGAATACGACGGTATACCCATAAGTGCTTCCAATGTGCGTCTTGCAGTCAAGAACTCAGACTGGGACACTCTTGAAAACATCCTCCCACAGACAACTCTGTCATATCTGCGTTCACCCGAGGCTGTGTCAGTAATAGAAGCAATCAAAGCCCAGGAAAACGTTGTACATCATTAATTTTTCCGATTAATTGCGCTGAAAGCGCCGATTTATATTGAATAATGGTTGATTTCCCTTCATTATTTATACATTAGTAATCATTTTACGCTACTACGGAGGTAATTATGAGTGATGAAAACAAAGCCAAGACATTGGAAGTATATGGAATGCCTTGGTGGCTCAGCCTTTGCTGCGTTGTAATCTGCGGTATTACAATGTACATAGGATCGCAGTCAAGCAGCATGACCGGCACTCTGGCCACATGTTTTGCTCTTGCAGTAGTATTCAACGAGATCGGTGAAAGACTCCCGATTTGGAACAACTACATTGGTGGAGGCCTTCTGATGGCCTTCTTCGGTGTTGCAATTCTGCTTCACTTCGGCCTTATTCCCGAGAAAGCAGTTGCCAACATTAACAGCTTCATTTCCGATGACGCAAACTTCCTTGAGATGTTCATCGTATGTCTGATCGTAGGTTCAGTCCTCGGTCTGGACAAGGATATTCTTCTCAAGTCCTTCGCAGGTTACATCCCCGCCATCCTTGGTGGTCTTCTCTGTGCAGGTGTCCTGGGCGTAGTCGGCGGCCTGATCTTCGGTGTTGCACCCTCAACAACAATCCTGAAGTACGTCCTCCCCGTCATGGGTGGTGGTAACGGTGCAGGTGCAGTTCCTCTCAGCCAGATTTACGAGCAGGTGACAGGCGACGCAAGTGCAAACTACTATGCATTCGCAATCATCATTCTCACAATTGCCAACATCTTCTGTATCATTGCTTCTGCAGGCCTCAACGCCCTCGGAACAGCATTTGACAAGAAGGGTAAGGGTGGAATTCTTACAGGCGACAAGAAGACTCTGCTCAGAAAGGGCGGAAACATTGCACGTGACGACAAGAAGGTCAAGGTTGGCCTGAGCGACGTTGCAGCAGCTCTGTTCCTGGCAGTAACCTGTTACTCAGTCGGACGTCTTATGTCCAAGAATATTCTGCCCACAATCGCAGGTGCAGCAATTCACCAGTATGCTTACATGATCATCTTCGTTGTCATCCTGGCAGCAACAGGTATCATCCCTGAGAACATCCGCGGTGGTGCAAAGAGACTTCAGAGCTTCATGTCCGGCTTCATGGGAATCGTCATCATGGTCGGTATGGGTGCAGACTTCAATATTGCCGAGCTGTTCACAGCCCTCACACCCGGTAACGTTGTCATGGCACTGCTCATTGTTATCGGTGCTATCATCGGTGCAGGTGGAGTTGGTTACCTTGTCGGTTTCTATCCCATCGACTCTGCTATCACAGCAGGTCTTTGTATGGCAAACCGTGGCGGAAACGGCGACCTGGCATGTCTCGGTGCTGCTGACCGTATGGACCTCATTGCATACGCACAGCTTTCATCAAGACTCGGAGGTGGAATCGTTCTTATCATCGCTTCCTTCCTCTTCTCATTCATGCTGTAGAATTTACCATGAAGAATACGGCAGGGTATGGTTTCATACCCTGCTTTTTTTATCTATAATGAATAACGGGGGTTGTTATGGTTGCATATTTCAAAAAGCAGACCTTAATCTGCGTAATCTGCGGAGCCATGCTCGGCGCTTTTGCCGCATTCTTTATTTTCAATGATTATCTTTCTGCCCAGGGTACGGTCATGAAGGTGACTTTCATAGGCATGCTTCTGCTCCTCGGAGTTGTACTTGGAAGGTTCGTGGCTTCAAGGCTTGCAAACAGAAAACTTGCAGCAATTACAGCTCTTCTGTATGTGCAGAGTAATCCGGATGCATTTATTGAAAAGTTTTCAAAAATCCTGGCTTCAACCCCCAAAGACAACATTGCCTACTTTGACGGCTGCGTGAAAATGTCGTTTGCTTACGAGGCCAAAGGCGATTTTGAAAATGCCGTGATGATTTTCAGCGGAGCCGACACATCAAGCCTCAAGATGCATTCCCTCCACGCAGACACAATGATTGCAAACCAACTGATGAGGGTCTATCTCCTTGCGGAAGATGCAGTAAATGCAGAGACCCGTCTCAACAGGCTTAAGGAGTTGGAAGAAGACGCCAACGCAAGGGCAAAGATGCTTGCATCACAGATTCATGCCTGTGTTGAACTTGGAAGCAGGTGGCTTGCCTTCCTCAACGGAGAAGAAACAGACTCCGACTACATCAAGGAGGAAGCCGAACTTGCCAAAAACGACATCTACCGCGCTGAAATGGAACTTCTCTACGGAGACATGTTGAGTAAGCAGGGCAAGACAAAAGAAGCAAGAGAACACTTTGATGCTGCAAAATCTCTTGTTCCTGAACTCTGGGCAGGAAAACAGGCTGCATCCAGATGAAATTCCTGGAAACTTCCTCACTGAAACTAGGTACTGAACCGATAGGGAAGCTTATGTTCACCATGGCAACCCCATCTGTTGTTGCCATGCTTATGCAGGCTCTGTACAGCACTGTTGACTCTATGTTTGTTGGAAGGATCAGTGCTTCCAGCCTGGCTGCCATAACTCTGGCCTATCCTGTGACAATGTTCTGTGGAGCTATGTCCACCGGAATCGGGGTGGGTATCAATTCAAGTATTTCAAGAGGCCTTGGAGCAGGGACTCCGGAAAAGTCGGCAAAGGCTGCTGTGAACGGAATGGCCATAGGTCTTGTTTCTGTACTTATAATGATTCTGTTCGGTCTTTTCGGAGTCAAACCCTTCCTTGGAATATATACTTCAGATCCGGAGCTGATAAGGGACGGAATTATTTATATCAGAACAATTTCGCTTCTCGCCTTTGGCCAGATTTTTACCCAGATTTCCTTCTCGATTCTTCAGGGGTCGGGCAACATGGTTATTCCGTTGCTGTCCCAGATAGCGGGGGCTGTCAGCGTCCTTGTTCTGGACCCGCTTCTGATTCTTGTTTTCCACATGGGAATCCAGGGAGCAGGCCTTGCATCAAGCTTTGCCCAGATTATTTCAATGTGTGTAGGCATGTACGGCGTATTTGTTGTGAACAGGAATAATCTTCAGGTGAAATTCAGGGGATTCAGACCTGATAAGGCAGTAATGGGAGACATACTCTCAGTAGGAATTCCCTCTATGCTTACACAGGCAACTACATCTGTTGTCAGCGGAATCACAAACAAGATAATCTCCGTCTACGGCTCCAACGCAATCTCTGTGTACGGTGGTTTTATAAAGATCAGCAACTTCGGTATTCTGCCCGTTTTCGGTGTTACCAGGGGAATGACACCGATTCTTGGTTACAGCTATGGCGCAAAGAACCGCGAACGCTTTGTTCAGACAAGAAGAATCGCCCTTATCTGTGCCTTCATAATTTCGGTTACTACAGCTCTGTTCTTTGTACTGCTTCCCAACGTTGCTCTTGACATGATAGGAGCAAACGAAGAGATGCGTCTCATAGGTATGAGCGCCTACAGAATTCTTGGAACAACTCTTTTTGTGAGCGGTATTTCCATTGTTCTTGCACAGAGCTTTCCTCCAGCAAAAAGGTCTTATCTCACAATGATTTATACCATTGCCAGACAGGTTGGAATCCTTATTCCGTTCTGTATGTTATTCTCCAGAAGTTACGGTCTTCCGGGAGTCTGGACAGGATATGCTCTCACAGATTATGCAGCACTTGGAATTGTCATTGTGATGACCTATCTGTTCCGGAAGAGGGTGCTTGATAAGTGGCCGGCAACAGTTGTTAAGGAATAAAAATTAACGAATACCTGTGTCCGTTGCTTTTTTTATTATTAATAAATATGCTATCATAACCTAATTAAGTGTAATCGCAGGGAGATTTTCCATGGCAAAAGATAAAAAAAAGAAGAATATCTTAAGAAGAAAGCTGTTCGGATACGTCTTTACTGTCACCACAACGATTGTATTAATGATCGGCGTCCTTTACTGGATGCAGACACAGGGACAGGCTGAGTATCAGAAAAAAATGAGTCTTATGCCTCTTCTCGATGAGGTTACAGATGAACTTGATTCTCATACAGAGAGTATCGACGCCCTGACAAAGAGATTCCACAGCGCCAACCAGATATCCACACGTCTTGTGGCTCTGTTCCTTCAGTCAGGTGCATTCAAGGAACTTCAGACTGCTACTGACAACCTTTCAGCAGCCAAAGCTCTAAGAGAACTGACAGCAAATACAGGTCTGTATTCAATGATGATTGTTGATATCGGCGGTAATCTTCTTCTGATGGACAATGTTGATGCTTATAATTCTTCATTGTCAGTCAATCTGACTCAGTATAACCTGATTAAGAGTGTGGATAATCCTCTGGGAGTTTTCACTCTTACCCAGTTTGAGCAGCTGACAGCAAATGTTGCAGGATGGGAAGGAACATACAAGGTTCTTCCGGATGGTAGAAAGCTTTATTCACCGGTCCAGACAACTCTCCAGACCAGTGACG
>Ga0265299_10007190_pt1 | contig 10019 bp, 14 predicted proteins | sample AusTroGonzalo_MG_4_FD_193485 | JGI IMG/M metagenome (GOLD analysis project Ga0265299, IMG submission 193485) | Bovine rumen microbial communities from tropical cattle in Woodstock, Queensland, Australia - Gonzalo_02 | ecosystem: Host-associated > Mammals > Digestive system > Stomach > Rumen ...
ATTGTCCCGGTTTATGACCAGTACGGCGAACCAAGCGGCGTGTATGCGGTGTTGCCGTCCAGCTGCGAAGTCGTACAGTACGGCGCGAAAAAAGCGCCGTATCTGCGATACAGCTTCGGCTGGGGTGAGACGGCTGCGGTGGAGCTGGAATACTGCGGCATCATGACGCGCTTCCAGTATCGCAGTGATCTGTTCGGCGAAACAAACCGGGCGCTGCTGCCGACGATGGATCTTGTGAAGATTCAGAATCAGGGGATTCAGGAAGGCGTCAAAAGCGCCGCGACATATCGTTTCATGGCAAGCATGACGAATTTCGTCAAGCCTGAGGATTTGGCGAAGGAGCGGCAACGCTTCACAGCCGAGAATCTGAGCCGTGACGCGAAGGGCGGCGGGCTGCTGCTGTTCCCGAACACATACACCAACGTCCAGAAGATCGATGCAAAACCGTTTGTTGTTGACGCGGATCAAATGTCCGTGATCAACCGGGCGGTGTTTGACTATTTCGGCGTCAATGAGGATGTGCTTCAGAACAAGGCATACGGCGACGCATGGGCGGCGTTTTACGAAGGCGCGATTGAGCCGTTTGCAATCCAGTTTTCCGACGTTATGACAAAGATGCTGTTCACGTTCCGCGAACAGTCTCAGGGCAATCGCGTCATGGCGACGGCGAATCGGCTCCAGTACATGACCAACGCGGACAAGCTGAACGTGTCCGCGCAGATGATGGATCGCGGCATCATGAGCATCAATGAAGTCCGCGAGATATGGCAGCTCCCGCCTGTCGAAGGCGGCGATGAGCGGATCATTCGCGGCGAGTATTACAACGCGAACGAAAAGATCACGGAGGAAGGGGCGGCTGAATAATGCGTCGCGTCGTTGTCTATGCCGGCACGCGGGCGGTCTATCGAAACATGGTGATCGCGGCGAAGTCGCTTCTGGCACACACGAAGATCCATCGCGTTTATTTCCTGATCGAGGATGATGAGTTTCAGGAATATCTGCCAAGCGTGATCGAGTGCATTAATGTCAGCGGTCAAACATGGTTTGATCCGGCTGGGCCGAATTATTCGTCGCCGTGGACATATATGTCGCTGATGCGGCTTGCGATCCCGGAGCTGTTTCCAAACGAGCGCCGAGCGCTTTGGCTTGATACTGACACAATCGTCGAGAAGGACATCGGTGAATTGTTCGATGTTGATCTCGGCGATAACTATGTCGCAATGGTCGAGGAGCCGGTGCGAAGCAAGTATCCGTTCATCTACCACAACAGCGGCGTCGTGCTGATGGATCTGGAAAAGCTGCGCGATGTCGGGGTGTATCGGAAATGGATTCGGCTCGTCAATGCCGTGCAGTACACAGCGCCTGATCAGGACATGATTAACATCTTCTGTCAGGGCGAGATTCTGACGCTGCCGCCGGAGTGGAACGATGCGGGGCATATTACGCAGAGTACAGACGATCCGTATATCAGGCATTACGGGGGAAGTCTGAAATGGGTTGAGCCGGAAATTTTCGGCTTATACGAAAAAAGCAAATGGAGGGTGATCAGATGATCCCGAAAACGATTCAAAACAAGCTCGACGAGGGCCGCAGCTTCCGCGATGTCGTGGAGATTCGCGCCGTCGCAAAAGAGAGCGAGGATGTGGACGAGCGGCTGATCGTCGAGGGCTATGCCACGACTTTCAACCAGCCGTACACGCTGTGGGAGGATGACGGCTATCGCGTGATCGAGCAGATCGACCGCAATGCGTTTGAAAAAACGGATATGACGGATGTGATCATGCAGTACGACCACGAAGGCCGCGTTTTTGCCCGCGTCAGCAACGGCACGCTGGAGCTGAAGGCAGACGAACATGGTCTGCTTGTCCGCGCCGATCTCGGAGGCACGGAGATCGGGCGGCAGCTGTATGAGGAGATCAAGGGCGGCTATACCAGCAAAATGTCCTTTGGATTTACCGTGGAGGACGATGAACGCCTGATTACGGAAGCTGACGGCGTGGAAACGATTCTCCGCACGATCACAGGAATACGCAAGCTCTACGATGTCAGCGCCGTGAGCTTGCCGGCCAATAATGCAACGGAAATCTCGGCCCGTGCCTACTGCGAGGGAGTTATCGCAGAGGCAGCGGAGGAGCGCCGCGCAGCAGCCGAGCGGGATGTCCGTAAGCGGAAAATCAGAATTTTACTGGAGGTTTGACACTATGGATCTGAAGTCCATGACCGTCGAACAGCTGGAGGCCCGCAAGGCAGAGATCGTTGATCTGCTTGATGCAGATAACGCCGATCTTGACGCCATCGAGGCCGAAGTCCGTTCGATCAAGGAGGAGCTGGAATCCCGCAAGAACGCGGAAGCCCAGCGCGATGAAATCAGACAGGCCGTCGCCGAAGGGGCCGGCACTGTCGCAGAGACTTTCAAACAGGAGGAAAGAAAAACTATGACCATTGAGGAACTGCGTTCCAGCAAGGGCTATGTGGACGCCTTTGCTAATTATCTGAAGTCCGGCATCGACACCGAGTGCCGCAGCCTGCTGACCGAGATCGGCCTTGGTGCCGGCAACGGCGGTGTTCCCGTCCCGACCTTCGTTGACGAGATCATCCGTCACGCGTGGGAGAACGATGACATTCTGTCCCGCGTCAAGAAGGTTTCCCTGAAGGGCAATCTGAAGGTCGCCTTTGAGCGCAGCGCTGATCCGGCGTATGCTCACACCGAAGGCACGACCGCTGTTACCGAGGAGTCCCTGACGCTCGGCATCGTGACCATGATCCCGAAGATGATCAAGAAGTGGATCACCATCTCCGACGAGGCGATGGCGATGGGCGGCGAGGCCCTTGTCCGATACATCTATGAGGAGCTGGCATATCAGATCACGAAGCTGCTTGCTTCTCAGGTGATCGACGATCTGACCGCTGCCGGCACTTCTCACAACGCGACCGCCGTTGGCCTTCCGAAGGTCAATCAGGCTCCCAGCGTGACCGCGATCCCGACCGCCGCCGCGAATCTCAGCGACGAGGCCCGCAATGTCGTGGTTATCATGAACCGGCTAACCGAGGTCGCCTTCATCGAGGCGTATGCCGCCGGAAACTTCGCGGTTGATCCGTTCGCTGGCCTGACCAAGGTCTACACCTCTGCGTTGCCCGCGTACAGCACCGCGTCCACGAACGACACCTATGCCATCGTCGGCGATCTGTCCGGCATCGAGGTCAACTTCCCGGAGGGTGACGGCGTGATCACCAAGTTTGACGATCTGTCCCTGGCTGAGTCCGATCTTGTGAAGATCGTCGGTCGGCAGTATGTCGCGCACGCGCTCGTCGGGCCTGGCAAGTTTGCCCGCCTGACCAAGCCCTCTGCCGTTACGACCTGATGAAACTGCTGCTGAAAAAGGCAGCGCGTATCAATCACAACGCGGGGGAGATCGTTGATGTCTCTCCCGCGCAAGCTTCATTTCTGCTGTCCGTGGGCGCTGCCGAAATCGTCGAAGCGGAGAAGCGGGAAACGCCGGAGAAAAAGACCACGACCGCAACGCGGAGAAAGGCCGAAAAATGAAATTGCTCATTGCGATCCCATGCATGGACACCGTTCCCGTCGCCTTTATGCAATCGCTGTTGAAGCTGACGCAAAAGCTGACGGCAGACGGTGTCAATTACGAAGTCGCCATTGAGAGTGGAACGCTGGTCTATATGGCCCGCGACCGCCTTGCTGGGAAGGCCGTCAATTTGAAGTTTACGCACGTTCTATGGCTCGACAGTGACATGGTTTTTGAACCTGAGATCGTCGAGGATCTTCAATTTTGCGGCAAAGACTTCGTATCGGGAATCGCACACGGACGGCGTAAACCGTTCGTGAGTTGCCTTTTCAAGAACATCGACCTGAATCATCTGGAGCTGTGGCAGCTGCAAGATTATCCGCAAGAAGCGTTTGAGGTCGCCGGATGCGGCATGGCGTGTTGTTTGATCAACACGGAGATCATCAAGCAAGTCATGATTAATCACGGCACGGCGTTCAATCCGATTCCGCGTTACGGCGAGGATCTGTCGTTCTGCAAACGCGCAAAGGATTTGGGATTCAAGATCTACGCCGAGCCGGCTGTGCGGCTGGGGCATATCGCGCATATTGCCATTTATCCCGATGACACGCCGAGGTATCAGGATGAAATCCAAAGAGATTAGAGTTCTGATCGCCGCGCCGCTGAAACAGGATGTCGGCATCTTCCGCGAGTATCAGAACGCGCTTGATTGCCTGATCATCCCGGAAGGGGTGACCGTTGACCGCTTTTTCGTGGTCAACGATTGCGACGAAGTAATCCCGGAAATCAGAGGCGACTATACCGTCATCAACACAGGCGACCGATACGATAAGGCAGTAAACGATCATATCTGGACAGGGGCCAATCTGGAGAAGATGCCGCTTTTGAGAAATGCGTGCATTCAGCGAGTGCTTGACGCCGGATATGATTATCTGTTTTCCATCGACACCGATTTGATCCTTCAGCCGGAAACGCTTGTGACGCTGCTGGATGCCGGCAAGGACATCGTGTCCGAGATCTTCTGGACGAACGGCTGGTGCAACGCGTGGATGTATGACCAGTACGGAGGCGCTGATCCGAACTGGGCGACTCCTGGGCTGTATCCGTGCGGAATGACCGGGGCGCTGACGCTGATGAAATCGAAAGTGTTCAAGGCGGGCGTCAATTATTCCTCTATCCCGAATCTGCGGAAGTTGTGGGGTGAGGATCGGTCGTTCTGTATCCGCGCCGCGTGTCACGGTTTCACAATGTGGATCGATTCGCATTATCCGGCAGAGCATCTTTTCACGGACGAGCATTACAAAAACTATATGAGGAGGCGCGGCAATGCCTAGCATGACGCTTCTGGAAAAAACTAAGCTGGCGCTGCGCGTCACGGTCAATAATTACGACACCGATCTCTCGGATCTGATCGACGCGGCGAAGCTGGATCTCGGCATTGCCGGGGTGGAGCTTCCGACTTCGCTCGATGCGGTCTGCGAACGTGCGATCATCACCTATTGCAAGGTGCATTTCTCCGCACTGTCTGACGGTGAGTATGCGCGGCTGAAAGCGTCTTATGACGAGCAGAAGGCCCAGCTTGGGACGGCGACCGGCTACACAAACTGGGGTGATGCCTGATGTGGCGCTCTCATGTTTTGACGCTGATCAGCGAAACGCCGGGAGAACACGGCATCTTCGATACGCACGCGGAAACGAAGCGCGATGTGTTCTGCGAGGTGCGCTCTGTCGGGTATCAGGAATACTATCGGGCGCTTGAACAGAATCTTCATCCGACTTTCATCTTCCGGCTGGCCGATTATGCGGAGTATCAGGGCGAGAAGATCTGTGAGTTTGAAGGAACGCGCTATCGGATTGTGCGGACTTATCTTTCTGACACGGCAATCGAGCTAACCGTCGAGGAGGCGACCGTTGATTATACTCCGCCGGTCACGACCGAGGGGGTGGCGACTACATGAGCGATCTTGTAACCGCGTTGACAAATACGGGGCTGAAATTCGCGCATTTCGGATGGTCGAAAGCTCCGTCCGGCGATTACGGCGTGTACGCCGAAGATGGCGCGAACGACCTGATTGCGGGGAATAAACACATCGAAAAGGCGTTGCAAGGCACGGTGGATTATTTCACGCGGGACGCCACGGGAGCGCCGAAAACGACGATTGAGGCCGCGCTGGACAGCGTGCCGGTCGCCTGGTATCTCAATTCGATTCAATATGAATCGGACACGGGGTACATCCATTATGAGTGGGTGTTTGAGTGTGGCGAAGTTTGAAGCAAAGGGTCTTGATGAATACATGGCAAAGCTGCGCGATCTCGGCGCGGATGTTGAGGGATCAATTAAACGCGCTGTTTATCCGGCGGCGGGCATGGTGATCGAGGCGATCAAGGCAAACACGCCGGTTGATACCGGCGGGCTGCGGGATTCTGCGGCGCTTCGGGCATACCGAAATGATAACGGCTATGTCTACACGCAAGTAACCTTTGACGGATACGACGAAAAAGGGCATCCGAATCCCGTGAAGGCGCGGGTGCTAGAATCCGGCAGCTCCACGCGGCAAAAACATCCATTCATCCGTCCGGCGCTCAATCGCGTTAAGGCACAGGCCGTATCGATGATGGCGACGGAATTTGACAAAATCTGCGAAGAAAAAATGAAGTAACAAGGAGGAATCCAAAATGGCTGGTATTGGCCTTTATGGCGTTTACTATGCAAAGGCTTCGCTCACGAACGGCGTTCTGACCGGCTATACCGGCGGCGTTCAGACGATGGGTAAGGCCGTCTCTGCGCAGTTCGATCCGGCTGACAACACGGATAATCCGCTGTATGCGAATAACGGGATCGCCGAGCGTGATGCTGCCGGTGGCGCTGGCGGCACGCTTGCCGTTACGCTGGATCATCTCGACAAGACCGCGATGGCTGATCTGTTCGGTCTGACCAGCGCGACGAGCGTTGTCAGCGGCGTGACCGGCTCCGGCTTCGATTTCACGGGCAACGAGCTGTCTAATCCTGTTGGCGTGGCGTTCGTCAAGTGGAATCAGGTCAACAACAGCCGCGCAAGCTATCAGGCGGTCATTTTCAGCTATGTCATGTTCAGCCCTGCATCTGAGTCGTATCAGACGCTCGGTGAGAATGTGGAATGGCAGACGCCGGAGCTGTCCGGCATCGTCAGCGGCGGCGCTGTCACCGGGTCGCTGCCGTGGCGTAAGGTCTATGAGTTCGCAACACAGGACGCGGCGATTCAGTTCATCACGAACTACTTCGCGGCCTGAGAAAGCGAGGGCATAAGTGAAGCTGAGTTATGTTCAGCTCGGAGGGGAGAAGCATCCTGTGTGCTTCTCCCTTTCGGCTATTGAGGCAATCGAGGACGAGTTCGGCTCTCTCGACAAAATGCGGGACGATCTTTCCAGCGGAAGCATCAGGGCGATCAACAGCGTGCTGGAAATCATGCTGGATGCGGGCCGCGCATATTGTGACGGCATGGGTATGGATTGCCCGCCGAAACTGAAATGCAGACCGGCTGATCTGATCGACGCAACGGACACGGATGTCGTGCATGACATCTTCGCCGTGATCAGCGGTGATTCCGAGCGCTCCGTTGAGGTGCGCTCAAAAAACGCATAATCCGCGCCGCCGGGAAATTCTCTGCGGCGTGGACATATTACCACGCGGCCCGCGCCGGGTTGACGCGCAAAGAAGCGGCATATCTGCCGATTGGAAAAGTGCTTGATCAGATCGCCGTCTGGCAGATCGAGGAGCTTGGTGCAAAGCAGAACATGGCGCGGGATGTTTTCGATATTTAGGTGGTGAGACTATGGCGGGCAATAACATCGGGCCGAAAATCGGCATTGACGGCGAGAAGGAATTTAAGCAGCAGATTAACGAGTGCAATAACTCGTTGAAAACGATGGGGACGGAGATGGCGAAAGTCACCTCCGCTTTTATCGGTAATGAGAACAGCAGTAAGGCGCTTCGTGCGGCGAACAAGCAGCTGACGGCTCAGTTTGACGAGCTGTCAAACAAAGCAGACATTCAGAAAAAGCGTCTGCAAGAGCTGGATAACGCCGGGGTAGATCCGACTAGCGCGTCTTATCAGAAACTCGTTCAGGATCTGAATAAGACCGAAACCGAGATGAACAAGACGGCAGCGCAGATTGACCAGAACACCGAGAAGCTCAAACATCATGGCCAAACTGCCGAGGAGGCCCACGCGAAGCACGCAGAGGCGGCGAAGAAGGCGGCTGCGGCTGTCGCTGGTGTTACTGCGGCAGTTGCTGCCGTCGGTGTTGGACTTGTCAAAATGACGCTTGACGCTGCTAGTGCGGCTGATGAGCTGAACACGCTGTCCGTCAAGACCGGGATCAGCACGGACGAGCTGCAAAAGCTCCAGTATGCCGCCGGAACGGTGGACGTCTCCGTGGAGACGGTTGCCGGTGCGATGGGAAAGCTGACAAAGAGCATGAGCAGCGCGGAAAGCGGCTCTGGCGCTGCGGCTGACGCGTTTTCCAAGCTGGGCGTAGCCGTAAAAAAAGACGACGGTACTTTCCGGGATCGCAATGAAGTTTTCAAAGACGCAATCAAGGCGCTTGGTGAGATCGATGACGAAACCGAGCGCGACGCGACCGCAATGGCTCTGTTCGGGAAAAGCGCACAAGAGCTGAATCCGCTGATCGAGGGCGGCGCGGACGCGCTTGCCGCACTTGGCGAACACGCGGAGGAAGCCGGGCTGATCCTGTCCGGCGACGCGCTGGATGCGCTTGCGAATCTCAATGACAGATTCGATGTGCTGAAGCAGACGCTCGGCCTTGCCGGACAGCAGTTTTTGGCACAATTTGCCGAGCCGTTGACGGAGGCCATCAATACCGTAATCGGCTATGTAGAAAAGCTGGTCTCCGCATTCCAAAAGGGCGGCTTTGCCGCTCTCGGAGAAACTGTCGGCGAGATTGCGACGGATATTGCCGCAAAAGTCACAGCTTTCATGCCGGAAGTCGCCAAGTTTGCAACATCGTTGATCACGACGCTGACGGAGGGCCTGATCACCATGCTCCCGGCTATCGTTGATAGCGCAGTAACGATCATTACGACGCTAGCGACCGGGCTTGCGGACGCGCTCCCGGAGCTGATTCCGGCGATGGTTGAGGCAATTCTGGCCATCGTTGACACGCTGACGAATCCTAACAGCATCGGCCAGCTGATAGACGCGGCAATTGCAATCGTAATCGCGCTGGCGAACGGTCTGATCGATGCACTGCCGAAATTGCTGGAAAAAGCGCCTGTGATCATCACAAACCTTGTCACGGCGATTGTCCAGAATGTGCCGAAACTGCTTAATGCGGCATTTGAGGTTATCAGCACGCTCGTCAAGGGCATTATCGAATATCTCCCGCAGATCGGCGAAGCTTCCGGAGAGATCATCGGCACGATTGTCAAGGGTATTGCCGACCTTGCTGTGAATCTGTGGAACACTGGCAAGAGCATCGTTGAGGGTATTTGGGAAGGCATCAAAGGCGCCGGCGACTGGCTCTGGCAGCAGATCAAGGGCTTCTTCGGCGGTCTGATCGACGGCATTTGCGAGTTTCTTGGGATTCACAGCCCGTCTACGGTGTTTGCAAATGTTGTCGGTAAGAACATGGCGCTCGGCATCGGCGTCGGTTTTGACAAGACGATGGATCAGGTCGAGCGCGACATGATGTCGAGCATTCCCGGAGCGGACATCAGCGTGAACGGATCTGCATCCGGCATGGCCTTGGCGGCGTCTGACGGCGGCACGGAGCGCGTTGTGATCGGATTTGATGTTGACGAGGACGGCCTTGCGCGGTATCTGCATCCATACATCGTCGGAGAAACGGCGCGGCTCGGCCCGGCAATGGTAGTGGGGTGATGAAATGCCTATGACGAAAATGCCTCTGACAATTAACGGCGTGGACTTTTCCGCTGACACGGAACGACTCGGCTATTCGATCGTGTATGAGGATCGCAAAGGCAGCAACACTATGACCATGCAGAACGGCGACGAGTATCAGGACATTATCGTCCGCAAGCCGGTTTTGACATGGCGGCTTGACTCGCTTACCATGACGCGCCTTGCCGCGCTCCACGCCGCGATCAATGCGGCTGTGTATGTGCAAGTCACATACTACGACACAGCGTCAGCGTCAACACAAATGGCGTATTTTCACGGCACGATCTCCAGCCAGGAAGTCGGCGTGATCCGCAATGGCGGCTATTACCGATTCAAAGCGCCGACACTGACGATGCGGGCGAGGTGATCTCATGGCAGATTACGCACTTGCAAATGACATATATATCGGCTCTGTTTCTGATCCGATTTATCACTATGAAAATGCTCGCATCCTCAAAGACTCGGCAAAAGGCACGTTTTCAGTTGATGTGATCGGAAACGAACTGCCGATCGACACGTTCACGGTCACGATCCGCTATGACCCGATGGGCGCGGACATGATGGTGCTGGGCGTGAAAAGCGACACAACGCCGTG